>Ga0265318_10000496_pt1 | contig 28850 bp, 23 predicted proteins | sample 4821metaG_FD_192431 | JGI IMG/M metagenome (GOLD analysis project Ga0265318, IMG submission 192431) | Rhizosphere microbial communities from Carex aquatilis grown in University of Washington, Seatle, WA, United States - 4-8-21 metaG | ecosystem: Host-associated > Plants > Roots > Rhizosphere >... | reverse complement strand
GCCTTCTTGAACGTCTCGAGCCTCGGGTTGCTCCCGCCCAGGTGGGGGTGCGCGCTCGGGTGCGCTTCCGCCCGCAGATTCGACGTCGCGGTCCCGAGCGGTCCGGGCAGGACCAGCCTCAGCGGGCTTGGAACCCGGGGAAAGCCGGGCTCCAAGCTGGTTTCGAGGTGGAGATAGAGACCGAGGGGACCATTCTGCCGCACGCCCATGGGACGAGCTTTGCCAAAAGCCCCGCGGCCCGCAACTGTATCCCGCGGACAGCAGCGTCTGCCCTACGGTGTTCGACAGTAGCGCGCGAGGGTGCTGTCCGCGAGGACGGCGATGATGTCGCCGTTGGGGGCGAAGGTGGACAGCGTGGCGGCGGGGTCGAAGACCACGGTCTCGCTGGTCGGGACGTGGAGCGCGGTGTTGCCGGAAACAATCCAGTTGCCCTCACCCGAGAAGCGGGCACGCGTGCCGTTGATCTCGGGAAGCTTCTGGATGAGCGCGCCGTCCGAGACGGCCCGAAGCTCGTGCGCGCAGCCGCTCACGCCTGCCGGTACGTCGCATCGAGACACGAGCAGGGCCTGGTCTCCTGGAGCGAACTGGGCATCCCTGAAGAAGTCCCGGATACCGTTCTGACCCGACCGTGGCGGTTCCGCGATGATCTGGGCCGGCCAAACCAACGACCAGTCGCTGGTGCGGTAAACCTCGGGTCCCGACATCGCGACGAGACTGTCGTCTCGGTTGAAGCTGGCGCGCGATTCGCAGTGCGCGATCGGTAACACCGTGATCTCGTGCAGATCATTCCGCGCGACGAGACCCATCTGGGCACCACGCTTGCCAATTGCCAGCCAGCGACCGCTGCTGGAAAAGCGCGCGGTGCTGGACCAGCAGCCCGTCTCCGGTACGTCCGGCGGCGGCGGCACGCCGTACAGATACGTGCCGTCGTCGGCGGAGTAGATGCCCCATCCGTCGCCGGAGAACAGGACCTCGCGAGTGCTGGGGGAGAAACTGACTTCCATGGGGAGCGCCTGTCCCACGGTGCGCACGGGCGCCGATGCCGAGAAGTCGGCGGCCACGCGCCAGAGCAGCGGGTAGCCGGCCGCGTTGGCGGTGCCGGTCGCCAGGCGAGATCCGTCCGGCGAGATCGAGAGAAGTGTCTGTGAAATGGACGGGGTGTCCGCCGATTGAAGCAGCGATCCGAACAGGTGTCTTGCCGAGGGATTCCCGTTTTCCCCCGTGGCCGCCATGTTGTGCAACTGGTCGACGTACGACAGGCCGGCGACGAGCACTCCGGTCTCGTCGATCGACGAGAGCAACTCATCGTCCACCGCGGTGTTCGTCCAGTGCGTGTTCGAGGCGACATCGAACACCTCGTTGCCGAGCAAGGCCAGGGCACCGGATCCGGAATAGGCGTATGGGTTGAACGCCAGGGTGTCGGGGATGCGAAACGAGCCGAGAAGCGTGCCATCGGCGGACCACAGGGTCGCGAAGGTTTCACCAGGAGAGAGCCCATTGACGACATCGGACAGGGGGCCCGAAAATGTGTCGCCTCGGGGAGAGATCCACAATCCGCCTTGGGCCGGAGTCGTGGACACGTCGGGCAATCTCTTTCCCGCCGGCACCTCGAGGGTGACCTGGGTCTGATCCAGGCCCCCGAGCGACCAGCTCTTCACGATCGGGGGATTGCCGAACTCCGCGGTGAGAATGCGGCCGTTCTTCATGCCCGCCGAGCTGAAGTTCCCTGCAAACTGACCGACGAGCGCTCCATCGCTGGTTTGCCACACGCAGAGCGACTGGCGGTCCCATGCGAGCACGTGGGTGCCTTCCGCGGAGAATCGCACCGCGTCACCGGTGCAAGAGCCGTTGACTTTCATGTTGCGCACCGTCGCGCCGGTCGCGACATCGCGCAGGCGAACCACACCGGCGGCGACCTCGGCCAGGTTGGCGCCATCTAGCGAGAACGCGATGCTCGTCGGTCGACCTCCGGCGGGACGCAACATCTTCGGGGCCGCGCCCTCCTGACGGGGGTGAAGCAAGACCCGTCCGTCGTCATAGAGGACGGCCAGCGCGTCCCCGGTGGGGGGAAAGATGGCCTGCAGCGCGCTGGCCGTCGTCGGCGGGATCGAGCCGCACGCTTGCCAGCGCCACAACCGCGAAATCTTCGGATCCACAGGGACGAATTTGACCAGTCCCGCTTGCCCTCCTTGCCCGGCCGGGCCGCCCGCCCCCGCTGGCGCTCCGCCGATCGCCGCGGTGTCCGCCCCTCCGTCCGGAGCCGGTACGCCGCCGGTTCCCCCACCACCGTCCTGGCGACCGCCGAGCAGGCTGAAGCGGGCGCCGTTGCAGGCAAGACCGCCGAGGGCCGCCGTCGCCAGGGTCCCGACCAGGATGCAGGTCCGATTGTCCATGTCCTCCCAGTATCCATCTGCCGAAAAGCGAGTCAGTCTGGGTCGTCCGATCGCATTTTGTTGGTTTTCGCTGACCCCGTTTTCGGTTGGTGGATACTGGAGGGGTGGTGCTCGGCTTCGCACGAAAGAACCTCCCCGCGAACGACGTGGGGCCGAGCGGGGAGCCACGGGACGAGATCAAGCTGCTGACGCGGGCCGCCCGCGCGGGGGACGTTCGCGCCGCGCGGACGCTCTTGAACGGCCTCGGTCCCTCGATGCTGCGCGTGATTCGCAAGGTCGTCGGCGAGTCACCCGCCGACGCTGCGGACGTGCTCCAGGACGCGATGTTCGGCTTGATGAAGGGCCTCGCCGGGTTTCGCGAGGAGTGTTCGGTGACCCATTTTGCGTGTCGCATCTCGGTGATGACGGCGCTGGCGGCGCGACGACAGCTGCGTCGCCGGGTGGGCGACGAGGCAGCCGTGTCCTTCTCGGATCTGGATGGCGTCCGGTCGAGCGCGCCGGATCCTGCCGCCGAGGCGGAGGCGGCTGCCCGCCGGGCGGTGCTGTGGAGGCTGCTCGATGAGTTGCCCCAGGCGCAAGCCGAGGCCCTGGCGCTGCGTTGCATCGAGGGGTTCAGCATCGACGAGATCGCCGCGGCCAGCGGCTGTCCGATGGAGACCGTGAAGAGCCGCCTGCGGCTGGCCAAGGCGACGCTGCGAAGCCGGATCGCCGCCGATGGTTCGGCCCGCGATCTGTTCGCGAGGGAACCTTGACGCCCGACGTACCAGGGAGACGCGTGTGTGATCTCGCGGTCGGCCGTCGTCGCGGGCCCCTGTCGCTCGCCGAGCGGCAGCGGCAACGCCGGTACGACGAGCACCTGGCGTCGTGTGACGACTGTCGGGCCATGGCGCGCCTGAATGCCGCAGTGGATCCGCTGGGAGATGTCCGGTCGGGAGACGAGGCGGTGGTGGCGGCCGCAGCCGACCTCGCCCTGTCGCGCCTCGGCCGTGTCGAGGCGGTGGGGCGGCGCCGTGCGCTGCCGGGGCTGATGGTCGTCGTGTTGATGCTGATGGGCACCAGCGCCGGCGCTGGCGTCGTGGTGGCGAGACGGCAGCTGGTTCGGCTCGCGTCAACCGTCGCCGAGACGCTGTTTCCGGCCCGACGCCCCTTGCGCCGAGAGCGGAGGGTGGCGCCGCGGGGCCATTCGTCGAACCTGGCGCCGAGGGGGGTCGCGCCGGTGGCCCAGGATCCCACCGCGGACCCCGCGTCGGCGTCGGCGTCGGCGTCGGCGCCCGAGCTGCCCGTGATGGTGGCGGCGCCGGCCACGGCCCCGGCGCCGGTTGCGCTCCCCGCCCCGCCGGTGGCGGTCGCCGTCGCGGTCGCCGAACCACGGCGTCTGCGGCGGCCCGAAGTCCCGGCTCCGCGATCCGCCGACCCATCGGTTGGTCCAAAGCAAGTGATTGCAACCGAGCCTTCCGAGCCTTCCGCCTTGAACGAGGTTCCCGTTTCCGTGGAGGGTCGGACGTGGCCGGGCGGGTCGGCGCCGGCGCAGGGGCATGGACGATCGTTCGCTGCTCGGCCCTCGCCACCGCCGACCGCGGGGGCTTTGCTGGCGAGTGGCACGGCGGCCCGGGCGCGCGGAGATCGCGCCGCGGCCGTGGCGTTCTTTCGACAATTGCAGATCGCGTATCCGGGCGCGAAGGAGTCCGAGGTGGCCCTGGTCTCCTCGGGGCAGCTGCTGCTGGACGGGGGCGACTTCAGCGGCGCGCTGGCGGCGTTCCGCGCCTACCGCGTGCGCGCGCCGGCCGGACCGCTGGTCGAGGAAGCGCTGGACGGTGCGGCGCGGGCCCTCGATGGCCTCGGCCGCCCGAGCGAGGAGCGCGCCGTCTGGCGGGAGATGGTCGCCCGCTTCCCGGGATCTGCCTACTTGCCGCGGGCCACCCGGCGTCTCCGTGTCCTTCGGTGACCTCCTCGCGCCGTCCCGCGCCCTCACGCCGCAAGCGCCCGCGCCTGTTGGTGATCTCGTCCCTGTCGGGCCTGCTTTGGGCCTGGGGCCTCGGGGCCGCGCACGGCCAGGTCCCGCCAGCGCCGCGGACGACCGTTGTCGTCACTCTCCTCGGTGAGCGCGCCGATTCCTGGCGGATGGAGGAGGCGGTCGAGACCCTGCTCGGTCTCGAGGGCATCGCGGTGGAATGGCGGCGATCGCGGGTTGCCCCGTCCCCGGGCGATCTGGTCGACGATCGCGTGCCAGGAATCCCGGCTCGGCGCGTGCTCGTCGACCTGCGAGATTCATCCACCGTGACTCTTCGCTGGTTGCCGACCGGGGACACGGCGCCCGCCGCCCGGATTGTCGCGGCGGAGACCTTCGACGAGGCCAGCTGCGAGGCGATCGCCCAGATTCTTCGTTCCGTCCTGCTGGCGCCCCCGGACAGCCCTCCATCCGCGGTCCCGATCGCGGCTGCGACTGCCCGCTCTTTCGCTTCGCCCGCACCCTCGTCCGTCTTGCCGCCCGCGGATCGTGAACGAAGGCTCGATCTGAGGTTTGGTTACGTTGCGACGGGGGAAGGGGGCGACGCGGTATTTCTGGCGGGTCCAACCCTGGCTTGTTCCTGGGCGGTCAGGGGGAAGAGGCAGGGAGGATCCCCCACCGTGGGTCTGTCGGTGACGCGCGCGTCTGGCATCTTCGCCGACGCGGCGGCTCCGGCGGACGCGGCGGTCGTCATCTGGTCCTTGCTTGCCGGGGTTGGATGGGAGCACGCGTGGGCGGACACCTGGTGGTTGGCGTTCGAAGCGAACCTCGGGCCCGACTGGATCGAGGTCACGCCGCGCGCGAACGGCGGCTCGACCGGTCTTCAGCTGGCGTCCCCGCAAAGGGTGCTCCGGATTGCGGTGGCGCCCGTGATGAGGGGGGAGGTGAGGCTGTCTGGTCCCCTGGTCCTTTTTCTTCAGGCCGAGGCCAACCTGACGCCCGGAGCCCGGGTTGATGTCACGGCCGCCGACAGCAGCCGCAGCTCCCTGATCGAAGGTCGAATGATGCTGGGTGGCGCCATCGGCGCGGCACTCCGATGGTGAGTCCCCGGGTGGCTTGCTAGAAGTGCATGACCATGCCCGCCGAGGCGCCGTCGAGGCGCGGGCTCGGGGCGAACAGGAAGGACAGGCTGTTCTCGGGTGACTCGGGTTGCTTCTCGGCGTTGCGGGCCTGGTAGGCCGGATAGCCGATGATGGCGGCGGTGATGAGGCCGACCCCGCCGATGACCAGGCAGGCGTTGGCCAGCAGCGCGTAGCGGTTGCCCTTGTTGGCCAGATCGTCGAGCTGCGACTGCGGGGCCCCGCTCGACGACTTGTTGTTGTAGTCCGACTGGGTCGAGTGGGTGAGGTAGCCGAACACCCCGCCTCCGACCGCCATCACGGCCACCGAGCTGATGCCGAGGATCTTGGCCGTGCGCCAGCGCCTCTCGGCCTGGGCCGCTGGCATGAGCTTGGACTTGGCGCCGGCGGCGGTGGCGTCGCCAGGCGCGAGCTCGATGGTCACCTCCTCGTCGGAGGCCACCGAGACCGGCTTGGTCACGCTCCGCCCGTCGGGGAAGATCCCCTCGACGATGTAGTCGCCCGGGGGCATCTTGTTGATGGTGCGGGGGGCGACGCCGAAGTAGCGGCCCTCGAGGTAAACCTTGACCTTCTCCTTGGCCGGGGCGCTCACGACGATCCGACCCTTGCCGGAGCGCGCCCCCGAGAAGGTGACGTTCCCCTTCTCGTCGGACTGCGGAGCTTCCTGGTTCTCGTCGACCACCGGCTTCGGGCGCTCCTGGTCGGCCGCCTGCGCCGCGCCCTCGGCGGGCTTCTTCTCGCCCGCCTCGGTGGCCGGGGTGGCGTCGGTGCCGGTTTCGGTGGTCGCCGTCGCCGCCGGAGCGGCCGGCGCTGCCTTCTTCTTCTTGCTCCTGGCAAAGGCGGTCGTGCTGCCGGCCATCAGGGTGGCCGCGACGAGGCAGACCACGAGTCGCGAGCGGGACACGGATTGCGCCATGAGATCGAATCCTCGATTGTGCGGGAGTGGGGGAACGCCACGTGCGACAGAGCATCGCACCGGCCAGCGAGTCGCCAATCGCCCATCGGATGAGAAGCGACCCGACTTCATGCAAGGCGCCAACCTGGCAGGGGGCAAACCATACTGATCTCCGGAGTCCAGCGTCAACCTCGATCGACGCCACCCGGGGCCGGCTGTTCTAAGGTTCGGCCTGGAGCGCCGACGGGAGCAGGGCCGGGGGAGCCTGCCACCCGGCCGTCGCCGCCGGGGCGACCGGGACACCGTCCCGGAAGGACACGGAATGATTGAGGGTTGCGGGAGTCCTCTCGCCCGGCGTGAGGATGCCGCCGAGGTTCAGCGGATCGCAGCCCGAGAGGCGGATGGTCTCACTCGGTGGGGGCGTGCGCCGGACCGCCCGGAGCGCCTCCAGGGCCTCCGGAAGGGCGAACTGCTCGCCGACGAAGCCGGCCACCATGCGTCCGCCCCGGATCTCGCCACGCATCTCGAGGCGCCGGAGGGCGCGCAGGAGATCCCGCCAGGGCGGCGCCGCCGGCTCGCGGGTCAGGACCTCGCGCAGCACCACCCCGTAGCGGCGCAGGTACTGGCGGGCGAGGGCCTCCACCGTGTCGTCGTCGGAGGGTGAGTGGCCGAGGTGAGGGGTGCGCGGAGGTGGTCGCAACGCCGACCACCGTCCGGCGGCGCCCGCCGAGACGTGCGCGGCGGCGGCAGCGCCCGCCGTGTCCGCCCGCCGGGCCCAGCGCCCATACCAGCGCGAGCGCGCCGAGCCCTGTCCGTGTCCGTGCCCGCGCGCCCGGCCGCTCCCGCCACCGCCACCGCCGCCGCTCGCCGCCACGAGGGCCCGAAGGCCGGCGAAGCCGTCCCCGGTCACGCGGCCCGCGCCGACCAGCTCCCACAGGACGTCCTCGACCTCGGCGCGGAGGCGGCCGGCGCCGTGAACGATGTCGTCGAGGAAGCTGGCCCCGGCTTCCCTCAGGAACCGGAGCACGTCCCGCGCGGCGTCCGAGAGCTGGGCGTCATCGAGCCCCTCGCGCGAGGCGAGCAGCCACGCCAGATCCCGGCGCCGCACGAGCGCGATGGGGGCCGTGCGGTTGGGTGCCGCGGCGGCGTCGCGCCCCGAGAGCCGCCCCCATGTCACCTCGCCGGAGAGGCACAGGGTGTCGAGCCAGGCGGGATCGTAGCCGGCCACCCGCGCCGGGAGGAGCTCGCGCTCCCAGGCGCCGGCGGCGGCCTCGAACCCCTGGAGCTGGCCGAGCACCTCGAGCAGCCCCGCCCGACCCGCGAGCTGGGTGCCCCGGGAGACGTGCTGCCAGGCGAGCAGGAACCGCAGGTAGTCCGCCGCGCTCACCGGCTCGATCTCCCGCCGCAGGCCATCCAGCATGCGCCGGTTGATCCGGGCCAGCAACCGCCGATCGCACCACTGGAGCTCGAGGGTCCCGGCCGGGCCGTCGACGTCCGCGTCGGCTCGCGCCTCGGAATCGGCCCTGGTTGCAGCCCCCACCAGGGGATCGCCGCCCGGTGCCATCGCCCGCAGCCGGGCGTCGAACTGCCCGCGCAGGACGTTGCCCTCGAGCTCGACCCGCGCGAGGGCCGCGTCCACGTCCGCGGTCGGAAGCTCGAGCGCGGCGGCGAGGCGCGCGGCCGTGGTCGGCCCGCGGCACACCATGTGGGCGCGAATCAATTCGACGAGCGCGCCCTCGCGGTCGGTCCAGGCCCGCGGGCGACGCAGGGGAGGCTCGACCAGCTCATCCCCGCGGAATCGTCCCGTCGGCCAGATGGTCTCCGCCAGGGTGCGCCGCTCGGCGGCCACCCAGAACCGGGGGAGCTCCGGCTCCGGCGGGGGGCCTGACCGGCGACCGCTGGCTTCGACCCCGGCCTCGGCCTTGGCGACCTCGGCGACCGCGAAGACGGCGGCTCGCCCGGCCGCACGCAGGGCGTCGGCGTGGGGCTGCCATCCCCGGGCGGCGACCAGCGGCGCGGGGATCGCGCCCCACTCGAGCAGCAGATCGTGCAGCTCGTCCGGATCGCGGACCTCGGGTTCGGCCTCGGCCACCACCTCGTCGATCCGGTCCGGGTCGAGGGTCCCGAGGCTCTCGACGACCTGCGCGGGCAGCCCGCGCCGCAAGGACACCGCCCGGGTTCGCCGCTCCTCGAGGGGCGCGTCGTCGAGGTAGGCGTACGGGTTGGCGTTCAGGATCTCGTGCGCGAAGACCGACGGCTCGGGCACGTCGCGGGCGATGGTCTCGATGCGTCCGGCGCGCAGATCGGTGAGCACCGCCCGCAACCCCGCCGCGTCCATGGCCTCGGTCAGGCAATCCCGCAGGGTCTCGCGCACGAGGACGTGCTCCGGGATCTCGACCGCGCCGCCGCCGTGGTTGTCCTGGCAGGCGGTCTGGGCCGGAAAGACCGCCGCGATGAGATCCTGCGCGCGCATGCGCTGGATCTGGGGAGGGACGCGGCGGCCCCCCATCTGGCGCAGCATGGCCAGCGACCGCACCGCGTTCCAGCGCCACCGCGTCTCGAACATGGGCGCCTGGATCGCCGCCTGGGTCAGCAGCTCCTCGACGTCCTCGGGCCGCAGCATCTCGAACACCGACGCGAGCGGAAAGCTGTGCTGCGCCCCGAGCGACAGCACCAATCCATCGTCGGTGGCGGCCGCCTGCAGCTCGAAGTCGAAGCTGCGGCAGAAGCGCTTGCGCAGCGCTGTCCCCCAGGCCCGGTTGATGCGGCCACCGAAGGGCGCGTGCAGCACGAGCTGCATCCCCCCGGCCTCGTCGAAGAAGCGCTCGGCGATGACCAGGCGCTGGGTCGGAACGGCCCCGAGCACCGCGCGCCCTGCGACCAGGTAGTCGCGGATGAGCTGCCGCGCCCGCTCCGGCAGCGCGGGATCGCCGAGCGGATCGGGCAGCGCCGGCGGCCGGCCGCCACCGCCACCGCCGCCACCATGCGCGTCCTCGATGGATCGCGTCGGCGTCGCCGGCCCCTGCACCCCTTGCGGGCCCGTCACCCCCTGCCGCAGGTCCGCGACCTCCGACGAGAGCTCGCGGGTCCGCGCCGGGCCCTCGCCCAGCCAGAACGGGATGGTGGGGGGCGCGCCGCGCGCATCCTCGACCCGCACGCGCCCCGACTCGACCCGGCGGATGCGCCACGAGTTGTTGCCGAGGAGGATGATGTCGCCGGCCATCGACTCGATGGCGAAGTCCTCGTCGAGGCTGCCGACCAGCGTCCCCTCGGGGTCGAGGACCACCTCGTAGCTGGCGGTGTCGGGGATGGCCCCGCCCGACGTGAGCGCCCCGAGGCGGGCACCGCGCCGGCCGCGCAGTCGGCGGTGGACTCCGTCGCGGTGGAGCAGCGCGCCCGCCCGCCCGCGCGAGGTGGCGATGCCCTCCGAGAGCATGTCGACCACCGCGTCGAAGTCCGCGCGGGTGAGCGTCGCGTAGGGCGCCGCCCGCTGGAAGACCTCGAAGAGGGCGTCCTCACCCCACTCCTCGCAGGCGCAGGCGGCCACGATCTGCTGGGCCAGGATGTCGAGCGGGGCCTCGCGCAGGGCGATGGCGTCGATGACGTGGCGGCGCGCGGCCCCGACCAGGGCGGCGCACTCCACGAGCTGGTCGCGGGTCAAGGGGAAGAGGCGGCCCTTGGGGGTGCCGCCGACCACGTGGCCCGAGCGTCCGATGCGCTGCAGCCCGGTCGCGATGGAGCGCGGCGAGCCGACCAGGCACACCAGATCCACGGCGCCGATGTCGATGCCGAGCTCGAGGGATGCGGTGGCCACCACCACCCGCAGATCTCCCGCCTTGAGCCGCGTCTCGGCCTGGTGCCGGCGCTCGCGTGACAGGCTGCCGTGGTGGGCGGCGACGTGCGCCTCGCCGAGGCGTTCACCGAGGCGGTGGGCCACCCGCTCGACCAGGCGGCGGGTGTTGACGAACACCAGGGTCGAGCGGTGGGCGCGGACGAGCTCCGCCACCTGGTCGTAGATCTCGCCCCACTGCTCGTTGGTGCAGACCGCTCCGAGCTCGTCCTTGGGGATCTCGATGCCGAGATCGAGATCGCGGCGGGGTGGGATCGCGATGATCTGCGGCGCCGGCCGGGCGGCCCCGCAGAGGAGCCGCGCGGCGACCTCGACCGGCTCGACCGTGGCCGAGAGCCCGACGCGCTGGAGCTGGCCGGGTGGCGGTGGTGACGGTCGTGGCGACGGCGGCCCGGGCGCGTCGGTCCGCGGCAGCTCCGGGGGGAGGAGCTCGAGGCGGCGGGCGGCGCACAGGGCTTCGAGCCGCTCGACCGACAGCGCCAGGTGGGCGCCGCGCTTGTCGCGGGCGAGCGCGTGGATCTCGTCGATGATCAGGGTCTCGGCGTCGGCGAGGGCCCGCCGTCCGGACGTGCTGGTGAGCAGGATGTAGAGCGACTCGGGCGTGGTGACGAGGATGTGGGGTGGGCGCTTCACCGCCGCGCGGCGCTCGCGGGCGGTGGTGTCGCCGGTGCGCACCGCCGCGCGCAGGTCGACGGCCCCGTAGCCCATGGCCAGGGCCAGCTCGGCGATCTCGCGGAGCGGCTGCTCCAGGTTCACGCGGATGTCGTTCGAGAGCGCCTTCAGCGGGGACACGTAGACGACGCGCGTGCGCTCGCCGAGCGTGCCGTCGAGCGCCTGGCGCAGGAGGCGATCGATGCAGGCGAGGAAGGCGGCGAGGGTCTTGCCAGAGCCGGTGGGCGCGGTGACGAGCACGTCCGCGCCGGCCGAGATGAGCGGCCAGGCGCCGATCTGGGCGGCGGTCGGCGCCGCGAATCGGCGCGCCAGCCAGGACTCGATGACGGGGTGGAACATGATCGGACGTTCAGTATATCCGGTCGGCGGGGCTTGGCGAGGTGCTCGGTCCAAAGTTCTCGACCAGTTCTCGCCACGTCTCGGCCACGCTCTCTTGCGATGGTCGTTGGGGGGCGGATGCGCGCATGGTACAAAAGTTCTCCCCCAAGGAGGTCCCCCCATGGTCGCTTGCCCCAAGTGCCGCCACAGCAATTCCGACGGTTCCGCCATGTGCCTGGCCTGTGGCTTTCCCCTCCCCCGGGCGGCGCCGCGGCCAGCGGCGGTGGCGCCGGGATTCGGGGCCGCGCCCGGTTCGGCGGGGTTCGGCGGGGCGAGCGGGGTTGGCGCGGGCGACGGGATGGACGAGTTCCACCGGATGATGGCCGAGCGGGCGGCCAAGCAGAAGCGCAACCGCTTGATTGGCACCGCGGTGGCGGTGGTGGCGCTGGTGGGTGGGGGCGGCTGGCTGATGGTGCAGAAGAGGAAGACCGCTGCGGCGCAGGTGGTGCTGGAGGCCGGTGGCATGTTCGCCGAGCGGGACAGGACCGAGATGGGGGCCTTCTGGAACTGCGTCACCTCGAGCGACATCGACGTGGGCTCGTTCCAGAGCGCCGACCAGATCCAGCAGCGCATCGAGAGCGCCTACTTCACGCAGCAGAAGACCTTCTCCGAGCACATCACGTCGGAGTGCGTGCCGAAGATGGAGCGCGCGCGGGCCGCGATGAGCGCGTTGGTGAGAGACATGCCGCCCGACATGAAGGAGGCGGGTGACAAGTACGTCGCGACGCTGCCCAGGTTGCAGGCGGGGATCGAGACCTACGCCGAGCGCATCAAGGGCCGGGGCGCGGTCAAGGACGTGGACCAGACGATCCAGGAGGTGGGGACGGCGTTCTCGGCCGAGCCGTCGGTGGAGTCGGTGGCATTCGAGAAGTTCCTGGTGTGCGCCATCCCGGATCTCGACAAGAAGAAGGACGTGCAGGGCGTGCTCGAGTTCCTGGCGAGCACCTGCAAGGCCGACGCGGTGAAGTTCATGACCCGGGTGCGCGAGCAGTGTGGGCCGCTGGTCCAGAACCTCAACAAGGACGGCAAGCCCGCCCCGTCGAAGACGTTCAAGGCCAACGCCAAGAAGTTCTACGAGGAGGATCAGCGGCAGCTCCAGGCCTGGGAGTACTGCGCCAAGCGCTCGCGCAAGGGCAAGAAGGTGCTCGACCTCGAGGAGTTCCTCACCGCCTCGGGCGACTACATCGAGACCCGCTCCGACGTGGTCCGCGCCGCCCGCGAAGCCGCCTCCCGCATCACCGGCACCCCCCTCGAAGCCCCGGCCAAGAAGCCCGGCGCGCCAGCGCCGGCCGCAGAGTAAGAAGCCCGGCGCGCCAGCGATGGCCCATCGTCGCTCGACTTCCTATTCTCCTGCGTAGATCCGCGCGAACCGATCCCACAGCTCGGGCCGCGGCGCCGACTTCTCGATCACCAGGGCATCCTTCGTTGCCACCGCGTCGGGCGCCGCCTGGTTGGTGAAGATGTGGGACGTGGGGATGGCCCAGGCGGGATCGTCGAGCGTGCCGGCGCACAGGATCACCAATCCGGGCGCGATCTCCGGCTCGTGCCACATGCGTGTTCCACATGCGCGGCAACGGGAGATCGGGATCATGTTGCCGCTACCGCCCTTGCGACGGAACACGTCGAGCTCGCCCGGGTCGCGATCGAGGTGCGCGCGGGAGACATGCAGGTACAGGCCGAACGGCGCTCCCGACAGACGCTTGCAGTCGTCGCAGTGACACGCGTTGATCGCCATCGGTCGTGCGGAGATGCGATAGCGAATCGCGCCGCAATGGCAGCCTCCGAGAATCGGGGGCGCCGGGAGCGGCGGACGCGTGACGTCGATCCGTTGCATCGCCGGACTCTGCCCGAATGAGATACGCGTCGCAAGGCAGGCATGAAGCGCAAGGCAGGCATGAAGCGCAAGGCAGGCATGAAGCGCAAGGCAGGCGTGAAGCGCAAGGTCTGCATGAGGAAGGATGGCAGCCCGGGGATCGCGTCAGGACTTGCGCGCTTCTTGCGGCTGCCGGCGGCCCCCCGGCCCCCTCGCGCGCCCGAGGCGCGCGCCCAGGCGGAAGGCCTCGGGGATGAGCGCGCCGACGCTCCTCTCGACCGCGCGCCCGGTGGGGGCGGCCAGCCACACCGGGGTCGTGTCCCCGGCGAGCTCCGCCAGGACCTGGCGGCAGGCGCCGCAGGGGGAGCCGGGCGGGCGCGTCCCGGTCACCACCGCCACCCCGTGGATGGCGCGCGCGCCGCCCGCGACGGCGGCCATCACGGCACCGCGCTCGGCGCAGATGGTGAGACCGTAGGACGCATTTTCCACGTTGCAGCCGACGTGGATCCGGCCGAGCTCGTCGACCACCGCGGCCCCCACCCTGAAACGGGAATATGGGGCGTGCGCGTGCCGGCGCACGCGGCGCGCGGCCGCCACCAGGTCGCGGGCCAGGGCTTCCCGCGCCTCGTTCACCGCAAGCGCGTCCGCGGGTCTGGCCTCACGTCGAGCCATCGCGCGCGCCTCCTGGGCCGGCGTCGATGTCGATGTCGATGTCCGGCAGCCGCCGCGCGACCTGGAAGATCAGCCGCGCCAGGCCCTCGGCGGCCTCGGCCGCCGCGCGCGTGACGTCCTCGTGCCGCAGCGGCCGATCGACCACCACCCCGGCCGCCGGGTTCGCCACGATCGACAGCCCGAGCACGGCGAGGCCCGCGTGGCGCGCCGCGATCACCTCGTGCACGGTCGACATTCCCACCAGCCCGGCGCCCATCGCCGCCAGCATGCGAATCTCGGCAGGGGTCTCGTACGCGGGACCCTGCACCCCCGCATAGACCGCCTGGCCGAGCGGATAGCCGAGCGCCGTCGCCGCCTCCTCGGTGGCGAGCGCGCGCAGGTCGCGCGCGTAGGCCTCGGTCATGTCGGGGAAGCGTGGACCCCAGGCGTCGCGGTTCGCGCCCGTGAGCGGCGAGGCCCCGGTCAGGTTCAGGTGATCCGAGATGGCCACGATCTGTCCAGGGACGAGCGCGCGGTCGATGCCGCCCGAGGCGTTGGTGACGATCAGCGTGGGGATCCCGAGGGCGGCCGCCACCCGCACGGCGAAGGTGATCTCGGTGGGCGGGTGGCCCTCGTAGGCATGCACGCGTCCGGCGAACACCAGCAGCCTTCGGCTCCCGGCGGCCGCGTCGACCGCCCCGACGACCGCCTGGCCGGTGTGCCCGGCCACGCCCGGGAGCGGAAAGCCCGGGATGTCCGCGAGGGGCAGGCTCCGCGCATCCAGCAGGCGCTCGGTGACCGCGGCCAGCCCGGAGCCGAGGATGACCGCGGCCCGCGCGCGGCGAGCCCCGAGGCGGGTCGCGAGCAGCTCGGCCGCCGCGTACACCCGTGCCGCGTACGGATCTTGCGAATCTTGGGCGAGATCCCCGTGGTTCGAGTCGGTCACGCCGCCGTCCCGACCAGCTCTTCGAGGAAGGCCCCCACCAGCGCCTCGAAGCGCGCCGGTTGCTCGAGGTTGGCCAGGTGTCCCGCCCCCGGGATCGCCTCGAAGCGGGCGCCAGGGATCGCGCGGGCCATCTCCTGCATCTCGGCGGGTGGAACGATCTGATCGTCGGAGCCGCACATCACCAGCGTTGGCAGGCGCAGGGACGGCAGCGCGCCGGAGCGATCCGGGCGATCGCGCAGCGCCACGATGCCCGCGGCCAGGGATGCGCGCCGGCGGATCGCCAGGGCACGCACGCGCGCGTGCAGGTGCGCCGGGGCGGCCGCGGCCAGCAGCTTCGGCAGCGACGAGCCGAGGTAGGTCTCCACGGCCGCCACCCCGGCGGCCGCCTCGATCTCCACCTCCGGGGCGCGGGCCGCCGGCTGTTGCAGTGTCGCCAGCGCCATCGCCCGGCCCGCGCGCGCCGCCGGCGAATCCGCGGCGGCGCGGGTGTCCGCCAGCAGGAGCCCCGCCAGGCGCGCCGGAGAGCGCACCGCCAGCGACAGCGCCACGTAGCCGCCCATCGACACCCCGAGGACGGCCACCTGCGCGATGGCCCGCGCGTCGAGCCCGGCCACCACCGCGTCGGCGAGGCCGTCGATTGACATCGGGGACATGGGGCGGTCGCCGGGCGCCGCCGCCGCATCATCATCGTCACCGGCCCCTGCGCCACCCGCGCCGGGCCCCTCGAGCCCGGGATAATCCGCCGTGAGGACGCGGTACCCTCTGCCGACCCAGGTGGCCACGTTGTCCGCCCACACGCCACGGTGGAGGGGGAACGGGTTCAGCAAGAGCAAGGCTCGGCCCGAGGCCAGACCGGCTTCGTGAAGCTTCATGGTGGGCTTCTCCAGGTTCATTCAGGCGATGTTCTCAGGCGCGCTTCCCGATGGTCTCGAGGACGAGCGGTCCAGGTTGCGTGTCGAGATCGGCCCCGCCCCCGCCCCCGACCTCGGCGAGCTCGAAGGCCGATTCAAGCAGAGGCCGCGCCAGACGCCAGCGCTCCCGGTCGTTGAAGCGCACGGTGCCGAGCGGGCCGCCCGGCTCGACGCGCGCCCCGACCTTGACCGCGAGCTCGAGCCCGACGCCGGGATCGACCCGGTCCTCCTGGCGCAGACGGCCGGCCCCGAGCAACGTCATCGCGCGGCCGACCGCGCCCGCGTCGATGCCGCGCACCACCAACCCCAACCCTCTGGGTCCGCCTGCGCGCGCGCGCAGCGTGTGGGCCAGCGTGGCCCGCGGGAGGCGCTCCGGCGCGTCGATGACCGCCACGTCGCCCCCCTGGGCCTGCACGCAATCGCGCAGCTTTTGCAACCCGGCGCCCGAGGCGACAGCCTCCTCCAGCAGGCGCAGGCCCTGCGCGCGGGTGGTGGTGCGCTTCCCCAGCATCAGCATCTCGGCCCCGAGCCGCAGGGTCAGCGCCCGGGTGTCGGGCGGACCCCCGCCGCGCAGGATCGCGATGGCCTCCGCCAGCTCGCAGGCGTTCCCCACCGCCCGCCCGAGCGGCTGATCCATGGCCGTCAGCAGGGCCACCACCTTCAGCCCCGCCCGCGCCCCGAGGTCGACCAGCGTGCGCGCCAGCTCGCGCGCCCGGGCCCGCGCGGGCAGGAACGCCCCGCGCCCCACCTTCACGTCCATCACCAGCGCGTTCGCGCCCTCGGCGATCTTCTTCGAGAGGATGGACGAGGCGATGAGGGGGATCGACTCGACGGTCCCGGTGGCGTCGCGGAGCGCGTAGAGTCGGCGATCGGCGGGCGCCAGCGTGGCGGACTGGCCCGCCAGCACGAGGCCGGTCTTCTCGAGCACGCGCGCGAAGGCGCGCGGGGTGAGGGCGGTGCGGAACCCCGGGATGGCCTCCAGCTTGTCGAGCGTGCCGCCGGTGTGTCCGAGCGAGCGCCCCGACATCATCGGCACCGGCACCCCGCACGCCGCCACCAGCGGCGCCAGGCACAGCGAGACCTTGTCACCCACCCCGCCCGTCGAGTGCTTGTCGACCTTGACGCCCGCCACTCCCGACAGATCCATGCGCTCGCCCGAGTCGACCATCGCGTCGAGCCAGGTGGCGAGCTCCCGGCCCGACATGCCCCGCCACACGATGGCCATCAGCAACGCCGACAGCTGGTAGTCGGGGATGGTCCCGCGGGTCGCCCCCACGATGATGGCCCGCAGGGCCCCGTCGTCGAGTTCACCGCCGTCGCGCTTGCGGGCAATCCAGGCGGGGATCGGGTGGATCTCCGGCTGGGCGGCCGCGCGGGAGCTGCGCGCCCGCGTGTTCGGGTGCGCGCGCAGGCTCGCGCGGGGGCGCTGGCGGGCACCGGCACGGGCAGGGCTCGGCCCGCGCTTCACGCCGCCACCTCCGACCACAGATCGACCCCGCGGGCGAGCGGCGCGATGCCGAGGGCGGTCGCCACCGATTGCCCGAGATCGCAGAAGCTGTCCCGCACCCCGAGCGGGCTGGGGCGCACGCGCGGTCCGAAGATCAGCAACGGCACGCGCTCACGCGTGTGATCGGTCCCGGGCGTGGTCGGATCGTTGCCGTGATCGGCGGTGAGGAAGACCGCGTCCTCGGCGCGCAGGTGGGCCCGGAGCTCCGGAATCCACGCGTCGAGCTCCTCGAGGGCCGCGGCGAACCCGCGCGCGTCGTTGCGATGCCCGTACACCATGTCGAAGTCCACCAGGTTGACGAAGAGCAGACCGTGCGGGAGCCCGTCCAGCGCCTCGAGGGTGACCCGCATGCCGTCGCGGTTGCCCTCGGTGTGCAGCGAGGTGCCGACCCCGCGCCCGGCGAAGATGTCCGAGATCTTCCCGACCCCCACCACGGGCACGCCGGCGGCGGTCAGCTGGTCGCACAAGGTGGGCTCGGGCGGCACCAGAGAATAGTCGCGCCGGTTGTAGGTGCGCCGGAAGGCACCGGGCGCCCCCACGAAGGGGCGGGCGATCACCCGGCCGATGTGGTGGACGTCGGCGATCGCCCGCGCCACCGTGCAGATCCGGTAGAGCTCGGGCAGCGGGACCACCTCCTCGTGGGCCGCCAGCTGCAGCACCGAGTCGGCCGAGGTGTAGAGGATGAGCCCGCCGGTCTCGAGGTGTCGGGCCCCGAGCTCGTCGAGGATGGCGGTCCCGGAGGCGACCTTGTTTCCGAGCAGCGGCCGACCCGCCGCCGCCGCGAGCGGCCCGGTGATGGCGGGCGGGAATCCATCCGGGTAGGTCGCGAGGGCCTCGGTCGTCAGGAGCCCGGCCATCTCCCAGTGTCCCGTGATGGTGTCCTTCCCGGTCGACGCCTCGCGCATCATGCCCACGGCCGCGCCCGGCGGCGCGGCGGGCGGCACGCCCTCGATGGCCGTCGTGAGCCCGAGCCCGAGCGCGCCGAGGTGCGGCAGGCGCAGGGGCCCTCGCCCGAGGCCCGGCAGGACCCGCGCCAGGTTCCCGAGGGTGTTGGCCCCCGCGTCCCCATACGCCGCCGCGTCCGGCGCCTCGCCGCATCCAACGCCATCGGCCACCAGGATCACGACCCGTCGCTGCGCGGAGGGGGAGGGGGAGGGGGAGGGGGGAGACGAGGCAGGAGACACAGGCGCAGCTTATCAGTGCCGGGGGCCACCGCGGCGGCCTCCGCGGCGCTCCGTCGCTCCGTCAGAGTGTTCGTCCGCTGTGGCCCGTGGGCCGAAGCCTCCTCCCGTCAGTACTCCTGGTCCTCGGCGTAGTTCTCGAACTTGGTGTACTCCTTGATGAAGGTGACCTTGACCGAGCCGGTGGCCCCGTTGCGGTGCTTGCCCACGATCAGCTCGGAGACGGTGGTGGGGCCGGACATCGCCGCCTCGCTGTTGTCCTCGCGGTGGATGAAGAGGATCATGTCGGCGTCCTGCTCGATGGCGCCCGACTCCCGCAGGTCCGACAGCTTGGGCTTGCCCTCGCGCTTCTCGACCTCGCGGTTGAGCTGCGACACCGCGATGATCGGCACCTTGAGGTCCTTGGCCAGCGCCTTCAGGCCCCGCGAGATCTCGGCGATCTCCTGCTGCCGGTTCTCGTCGCGCTTGCCGGCGCTGCCGCGCGCGAGCTGCAGGTAATCGACCACGATCAGCCCGAGCGGGGGCGGCGGCAGGCGGCCGTCCACCGGCGGCGGCGGCGGCGGGAAGTAGCGGACGTCGCCCCGGAACCGGCGCGCCTTGGCCCGGATCTCCATGATCGAGATGGCCGACGAGTCGTCGATCAGGATCGGCGCCTCGGCCAGGCTCTTGCTGGCCGGGTGGATCTTGTTCTTCCAGTCGGAGTATTCCAGGAACCCGCGCTTGATCCGCCCCGAGTCGATGCGCGCCTCGGCGGCCAGCATGCGCTCCATCAGCTCGAACTTGGACATCTCGAGCGAGAAGATCAGCACCGGGATCTTCTTCATGGCCGCGTGCACCGCCACGTTGACGGCCCACGAGGTCTTGCCGCCGCCCGGGCGGGCCGCGACGATGATCAGGTTCTCCCGCTGCAGCCCGGCGGTGATCTCGTCCAGCTTGGTGAAGCCCGTCGGTACGCCGGTCACGGCCTTTCTTTCGGACGCACGCACCTAGATGTTGTGCAGGACCTCCTCCATCAGCTCGCCCACCGCCGCGTAGCTCTCGCGCCGGTTCTGCTGGGCGACCTTGAACACCTGGGTCTCCGCCTCGTCGAGGAAGGCCTCGAACTCCCCGAAGTCGCCGTAGGCCCGCGACTGGATCTCGGCGCAGGCGGCGATCAGCCGGCGCAAGGTGGCCTTCTCCTTCACCAGCCGCGCGTAGTGCCCGACGTTCTCGGCGGTCGGCACGCTGTTGGACAGGGTCAGCAGGTACATCTCGCCGCCGTCGAGGCGGGCGATCATCCCCCGGGTGCGCAGCTCGTCCGCCACGGCGATCACGTCGAGCGGCTGCCGCCGCTTGTCGATCGCCAGCATCGCCTCGAAGATCTCTCGGTGGGCGGGCAGGAAGAAGTCGTCCACCTGCAGGGTGGTCGCCACCTCGTCGAAGGCCGCCGGCTTGATGAACACGCCCCCCAGCACCGAGCGCTCGGCCTCGAGGTTGTGGGGCGGGACCCGCCCCGGTGTGGCCTGCGAGGAGACGACGTCGAGCATCGCTCGCCATTCTACTTCCTCGCGCGACCGGACAGGCCGCGATCGTGACGGCGGCAAAAGCAAAGGCGCGTCGCGGCCCCAGGATCCTGGGGACCGGACGCGCCCGCGCGGACGCTGCCGTGTTCGGACGGATCGGTCGCGACTATTCCTTCTTGACCACCCAGACCTTGATCTTGGCCGACACGCCCTGGCCGAGCTTCACCACCACCTCGGACAGGCCGAGCGACTTGATAGGCTCCTCGAGGACCAGCTTCTTGGCGTCGAGCTCCACGCCCTTGGCGTGCAGGGCCTCGGCGATGTCGCGGGTCGTCACCGAGCCGTAGAGGCGATCCTCCTCGCCCACGGTCACCGGGATCGAGACCGACACCTGGTTGAGCCGATCGGCGGCCGCCTGGGTGTCCTTCATGAGCTTGGCGTTCCGAGCCGCGATCACCCGCTTCTCGTGCGCCACCCGGGCGACGTCCTGGGCCGTGGCCAGCAGCGCCAGCCCCTTCGGCAACAGGTAGTTGCGCCCGAAGCCGGGCTTGACCGTCACGACGTCCCCGGACTTGCCGAGGTTCTCCCTGTCTTCTCGCAAGATGACCTGCATGGCTATTCTCCCGTCACCGCGAAGGGCATGAGCGCGATCATGCGTGCGCGCTGCACCGCCACCGCGATCTCGCGCTGGTGCTTGGCGCAGTTTCCCGAGATGCGGCGGGGCACCAGCTTGCCGCGATCGGTGATGAAGTACTTGAGCAAGGCCTGATCCTTGTAATCGATCTTCAGGTTCTCGTCGGCGCAGAACTTACAGGGCTTGCGGCGCCCCACGCTGCGCTTCTTGTCTCCGCGATCGTCCCCGGTGGCGACTCCGGTGGCGCTCCCGCCGGTCCCGGTGCTGCGCGCGATCCTCTCGTCTCTCTCCATGGACATGATGGCTCTTCCTCTCGCTCTCGCTAAACCGGGCCGTCGTCGTCGCTACCAAAAACCGCCTCTTCGAAGTCGAACGCACCCTCGTCGTCGTCTCCGAACACCGCGCGCAGGTTGGCCTGGCCGGTGGCGATCTCCTCCTCGTCCGGGCGCGGGGTCGCGGCCTTGGCGAAGGATTCCTCCGTCACGTCCGAGGTGCGGGTGGCCGGATCGACGTTCTCGGCCATCTTGACCGAGTAGGTGCGGATCACCGAGTCGGTGAGGCGCAAGTTGCGCTCGACCTCTTCCACCAGCCCGGCGGTCCCGAGGTAGGAGAAGAACAGGTACATGCCCTTCATCTGCTTCTGAACCTCGTAGGCGAGCTTGCGCTTCCCCCAGTTCTCGACCTTGAGCAGGCTGCCGCCCCCGGCCTCGATCACCCCGCGGATCTTGGTGTTGACCAGCCCGACCGCCTCGTTGGTGATGTCGGGACGCAGGATGTAGATGGTCTCGTACTCGCGCTTGCGTCCGGGGATGTCCCGGCTCGAACCCAGTCTCATCTGTGCCATGTGTGTCGTTTCTCCCTCTGGACATGAGTCCCGTCGGCACGAGGCCCACGGGCAAGGAGACTGCCGGCCCCGCCTATTCGGGCCCGGTTCCTTTCTTGGATGCCTTGACGGTGCCGGGGTGGGGCTCGCCGGCGCGCGCCTGGTCGGTGCGCGCCGGGCCGTCGCCCGCCTTGCCATTGAATCGATTCATTGCCGTCAAGAGGCCCGCGGTCACGATGACCTCGACGGCGTCGGCCGCGCGCTCGCACATGCCGTCCGCCACCGCGCGCTCGTCCCTGGCAAAGCCGCCGAGCACGTAGCCGGGACCGACCTTGGCCGAGCCGGCCGGGCGGCCGATCCCGATGCGCACCCGCGCGAAGTCCGCCTGTCCCCACTCGGCGAGGATCGACCGAACGCCGTTGTGGCCGCCGTGCCCGCCGCCGCCCGCCAGCTTGAGCCGACCGAGCGGCAGGTCGAGCTCGTCGTGCACCACCACCGCGTGCTCGGGGGCCACCTTGAAGAACTGCGCCAGCCGCACCACCGCCTGCCCGCTGACGTTCATGAATTCCATCGGCTTGCACAGGAGGACGCGCTGCGATCCGAGCCGCGCCTCCGCCACCTCGGCCCCCCACTTCTCACGGGCGGGACCCGCCGAGTGCCGAGCCGCCAGCCGATCGACCACCTCGAAGCCGACGTTGTGGCGCGTGTGCGCGTACTCGGGCCCGGGGTTCCCGAGCCCGACCAGCATCCAGACGTGCGCGCCAGCAGGAGACATGGACATGGACGTCGATCTGCCCATCGGGACACCGGCTTGCCTGAACGTCTCGCATGTCCCGTCGGAAGAAGCCGCCCCCGGAAGATCCGGCGGCTACTTCTTCTTCTCGTCCTTCTTGGGGGCGGCTGCCGCCGCTCCGGGCTTGGCGGCCGCGCCCGCGGCGGCCTTCTCGCCACCCGCGGCTGCGGCCTTGTCCCCGGCGGCCGCGGGGGCTGCCGCCTCCGCGGCGCCCTCGACCGCGGCGGCCTCGACCTTCTCGGCCTTCGGCGCCACCACCGAGGCGACGGCGTCGCGTGCGTCGATGAGCGCGCGGACGCCCTCACCGAGCTTGAGATCGTTCACGTGGACCGCGGTCCCGATCTCGAGGCTGGTCACGTCCACCTCGATCTTGGCGGGGATGGCGCCCGGCTTGGCCGCCACCGACAGCACGTGCATGCTCTGGTGCAGCTGACCACCGTTGACCACTCCCACGGCCTTGCCGGTGAGGACGAGCGGCACCGTGACGTGCACCTCCTGGTCGAGATCCACCCGCAGGAAGTCCACGTGGACCAGGCGCTGGCTGATGGGGTCGATCTGGGCGTCGCGGATCATGGCGGTCACGTTCTCGGCGGTCCCGGCGTTCTCCAGGGTGATCGCGAAGACCGTGTTGCGGCGCTTCTCCTTGTCGAGGGACTTCAGCAGCAACCGGCCATCGAACGAGACCGAGACCGGGGCGGCGTGACGACCGTACAGAACGCCCGGTATCTTTCCGCCGGCGCGAACGCGGCGGGCCGCGCCCTTCCCGCTGGTGTTTCTGAGCTCGAGGCTGACCTTTGCGAAATCCATGATGACGTCCTTCTTCTTCTTTTTTCTTGTGCCAACGACCAACGACTAGATGAACAGCGAGCTGATGGAGTCCCCGTGGTGAATGCGCTTCACGGCCTCACCGAGCAACTTGGCCACGGTCAAGACCTTGATCTTCGAGCACGCCCGAACGTCCTCGCGGGGGGGCACGGTATCGGTAATCAGCAGTTCCTGCAATGGGGAAGCGATGATGCGCTGCAGGGCGGGGTTCGACAGCACCCCGTGGCTGGCGCAGGCGAACACCGCGCGGGCCCCCTTGTCCATCACCGCCTGGGCCGCGGCGCACAGGGTCCCGGCCGTGTCCACCATGTCGTCGATGATGATCGCGTCGCGGCCGCGGACGTCGCCGATGATGTTGACCACCTCGCTGACGTTGGGCGCCGGGCGACGCTTGTCGATGATGGCGAGGCTGGCCCCGAGGCGCTTGGAGTAGGCGCGGGCGCGCTCGACTCCCCCCGCGTCGGGGGACACGATGACCGCGTCGCTGCTGAACTGGGTCCGCAGGTGATCCATCAGCACCGGCATTCCATAGACATGATCGACCGGGATGTTGAAGAAACCCTGGATCTGTCCGGCGTGCAGGTCGATGGCCAGCACCCGGTTGACTCCGGCGGCGGTCAGCAGATCCGCCACCAGACGTGCGCTGATCGGGGTACGGGGCTTGCTCTTGCGGTCCTGGCGGGCGTAGCCGAAGTACGGGATCACGGCGATGATTGACCCGGCGGAGGCGCGCTTGAGCGCGTCGATCATCACCAGCAGCTCCATCAGGTTGTCGTTCACGGGTGCGCAGGTCGGCTGGACCACGAAGCAGTTCACGCCGCGGACGTTCTCCTTGATCTCGACGTAGACCTCGCCGTCCGCGAAGCGCGTCACCTCCGCGTGTCCGAGCGGCGTCTCGACGAAGTTGCAGATCCCACGGGCCAACTCTCGGTTGGCGTTTCCGCTGAAGATGGTCAGAGCCTTGAGCACGGGCTGGTCTCGTTGGGGCGGTCGGGGTTCGCGGTGGGAGCAATCGGGAGCGCAAAAGCGCGCTGGCGACCGCCGCGTCCGGGGTCGCCAAAAAAGAGCGCGAATACTGCCATTGCCGATCCCGGCCCGTCAATCACCAAACGCCAACCGCGTACCGAGGATGGGCCAGGACACTTGGCCGATGCCGGCCACGTGGGGTGGCCGAAGGGGCGACCAAGGTGGCTGAAAACGACCGCGAACCGACCCGAAAACGACCAGGATCTTCGACCCTCGTGCGCTCGATATCCTTTCCCGGCCAGCGTGTATGGACGGTCATAAATCGTTGCGGATCCTCACCAAATACTTTGGCGAAAACGTTGACAACGCTGTCCGGCAAACTGACAATGGCGCGGCCGGATAATCCATACCGGGGAGGTTGAGAGTGCCCAAAGTTAGACTGTCTTCGAATGTCGTCATGTCCCTGTTCGCCGTACTGGCAACGACCGCAATCGCCTGTGGAGGGTCGAGTACCTCCAATCCGGATTGCGGCGACGCCGGCGGTGCCGGAGGCAAGACCGACGGGGGAACCGGCGGTAAAGCCGGAGCCGGTGGCGGCGGGGCCGGTGGAAACATCGGAGGCAAGGGCGGTGGCGGCACGGCCGGTGGCGGCACGATTGGAAGCGGTGGCACGGCCGGTGGCGGTACGGGCGGAGCCGGTACGGGCGGGGCCGGCACGGGTGGTGGCGGCACGGCGGGCGGCGGAACGGCGGGCGGCGGAACGGCGGGCGGCGGCACGATCGGAACGGGCGGCAAGGGTGGCGGCGGACTCGGCGGCGGCGGCACGGCCGGCGGTGGAACCGCGGGCGGCGGAACGGCAGGAATTGGCGGAGTCGGCGGCACCACTCAGATGTGTGTCACCCCACCGGTCTGCACCCTCAATACCTTCCAGTGCGTGACCTCGGGACCCCAGAAGTGTCAGCCCGACAGCAAGGGTTGCCCGAACTGGGCCGCGCTCGCGGCCTGCGGGGCGCACCAGACCTGCAACGCGACCACGGGCGCCTGCGACTGCGCGAACGACGCGCGGTGCACGGGCAAGGAAGGAAGCTTCTGCCCGACCGCGGGTGGCGCAACCTTCGCCCAGTGCACCAAGGACGCGAACAACTGCTACACGGTGACCTCGGCGAGCATGGCCTGCACGGCGCCCCAGATCTGCTCGGTCCCCGGCGTGGTGGCGACCGGAACGGCGTGCGGTTGCCCGGCCGATGGCACCGCCCTCGGTACCGGCTGCAGCGCCAGGACGTTGGGTGATACGGCCGCATCTCCTGCCGACAACGCGGTCGTGCAGTGCCAGACGGCGGGAGCCTGCCAGGTCTGGAAGATCCAGGTCAACTGCGCCGACCAGAGCATGACCGCCGGTACGGTGGGTGGGCTTCCGGTCTGCGTTTGCAAGCCGGCCGGATCCGCGCCGGGCGATGCCCACAGTCTTTATGTCGATCCGAATCCGCCGCTCGCGCAGGGAATGAACGGCGGATCGACCGGCGTCCTTCAGCCGCCGGCCTGCCGCTTCAGGACCCTCAGCGCCGCCATCGACGTTGCCGGCGTCACCGGGTCGCCTTTCACGCGCATCGTGGCGATCCACGAGACCGCGGGGAACGCGACCTTCGGGAACGAGGTCCCGCTGCATGTTCCGGCCGGGGTGACGGTGACGACTGCGGATTCTCCCAGCTTCAACACCGACCACTATGTCATCTTGCTCAACTCGACCCAGAGCCCGGTGATCACCCTCGGCAACGCGGCCAGCCTGAGCGGATTCAAGATCGACGGGACCGCGGCCACCAGCAGCGCGTCGCTCGTCACCAACACCATCGCGACCGGAACGGTGGATCTCAATCACCTCAACATTCTCTCGCCAGGGGGCCCGATCGGGATCCAGTTGACCGGTTCGGTCGCCGCGAGTGTCAACAATGTCGTGTTGTCGGGGGCCGACGTGGGCATCGACCTTCCGGGGACCGGGACCCTGACGGGAACTGCCATCACGGACGCCGCCAACGTCACGGGCGTGCGCCTCGGGGCGGGCTCCAGCTTGACCCTGTCGACGTCTTCGATCGCGGTCGCCAGCGGCACCGGCGTCGGCCTCACGGCGGCGACCGCGACGCTGTCGGGCGTGACCACACAGGTCACCGGGAGCGGGACCGGGATCTCCCTCGCCGGTGCCTCCACCGTGACGGTGACGGGCGGAAGCGTGAGCGCGGGGACCGCATCGACCGGGCTCGACGTCGGGGTGGGCACGGCGACGGTCACCAACGTTCCCATCACGGTCGGCGGGGCCTCCATCGGCATCAACCTGGGGCTTGCCGGGAAGCTCACCATCTCGGGCTCGGCGGTGATCACCGGGGACGCGAGCACCGGGCTCGCGCTCGGTGACGGGACGGTCACGCTGACCGGAGGAAGCATCACGACGGGGAACGGGTCGACCGGCATCACGGCCGCCGGGACCACTCTGTCCCTGGCGGGGACCACCGTGAAGGTGGGGGCGACGTCCTTCGGGCTCACGGAGTCCGCGGGCGCTGCCGTCACCTTGGCCGGTACCGCGACCAGCAACGCCACGTTCACCACCAGCCCGACCAACGGGATCACCGACGGCGATGGTGTGACCGTGAACGCTGCCGATTCGACCCTCAGGATCAACGGAAACACCGCGATCAGCAAGTTCCGGACGGGCGTCGTCGTCAACGACGGAACCTTGGATGTCTCGGGCGGAAACGTGATCGTCTCGAACAACGCCGCGGACGGCGCGCTATTGGCCAACCAGACGTCGGGCGTGAACACCCACGCCAACCTCACGAGCGCGACGTTCCAGAACAACAAGGGCAACGGTGTCACCGTCGACAGCGCCGTCTCCACCAAGTTCGTGACGAGCACGTTCACGGGCAACGCTGGCGACGGAATTCAGGTGCAGTCCATCGCGCCGTCTGGGACGTCTGGGTTCCTGTTCGACGTCGAGGGCAGCACCATCTCGAACAACCTCGGTCGCGGCATCGCGATCACCGGGCTGAACCAGGTGGGTGCGAACATCCAAGGCAACACCATTTCAGGTAACAAGCTCAGCGGTTTGTTGGTGACTTCGGGAGCAGGCGATCCCTCGGTGGACGTGGCGGTGGTGGACAACGACATTTCGGGAAACCTCACCAGTACGGCGCCTTCGGCTGCCGCCATCATCGGTGGCGGTGTGTTCTTCTCGGCGGGGGCAGCCCCTCCGACGAACATATCCTTGACCAAGTTCGTCGGGAACAAGGTGCATAGCAACGTGCGGAGCCAGGTTGCGTTCGACTTTGCGCAAAAGGGCAACGCCCCATGGGATCTGAGCAGCGCGCCCCTGGTCGTCGACATGACGACGGTCTGTCAGGATGCCGCCAAGCCGAACTCGGTCTACTGCTATAGCAACGGCACCGGCCTCGGTGTCGCGGTGACTGGCACTGCGACGGCGACCGTCAAGGGCATGCACTTCCAGTCTGGGAACCCGACCGCCGGGGTGGACTACTCGAACACGGGCGTGACGGTCTCGCTCTCCTGCTCGGCGATCTCGACCTGCCCGTAGCGACCACGCGCTGGCGCTGAGCCAGACACCGCAAGACCGATGAGGCTCGGGGTGATTCGTCACCCCGGGCCTCTCGGTTTTTGGGGCATTGTGGGTCGTGTGCGGGGAGCGGTTGTCCGGTGCGGAGCCGACACGCGGTTGCAACCGGGCTTGCAGAAAGGACAAGCGAAGTTTTCGGGGCTGTCGCCGAAGCGTCGTTTCCGGTTGATACAACGCTGGGCATGTCGACCGAGACCAACGGGCCCGGCGGAGCCGCCGCGGAGCGGACAGGTGGGCGTCCGCTCCCGGTCTCCGGAGCTTCGCGGCCACGTGTGCTGTTCATCTGCGGCTCGATCAACCAGACCACCCAGCTGCACGAGATCGCCCGCGAGCTCCCGGAGATCGAGGCCTGGTTCACCCCGTACTCCTGCGACGGGTTCCTCGAGCGCCTGCGACGCCTCGGCCTGCTCGGGTTCACGATCCTCGGGGGTCCGTGGCGGCGCGATTGCGTGGACTACCTGAACCGCCAGGCACTGCCCATCGACATGGACGGGGCGGGGGGCCCGTACGATCTGGTGGTCACCTGCTCGGATCTGGTGGTACCTCGAAACGTGCGCCGGCAGCCCCTCTTGCTGGTCCAGGAGGGAATGACCGATCCCGAGGGGCTCGGGTTCAGGCTCCGGAAGATCTTCCCGTCGTTGCCGCTGTGGGTGGCCGGCACCGCCGGGACGGGACTGTCGGGGCTCTACGACACGTTCTGCGTGGCGAGCCCAGGCTATCGCGATCTCTTCGTGCGCAAAGGCGCGGATCCGCGGCGCATCGCCGTCACCGGGATCCCCAACTTCGACGACTGCCGTGGCTACCTGATCAACGACTTTCCGCACCGGGGGTATGTCCTCGTGTGCACGTCCGACGCGCGCGAGACGTGGAAGCTGGACAACCGCAGGAGGTTCATCCGGCGGGCGGTGGCCATCGCCGCGGGACGACCGCTGATCTTCAAGCTGCACCCCAACGAGAACGTGGCCCGCAGCACCCGCGAGATAGAGCGCCACGCCCCCGGTGCCATGGTGTTCACCCAGGGCTCGGCCGAGGAGATGGTCGCGAACTGCGAGGTCCTGATCGTCCAGTATTCGACCCTGGCCTACGTGGGCCTGGCCCTCGACAAGGAGGTCCATGCCTACGCCGACCTCGAGCAGCTGCGTCGGCTCTTGCCGTTGCAGGGCGGAGGCGCCGCCCGTCACATCGCCGGGGCCTGCCGGGCGCTCCTCGGTCAGCCGACCGGAGGCGTCGCGGAGATCCCGGGCACCCTCCGGTCATCGCCGTCATCCCGGGGCCGCCAGGTGGCGGCGTGAGGGGGGGATGGGCATGAAGGTCGTCGCGGTTGTTCAGGCGCGCACCGGCTCCTCGCGCCTGCCGGGCAAGGTCCTGCTGCCGGTCCTCGGCCGCCCGGTGTTGCAGCGGATG
>Ga0265318_10000495_pt1 | contig 28862 bp, 26 predicted proteins | sample 4821metaG_FD_192431 | JGI IMG/M metagenome (GOLD analysis project Ga0265318, IMG submission 192431) | Rhizosphere microbial communities from Carex aquatilis grown in University of Washington, Seatle, WA, United States - 4-8-21 metaG | ecosystem: Host-associated > Plants > Roots > Rhizosphere >... | reverse complement strand
GATCGCGCGGCCTCGCGCGGGACGGTCAAGCGCGGCACCGCCTCGCGGTCGGTCTCGCGGCTGGTCCTCGCCGTCAACAAGCTCAAGTAGCTCCCACCGCCGCTCGCTCGGCGGATGCGCCAGCCCGGAGCGGGCGTGCCCGTGTTCAGTGTTCAGCGCGTTGCCGCCCCGGGCGCGCGGGCGCTCTTGCCCCGCGCGCCGAGCGCGATGTCCTGGACCAGGCGCGACAGCAGGATTTCCCCGTCGATCTTGGACGACTTGAGCGCCCGGTCGGCCTGGAAGAGCCGCTCGAGGCCCCTGGCCAGGACCGGCTGGCTCATGCGCCGCGCGGGTCCAATCACGTCGTCGACGAAGAACGGCGGGACCCCCACCGCGCCCGCGATCTGGTCGCGCGGCATCCCCGACTCGAGCAGGGCCTTGGCCTTCCAGATCTGTCGCAGCTGGCGGGCGAGCATGAACTGCACCCGCAGGGGGGGCTCGCGGTTGCGGAACATGTTGGACAGGACGACGAGGGCGCCGGTGACCTCGCCCTCCGCGATGGCCCGGGTGAGCTCGAAGACGCTGCGCTGCCGGGTCTCGGCGATCAGGGTCTCGACGTCGTCGAGGGTGACGGGCTGCTCCGGGCCCACGAACAGGGACAGCTGCTCGAGCGCCTGCGACAGCGGTCCGAGCTCTGGGCCCGCCAGCGCCGCCAGGGCCGCGGCGGCGTCGGGGCGAAGGGCGATCCGACGCCGCTGGGCCTCGGCGCCCAGCCAGGCCGCGAGCTCGCGGTCGCGCAGAGGCAAGAACTCGTGCAGGTATCCCGCCTTCTTCAGGGCCTGGAACGCCTTGAACCGAACGTCCACCTTGTCGCCCACCAGGACCAGGCAGGCCTGCGGGTTCGGGTCCTTGATGTAGGGCACGAGCGGCGCGAGGGCGTCGGCCTTGACGCCGTCGATGCCCTTCGCCACGACCAGCCGCATAGGGGACATCATGGGCAGCGTCTTGGCGGTCCCGACCACGCTGCCGAGATCACTCTCCCGCAGGTCGAAGCTGTCGAGGTTGAAGCTGGCGAAGGCCGCCGGGATCCGGGCCACGACCGCCTGGCGCACCGCCTGCAGCGCCCGGTCGACCAGGAACCGCTCCGCGCCGTGAAAGCAATAGATGGGGGCGAGCGCGCCCTCCGCGATGGCCGCGATCGGATCGGGACGGGGGCCGCTTCCTCGCGCGACGAATGCCATCCGGGTGTTGTACACCTTGCACCATGGACGGTCGTCTGAAAACGGTGCTCTTGCTCTTCGGATCGAACATGTTCATGACCGTCGCATGGTATGGCCACCTGCGGTTCAAGAGCGCGCCGCTCTGGATCGCGATCCTGGTGAGCTGGGGGATCGCCCTGTTCGAATATTGCCTGCAGGTGCCGGCCAACCGCATCGGGTACCGGGCGCTGTCGGCGTACCAGCTCAAGATCCTGCAAGAGAGCATCACGCTCGTGGTGTTCATCGCCTTCGCGGCGCTGTGGCTCGGAGAGGGGATGAAGTGGAAGTATCTGGCGTCCCTCGGCCTCATCTTCGCGGCCGTCGTGGTCGCGTTTCGGTGACCCCTCCGGCCCCCAAAAGGGCGCCGGCGGCGGTGGCGGCGCCGCGCCGGCTGCGCGCGGCCGGACCGGCGGCGGCGGTGTCGGCGGCGCTCCTCGGCTGGTACGGGCGCGCGCAGCGGGATCTGCCCTGGCGCCGGGAGCCGTCGCCCTACAAGACGCTGGTGTCCGAGCTCATGCTGCAGCAGACGGGCGTGTCGGTGGTGATCCCGTACTTTCATCGCTGGCTCGCACGCTTCCCCGATCTCGCGACGCTGGCCGCCGCCCCCGAGGGCGAGGTCACCGCCGCCTGGTCCGGGCTCGGGTATTACGCCCGGGCCCGGAACCTCCAGCGCGCGGCGCGCGCCGTGGTCGCCGAGCACGGCGGGGTCCTGCCGTCGGACGAAGCGGCGCTGCGGGCGCTCCCCGGGGTGGGCCCGTACACCGCGGCCGCCATCGCCGCCATCGCCTTCGGGCGGCGGGCCTTCGCGCTCGATGGAAACGCGGTCCGGGTGGTGGCGCGGCTGTGCGGCGTCGAGGCCCCGGTGAACACGCCCGACATGCGCGCGCGCCTGGCGGCGGCCGGCCTCGCCTGGGTCCCGTCCCGGGGCAGCGGCGACTTCGTCCAGGCCGTCATGGAGCTCGGCGCGATGGTGTGTCGCCCGAGGACGCCCGACTGCGGCGGCTGTCCGGTCGCGCACCTGTGCCACGCCGCCCGTCGCGGGCGAGCGGAGGCCATACCCGTGAAGACGGCGCGGGCCCCGAGGGTGGGGGTGCGCTGGGCCGCGCTGCGAGCCTGGTCGCGCGGGGATGTGGCCCTCGGGCTGCGCACGACCGGGCTCCTGGCGGGCACCTTCCTGCCGCCCGTGGTCGCGGTGCCCGCGGAGGGTGCGCGGCAAGACGTCGACGTCGACGACGACGACGATGACGATGACGATGGCCTTGGCGCGGGGGTGGGAGCGGGCGCGGGGCGGGTCGCCGGCACCCCGGCCACGCCAGCGTGGGGGGCGCTGCTCGCCGCGCCGCACGCGCCGGCGCCGAGGTTCGTGGCCACGATCCGGCATGTGCTCACCCACCGCGACCTCACCGTCGATCTGTTCGAATGCGAGGTGGCCAGGCGCTCGGTGCTCGGCGGGGCGCCACCGGGCGGATGGCGCTGGGTCAGTCCCCTGGACGCAGGTGGGCTGGCGCTGTCGTCCCTCGGGCGCAAGCTCCTCGCGCGCTGACCGAGGCCCGGCTGGTCGGGCGCTGGCGGCAAAAGAAAGACAGCGCGGCCGATTCGCCGTAGAAAGCTGGCATGCGCCGGTCTCCCTCTCGCTGCCAGCTGCTCCTCGTCGCCGGATCGCTGGCCGGATGCGCCTTCGCCCGTTCGCAGGGCCTCACGCCGACCACCGGGATCCCCGCCGCCGAGGTTCCGGCGCGGGGCTCGGGCGCGGCCTCCGGCGGGTCCTCGGGGGCGGTCGGGCCCGAGCGCGATGCCTCGGCGACCGGGGCCGCGCCGCCGGGGGCGGCCGGCGGCCCGGCGAAACCTGCGGGCTCGCGGGCCGGGGCTCTGACGCCGGACTCGGCGATCCTCGGGCGCGAAGGCCGCGGGGCCGAGGCCGACTTCGAGGCCGCCCGGATCCACTTCGACCGTGGTGAAACTGCGTCCGCTCGCGCGGCGCTCGAGAGCTTCGTCAAGCTCCACCCCGAGCACCCGAGCCGGGTCTTCGCCGATCTGATGCTGGCCCGCCTGGCCCTCCAGCGCGCAGAGCCGAAGGAGGCCCGCCGCATCCTCGAGCCGTGGGTCGGAGAGGGGAGCGCCCAGGCGCCGGGTGGAGCGGGTCGTGCGTCGTCCTCGGCGTCGTCCTCGGCTTCTTCTTCGGCGTCGTCCTCGGCGTCTTCCGGGGCGGGGGCCGCCGCGGCCGGGACCCCGCCGCCCGGCGTGCTCGCCGCGGGGGCGAGCCCACGCGCCGCGGCCACGTACTACCTCGGCCTCGCCGAGGTTCGCCTCGGCAACCTCGACCGCGGGCGGGAGCTCTTGCTGCCGTTCCTGCCGAGGAGCGGGTCCGAGGTGGATCCCGCCGACGAGGCTGGAATCGAGCTGCGCGGCGCGCTGGCCGAGGCCGTCGCACCCCAGGACCCGGCGGGGGCGCTCGAGCTGTGGGGCGCCTACTTTCGCGTGGGCCGGGATTGCGAGAAGGCCTGGGCCCGCAAGCGCGCCACCGAGATAGCCGCGCAGGTCAACCCCGAGGGGGCCTGGCGGGCGTACGGGGCGGCATCTCCTGGCGGGCTCGCGCGCGCCACTCTCGGCAGCAAGGCGGCGCTCTACTTGCGGGGCCGCGGTGATCCCACGGGGGCCATGTTCGTCGAGTCGGAGACCAACGCCGCCCGCCATGCCCTCGGCTTCGACAGCGCGGTGTCGCGGGTGGGGCCGGGCGATCCCAACCGCATCGGCCTCGCGATCCCGCTGTCGGGGAAGTTCCAGGTGGTGGGCGAGGCCGCCTTGCGGGCCGCCATGCTGGCCGGGGGCGCCCCCGCGCGCGGCCCCGCGGGTGGCGCGGCCGGGGCGGGGGCGCCCGCGACGCCTCCGGGGGCGAATGCCCTCGCCGCCGGCACCCAGGCCGGGGGGCCCGCGGGGACCGGACCCGTGCAGCTCATCGTGCGCGACACCGGCACCGATCCCGAGCGCGCGGCGCGCAGCGTGACCGAGCTGTCGCACGCCGAGGCGGTGATCGGGGTGATCGCGGCCGCCGGAGCCGCCGGCGGGGCCAAGATCGGCTCGGGGGCCGTCGCCCAGGCCTCCGAGGACGGCATTCCGCTGCTCGCGCTCGACGATGCCCCCCCGGGGGCCCTCACCTCGGCCTTCCAGATGATTCACGCGCCCGATGCCCGCGCGCGGAGCCTCGCCAGCCAGGCGCTGCGCCTCGGGGTCAAGACCTTCGCGCTGCTCGGCCCCGATCACGCCGCGAGTCGCAAATTGCGAGAGGCGTTCCGCAAGGCGGTGGTGGAGGGCGGGGGCACGGTGGTGGTCGAGGCGACCTACGTCCCGGGGGCCACGTCCTTCGCCCCGGCGGTGGCCCAGCTCAAGCGCGCGCGCTTCGAGGCGGTGTTCGTGCCGGACGCGGCGGAGCGCATCGCGCTCATCGCGCCTGCCCTGGCCGTGGCGGATCTGTGGCCACAGCCCTGGGTCAAGCCCGCGCCCGGAGCGGCGCGTGCGCCATCGAGGCGCGCCACGCGCGCCGCCCGGCGTCGGACCCGCGAGCCGGGTGCCCAGCCGGGCCAAGGCGATGGCGACGACGCGGAGGCGGCCGTGCCCGTGCTCCTCCTGTCGACGGCGAACGATCTCTCCGGCAAGTTGCTGGAGCAGGCCGGCCGCTATGTCCAGGGGGCACTGCTGTGCCCGGGCTTCTTCGCGGCGGTCGGCAACCCGGCCGCCCGGTCCTTCGCCGAGGCGTACCGGCTGGCCTACGGCCGCGATCCCCACGCCGTGGAGGCGTACGCCTACGACGCCGTCGCCGCCTTTCGCGCGATGGCGCAGCGTGGGGCCCGCACCCGGGCCGACGTGATCCGGGCGCTCGGCGCCAAGGACGGCAGGCCTCTGCTCGGCGGGCTCACCGGCAACCTCACCTTCGGTCCCGACCACGGCCGGGTCGACGAGCCCATCGTGTACGTGGTCGACGGCGCCGACATTCGGCCCCTGGAGCCGCCCCGCTGATCGGGTGAGCTTCCGACGCGGCCGGCGTCGCGGGCGTGACGCGCGGGCTCGCGCCCTTGGACTTGCGTCCGCGCGAGATTTGCCCCATACAAGGCGCCCGGAGGTCCCCTCGACATGTCCCGTATTCCCGTTGCCGTGGTTGGCGCGACCGGCCTCGCCGGTCAGCAGTTCCTCGCGTCCCTCGCCGCGCACCCGATGTTCGAGGTCCGCAAGCTGGCGGCCTCCAGCCGCTCGGCCGGCAAGCCCTACGCGCAGGCGATTCGCAACGAGCAGGGGGCCTCGCGCTGGTTCTGCAGCGAGCCGTTGGCGCCGGAGTTCGCGGCGCTCACGGTGGAGGACTCGGCGACCATGACCAGCGATGGCCTCGCGCTCTGCTTCTCCGCGGTGGAGGCGGACGTGGCCCGCGAGATGGAGCCCCGCTTCGCGAAGGACATCGCCGTCATCTCCACCGCCAGCGCCTTCCGCTACGAGGACGACGTGCCGGTCTTTCTGCCGGGCGTCAACTGGGATCACGCGGCGCTGATCGACATCCAGCGCAAGAACCGCGGCTGGAAGGGGTTCATCAGCCCGGGCCCGAACTGCACCACGGTGGGCCTCGCCATGACCCTGCGCCCGCTCGACCTGGCCTTCGGGGTGGGCAAGGTGATCATGACCTCGATGCAGGCGCTCTCGGGCGCCGGCCGCAGCCCGGGCGTCTCGGCCATGGACATCCTCGACAACATCGTGCCCTACATCCCCAAGGAAGAGGAGAAGGTCGAGAAGGAGACCCTCAAGATCCTGGGCAAGGTCGGGCCCAAGGGGGTGGTGCCGGCCGGCCTGCGGGTCTCCTGCACCTGCACCCGGGTCAACGTGCTCGAGGGTCACACCGAGTCGGTGTTCGTCGAGCTGCTGCGCAAGGCCTCGCTCGCCGACGTGAAGGCGGCCTGGCGCGAGCTCGGCTCGGATCTGCGGACCCTCGGGCTTCCCTCCGCACCCGAGCACCTGGTGTCGTACACCGAGGATCCGTTCCGTCCACAGGTGCGCCTCGATCGCGACGCCGAGGGCGGGATGTCCACGGTGGTCGGTCGTCTGCGCGAGGACACCGTCCTCGGCGGGGTCAAGTACATGCTGGTCTCGCACAACACCCGGATGGGCGCCGCCAAGGGCGCGATCCTGGTGGCGGAGTACCTGGCCAAGAAGGGCTACATCCCCGGAGCCTGAGGCCCGGGCACGAAGGTGGAGAGCCTGGTGACGAGGGCGGCGAGGTGGCGCGCGAGCTGGCGAAAGCCCTCCTCGCGCGGCACGAAGGAGCCCTCGTCCATGTACAGATCGCGCCGCAGCTCGATCTGGATGGCGTGAATGCCTTCCGCCGGGCGACCGTGGTGGCTGGTGATGAACCCGCCCCGGTAGGGATCGTTGAAGGTCACCTTGTAGCTGGCGGCCTCGAAGTGGGCGCCCACCAGGGCCGAGAGCTCGGGCGCGCAGCTGGTCCCGTCTCGGTCGCCCGGGACCACGGCGGCACGCTCGCGCGCCGGATCCTTGTGGCCTTGTCGACCGACCGACGGCATCGAGTGCCCGTCGACCAGGATGGCGTACCCGAACCGTGCTCGGGCGCGCTCGAGCGCGGCTCCGAGGGCCGCGTAGTAGGCCGCGTGCATCTGGCGCCGGGCCTCCCATTCCGCGAGGGCGAGCGGCCGCCGCAACGCCGGGCTTCCAGTGGTGGTCACGGTCCAGATGAATCCCCGCCCGTCCGCGTTGGCGGGGGCCGGATGCTCGGGCACCGCTCGGGCCGAGACGTCGTCGGGGTGGCGGTTCATGTCGCAGACGAAGCGGGAGTAGCGCGCGACCACGAACGGGATCGCCGGGGACAGCCGGTGCACGGCCGGATCGCCCGGCGGCCGCTCGCTCACGCCGTAGAGGCGATCGACCATCAGGTCCGCGTCACAGCGCACGTCCATCTCCGGATCGAGCGCGTCCTCGAAGCCGGCGATCTCGACGCCCGCATGGGGGACGCTGAGCACGAGGGGCGTCGTCACCTCGGCTGGCACGTGGCTGCGAAAGGTGCTGGTGGGCGCGGGGAAGTGCATCGTCGGAGGCCTCGGGGGTTCTGGGTGGTCGGGGTCAGAATCCAAGCTTGAAACCGAGATCGCAGATGAGCCCGAGGCTGTTGCCGAGCAGGTTGTCACCCTCGCTGGTCTTGCCGAGCGTCGCGGAGAGATAGCGCGCCCCGAACACCAGTTGCCCGGGGTCGAGCGGCAGGGTCGCCTCGGCCCCGAGCCCGACGGTGGTCCCGCCCGCGGTGGCGGAGGAGATGGTGCTCCCGAGCCCCTGGCTGCCGGAGATGGTCGTGCTCGCCAGCGTCCAGCCGGCCATGGCCGAGAGGAAGATCTCCGCCCAGGTCTCGACCGGGACCCGCACCCGCGCGATGGCCAGAACCGGAAACTGGTTCAGATCGACGTGGACCCCATCCTGGCTGGTCGCGCCCTTGGTGTTGAGCTCGCTGTGCAGGTATCCAATCGACAGCCCGGCCGCCATGCTTCGCAGCAGGCCGCCGGCCAACCCACCGCCACCGCTGCGCGAGCCCCCGTTGCCGTTGCCGCCTGGCGGCGGGAGCCCACGCAGCGGCCACAGGGCATCGAGGAACACGGAAGGTCCAAAGGTGGTCGACAGGTTGCTGAGGATCCCCACCCGCGCCGTGACCGTCCGCGCTGGCACCGCCTCGACGGCCACCTGGATGGTGCTCGGCAGGTGACCGTCGACGCTGGCGCTGACGATGGCCTGGTAGCTCCGCAGCGCGCGCGGCGGGCGGTACCTGGCCCGGTAGTCGCCGAGGCGGGGCGAGGGCAACACCTCGAGGCTTCCCGGCTCGGGGCCCTGCCAGTCGACGTGGTTCGCCCAGGCGGGCGCCCCGCCCGCGTCGCGGACCCGCAGGCGGAGCTCGGCGGCCACCCCGCCGCTGCCCACGATTGCAGCGCGATCGCTGACGAGCTCGGCGGACGCGGGCGCTCCCCCGCTGAGCCAGATGGCCGCCGTCGCGTGGAGGTTGCCGAGCTCGGCGCGGATCGTCAGTCGATCTGGCAGGCGGTCTTGCATCGGCTCGGGTCCCGCCCCGGATGGCTCCGCGGCTGGCCACGCGGCGGGCGCCCCGATGTAGACCACGCCCATGTCGGGGGCCACCTGCACCGGGAAGGGCTCGTCGTTGACCCGCACGATCAGCCCCCGCGGCTCGACCGGGTTGCCGAAGTCGTCGTGAATCACCGTGGTGACGCTGGCGTGGGTTCCAGAGCCGACCACCAGGTGCTCGGGCTCGGCGCTGAGCACCATGCGCACCGGCGGCCCTGGGCGCAGCGCGACGCTCGTCACGTCGGTCGAGCTGCCATCGTTCATCGAGGCGATGAGGGACATCTTCCCCGAGCCCACCAGGCGCGGCAGCGAGATGGAGAACCGGGCATGGCCAGGCTCGCCGCCGAGCCGCCGAACCGCGCCCGAGGGCGCTCCGAGATCCATTTCTTCGGGGCTGGCCGGAGCCCCGGTTGGATCGACCGCCCACACTTCGGCGGAGAGCTCGCCACCCACCGTTCCCGCGGGATCGCCGAGGACCACGATCCGCTGAAAGTCGGTGCTCTGCAGGTCGACCGCCGTCTCCTTGGCCACGCCGAACGGGTTCACGGCGCGCGCCTTGCCGCTCGCGACCCCGGGCGGGACCACGATCGGCACGAAGACCTGCCCGGTCGAATCGGCGACCACGGGCCCGAAGGTCCGGCCGGCGATGTCGATGGTGACCCGCGCATTCGGGCTCGTGCGCAGCGGGAACTGGGTGGGCGCGTCGAGCCGCAGACACGTCACGGCGTAGGTGCGCCGCCCACCCGGCAGAAGCACCTCCACCGCCAGGATGGCGGCTTGCGGCCGGATCTCGGCCGGAGCGCGGTAGACGGTCCGGAAGGTGCCGGGGGTCGTCGGGTCGGCGGCGAACGGGCCGAGGGTCCCGACCGACGCGCGCACGCGTCCCGGGACGGCAAAGGCCGCATCCGGGCCATCGACGGCGAGGGTCAAGCTGGCGCGGGCGTCGAGCCCGAGGTTCAGCGCCGCCCGATCCGCGATCCACCGCACCCTCGGAAGCCCCGGGGCGGGCGCCGGACCGGTCCGAGGATCCGCGCCGGTCGCCGCCGCGCGGGAGGAGCGGGTCCCGGCGAGCAGGACGGCCAGCGCGAGCGCGCAGGCCGCCACGCGGGCAAAGTTCCTCGCGGACCGGCCCCCGAGTGAAGTGGGCCCCTCTCCCTGACCCTCTCCCCGCCCCGCGGGGCGACGGGATATGACGTGAGGCGGGGCTCGGCTTTCATCCGCAGGGATGGGCCAGCACGTCCCTCCGGGACTCTCCACGCCTCGCGGGGCGCGGGGACGAGGACGGGGCGAGGCTCGGCTCCGCCTCCCTCTTGTCCCCTCCCCCCGCGAAGCGGGGGCAGGGCTAGCAGCCCGTGGTGAAAGTCTCCGCGTCGCCGAAACGGGCGGGGCAAGGCCGTCTGCCGCGTCGCCGCTCGCTCGAATACCGCCAGTATTCCGCGCTTCGCTGCTCCTTGCATCCGGCCTCGCCGCGCCCATTTCGGCTCGGTCCGACTTCCATCCCGGGCTGCGAGGGAGAGGAGCCCCACTTTCACTGCCACGAAAACGGACCCGCGGCGCCATCGAGGTCACGTGCCGCCGTTCTCCGAGCCCGACGGCGCCACCGGCAGGTAGAGGCGAAAGCAGGTCACGGCGGGCTCGTTCCAGCTCCCCGGGTCCTCCTGCAGCGTGAGATCCCCTCCGGCCGAGAGCGCGATTTCCCGGCTCACGGCCAGCCCGAGCCCGGTACCCGCCTCGCTCCCCTTGGTCGTGAAGAAGCTCTCGAAGAGACGCTGGCGAACCCCGAGCGCGATTCCCATCCCGTTGTCGGCGACCAGGATCTCGACCCCGGTCGGTCGCGCGGCGGCGCCGTCCGTGGTGGCGGCGGCGCGCCCGGTGATCGCGACCCGCACCTGGACCGTCGGCCGGCTCTGCCCAGCCACCGCATCGAGCGCGTTCGACAGCAGGTTGATGAGGATCTGCTCGAGCTGGTGGGCGGCGAGCGGGACCTCGGGGACGTCGGGCTCGGTCTCGGTTCGCAGCGTCACCCCGCGCCGGAACCGCCATTCGAGCAAACCCACCACGCGCGAGAGCACCGGCGAGACCTCGGTGGCGCGTCCGGCCGAGCGGTTCGAGGGGATGGTCAGGTGTCGCAGATCGGTCACGAGCCCGGTCAGCCGCTCGGTCTGTTCCACGATGTGCTTGGCAAAGTCGCGCACCTCGGCCGCGTCGATGGGATCGCGGTCGAGCAGCAGCTGCGCCAGCCCCTTGATGGCGAAGAGCGGCTGACGCAGCTCGTGGTTCTGCTTGGCCGCGAAGCGGCCGGCCTCCGCCAGGCGCCCGGCCTCCGCGAGCAGCTCACGCAGCCGCCGGTTGTCCGCCGCCAGGGCGGTGAGCCGCTCCGATTCGCCCGGAGGACGGGCTGCCGGCGGGGGTGGGTCCGAGGGCAAGGGCAAGGACGAAGGTGGGCCGGCTCGCCTGGTCATGGGGTCCAGAGCTCCGTCTTGACCGGCACGAGCTCCGGGGGCCGGGTGGGGATCTTGCGCACGTCGCGCTTCTCCACCCGGATCCGACCCGAGATGTCCTCGACCTCGACCTCGACGGGGTTGGTGCCGTCGTGCACCGGAACGGCGGCGGCGAAGCGGCCGTTCGCGTCGGGCTCGGCCAGCGCGCCGTTGACCCGCACGAGCGAGCGCGGATCGACCCGCCCCCCGATCGGGATGCGGTCGTCGTCGCGGTTCTCCCTGGTGGGCCAGGTGACGCTGAGAAAGATCTCCTCGGGGATGGTCTCCGGATCGGCCGGCACCTGTCCGGCCTGGGCGCGCGTGACCTGCCCGGCCGGGACCACCACCGCATGGCCCGCGGCCTCGAAGCGGGCCGCGCCCTCGGTGGCGGCCACCGTGACCTGGCCCCGATCGTCGGCGAGGACCACGAAGCGGGCGGGCGCCGACCGGTCGTTCACCGTGCGGGTGTTGGCCGCGGTGATCACGATGTTCGAGTCGGCCCGACCCACCCGCGCCACCAGCTTGCCGTGCCGCAGATCGAGGCTCGCCCCGGCGCGCGAGATGCTATCGAGGCGGACCTCGACCCGGTCGCGGAGCTCGACCTCGGTGCCGATCCCGATCTTGAGCAGCGCCCGTCCGTTGCTGGTGCGCACCACGTCGTCCTGGGTCAGGACGTCGCCGCGGCTGACCAGCACCCACTGGCCACCGCGACGGGCCTCGACCCGGCCGGTAGCCTCGGCCACGTGGAAGATGTGGCTCTCGACCTCGGGCAGGTGTTCGCGCGTCGGTCGCGCGACGCCGGCGGTGAGCGCGGCGCCTTCCTGCGCCGCGCGAACGACGCCGGCGGCGCGGCGGGGGCCGGGCCGCGACGAACGAACGGCGAGCGCGACCAGGACCACGACGGCGATGGCTCCGGCGCCCATGCCGAGCTGCTTGCGCCAGCGGTGGGTGGCTGCGCTGGTGCTCCGCGGTGGGGGCGGCGGGAGCCCGCGCGGTGGGCGACCAAGCACTCGGCGCACCACCCGCGGGTGCGTGCGTGGCGTCGGCTGCTCCTCCCTCACGGCCGCACCACCGAGGCCGGCCGGTAGGCCGGAAAAGTCATCCGGAAGGTGGTGCCGACGCCGATCTCGCTCGTGACCTGGATGACCCCCCCGTGATCCTCGATGGTCTTGTGCACCAGGGACAGACCGAGCCCGATCCCCGTCCAGTTGACCTTGGTCGTGAAGAAGGGATCGAAGATGCGCGGCAGATGCTCCGGCGCGATCCCGCGCCCGGTGTCTGAGATGGCGACCCGCACCAGGGTATCGTCGGACACCGAGGTCTCGAGAGTCAACTGTCCACCGCCGAGGATCGACGACCTCGCCGGTGGCGCCGGGAAGGCGATCCCGAAGGCGGGGGGGGAGCGCGACGCCCCTCCGGCTCCCTGGGCGGCCGCCACCATCGGCACCGGTGGGGACGCGGAGCTCTCGGTCCCCGCGCCGGTCCCCAGCCCCAGCCCCAGCAGCGACGCGCCCGACACCGACATGGCGCCTCGCGCGTTCTGGATGAGCTGGATGAACGCCTCCTGCAGCTGCGTGGCGCTGCCGCGGATGAGCGGCAACTTGGGCTGGTAATGCCGCACCAGCTGGATCCCGCTCGCATCGAGCTCGCTCGGCCCGCACAGCTCGACCGCGTCCTCGAGCACGCGTTGCAGGTCGAGGGGCCGGAAGTCTTCCCCGGCCTGGCGCTGCGCGAACCGCAGGAGATTGGTCACGATCCGGCGGATGCGCATGGCCTGCTGCTCGATGTCCTGCAGGTTCGATCGGATCGGGTGGTTGGCGGGCAGGTCCACCAGCGTGAGCTGCGCCAGCCCCAGCACCCCCGCGAGGGGGTTGTTGATCTCGTGCGCCACCCCCGAGCCGAGCTCGCCCAGCGCCGCCAGCGAGCGGGAGCGCAGCAACAGGTCCTGCGCCTGGCGCAGCTCCCGGGTCTTCTCCTCCACGCGCCGCTCGAGGGTCTGGTTCCAGCCCACGATCTCGTCGTTCTTCTTGACGATCTCCCGCCGGGCGGCTCCGAGCGCGCCGGTCATGCGGTTGAAGGTGTGGGCCAGATCGCCGAGCTCGTCGGTGGCGCGCACCGCGAGGGTGACGTCGAGCTTGCCGGCGGCGATCTGGCGCGCGCCCTCGGCGAGCTCGGCGACCCGGCCGGCGATGCGTCGGGCCACCACCCGCGCGATGAACCCGCCCACGATGGCGGAGATGGCGATCCACAGGAGGGTGGCCACCCGGATCCGGTTCACCCGGGCCAGCGCCGCCGCCACGGTCTTCTCGACCAGGATCCCGAAGGGATAGGGCGTGACCGGGACATAGGCGCCCACCATGTGTCCGAACGGCGTCACGTACTCCTCGACCAGATCGCCCCCCGGCGGATCGCCCTCGTGTGATCCCGGCAGATGCTGGGGGGCGAGCACCCCGCCGAAGCGGTTGGCGCGGGTGACCCCCACGAGCCGGCCCTTGCGGTCGAGCAGCTTGACCTCGGTGTCGTCGGTGGCCAGCGACTCGACGTGGGCCGCCAGCCCCCGCAGGGTCATCTCGGCCGCCAGCACCCGGCGCTCCCCGCTGGCGGATGGCTTGAACGCCACCGCCAGGACCACGTGCGGCGTCCGCGCCGGTCCCCCCACGAACACCGGGCCGACCCCGCTGTCGCGGTTCAGGGCATCGCCGAGCGGAGCCATGAGGCCCAGCGTCTCGACGTCGCTCGGGCGCATGGGCTCGTGGCCCTTGAACGAATCGTACTTGTCTGGGCTCTCGAGGAAGGCCGGCTCGCCGAGCGCCTCGGCGCGATCGTTGAGGAGCGCCACCGCGCAGAAGGCGTCGTTCTGGTGATAGACGAGCTGCAGGAACTTGGCGATGCCGCGGGGGGTGACCGGCTCGTCGCCGGCCCGGGTCACCTCGAGGATGCGCGAGTCCACTCGCAGCGTATCGAAGGCGTGGTCGATCTCGGAGGAGATGTGCTGGCCGACCTGTCGCGCGATCTGCAGCTCGCTCTCGTCGATCGAGGCGCGCAGCGCCGCCTCGCCGATGCGGTAGGCCGAGTACCCGCCAATCGCGAGCGGCACCGACGAGATGCCGAGGGCCAGCAAGGTCAGCTTTGGGAGGAGCTTGAGCTTGACGCGCATCGTTGTGTGGATCGGGGAGCCGGGTTCGTTCTTCGGGTCGGTTGCGTTCAGGGTCGGGTCGGATTTCGGCGCGAGGTCGTGTGGCGCAGCTCAGGGAGGGCAGGCCGCGGAGGCGGCCTGGCCGCTGGCGCTGGTGCTGGCCAGCGGGGAAAGGGATGTGGGCATGGCGGGCGGCAGGTATCTGAACCGGATGGCGCCCGGCACGCTCGAACCCGCGACCAGGTCTTCGGCCCACAGGCTCACGGTTCCCGCGCCCGGGGGCAGACACGCCACGAGCTTGTCGGGAGGATCGAAGGTCTCGAGCACCGGCACCTCGCGCCTGTCCGTGGGCGTGCCCCCGATGTCCGTCCCTCCTCCGACGAAGAGTCGAACCATCCGCCCGAGCGCGTCCCCCGTGACGGTCACGCGAATTCCTCCGGTGGTCGGGCCGGTCGGGGGCTCGATCCCGCGGATCAGCGGGGGCGGGAGGACCATGTAGCGTCCGAGGCCGGCGGTGCGTCCGGCGGTCGTGAGCACGCTGATCGGCAGCGTCTCGGCGCGGCCGTGGGCTGGCACCCGCCCGACTATCGTCGTGATACCCGTCGTCACACCGGCGCAGCAGGGCTCACAGCAGGGAGCCTCGGCGGGGAGGATGGCCTGATCCACGAGGGGGCTGTCCCCGATCCACACGGTGGCATCCGGAGGAAAGTCCCGGAGCGAGACCGTGAAGGGCTCCCCACCCACCTCGGCGCCCGCCGTCGGCGCGAAGGCCACCACGGTCGGCAGTCGCTCCGACCAGAGGTGCACGGTGCGGCTCGACGCGTTGGACGCGGTATCCATCGCAGTCACCACCAGATCGAACGGCAAGAAGGGGGACGTCGTCGATGGCGCCAGCGTCGGGTCCTGGCCTGGAGTCGGCACGGGGAAGCGCGCGGTCCAGGTCTCGGGGGAGGACAGGGTCCCCGTGGCGGCTGGGGCGGGGGCGCCGGTGCCGGTGATCCGGGAGAGAGGCGCGGGCGCCCCGGGGTCGGCTCCCGCCACCTGAACGCTCAAGGTGACGCTCGCGATCGATCCGGCCCCGTCATCCACGCTGATCTGCGCGAGCGCGTCGCTGCCGGCCGGGAGGGTTGCGCCGTCCGCTGGAGCGATGATGGAAAGCGACGGAGGGTCGAGGTCGGGCCCGAGCGACTCGAACGCACCGGACGCGATCGCCGAGCGGGGCTCGTGCCGATCGGTGACGACCAGGGAATAGGATCCCATCGCCAGATCGCTCGGGACCACCGCCGCGAAGAGATCGTTGGCGAGCACCGCGACGTTCGCGAGCGCGACCGGTGCGGCGGCGGGATCCGTCTCCGATTGCAGGGCAAAGTCGGCGTCGAGCGGGGCCGCCAGCGCCGCGCGCGCCAGATCGATGTCGAGGCTGACCCGCAGATTGCGGGTCTGGACGCGCAAGGTGGTCGGGAGGTCGTTGTAGGCCTGGTGCGGCTCCACCGCCACGAGGTCGATCGGCTGCAGTGTCGAGCCGCATGCGACGGCGAAGAGGCACGCCGTGGGCAGACACGCCGCCCACGCCACCGCTGGCTGCCGCTCCCGGGCCGGCCTGGCCCGCGGCAGGCCGAGCCTCGCGCGCCCCGGCGAGCGGGGCGACGGGGACGCGGTCGAAAGCGTTGCGGGCGCCTGGTGGGTGGGCATGCTGAGCAGTCGAGAAGAGGTCAGTCCCAAGGGTCAGTCCATGGGCTCAGTCCAGATCAGAACGAGATCGGAACGAGATCAGTGCAAGGTCGGTCCAGCATCGGTCGAAGGTCGGTAAAAGATCGGTCAGTCAAAGAAAGCCTCGGTGCGAATCTGCTTCTTCCGGTCCACCCCGCGATTCACCAGCTCCCGCTTGAGCTCCGCAATCATTGCACCGTTTCCGACCAGATAGAATGTAGGAGCTTTCCACCCCGGGAAAGCCGCCAGGATCGCCTGGGTGATCCGTCCTCGCTCTCCGGTCCAGCCGGAAGGAGGGGCGGTGAGGCAGAGGTGCAGCTCGGTCCGCGCCCGGGCCGCCCGGGCCTCGACCTCCGCACGCGCCACCAGGTCCTCCGCGTGGCGGGCCCCCCAGTACAGCACGCGCCGAGAGGGCGGGGCAGGCGCCCCCGCCGACCGGTCGTCGCCGGTGGCCGCCGGCGGGGGCCCCTCGGCGAGGGCATCCAGCATCGGCAGGACCGCGGCGACGCCCGTCCCGGTGGCGCCGAAGACGATGTCGCCGGGGTGTGTGGCCTCGAGCACGAAGAAGCCGTAAGGTCCCGTCATCGGGACCTCGGCCCCGATCGACAGCGCCGTGAAATAGGCCGAGGCGGCCCCTTCCGGGATGATGCGGACGATGAAGCGCAGCGTGTCGCCGTGCGCCGCCGGAGAGGCGATCGAGAAGCTGCGGCGCACCCCGTGTCCGGCGGGGTCACGTCCCACGTCGAGCGAGACGAACTGCCCGGCGCGAAAGGAGAGGCGCGGCGGCTGCTTCATGGCGAACACCAGGTCGAGGATCCCCGCCCCGAGGGCCTGCTTCGAGACCAGGGTGGTGAGGAACGCTCCGGACTCGAATGCGGCCGCCATTGCCCAAATAGTATCAGTCGAGCCGTGTGGCGACGCCGCCGAATGATCCCGCGCTCTCCGGCGCAATGCGGGCAATGCCCCTCCAACCGAGCCCGCGTCATGTTAGTTTCCCGGCATGCGAACGCCCGTGCTCAAGCCCTGTCCCTCGACGAGTCGTGCTGCTGCCGGTGGCGCTGCCACTTCCACCGCGTCCTTGACCGTGTCCCTGTGCCTCCTCTTCGTCGGCGCTTCGTTGCCGGGCGTGGCTGGATGCACGAAGAAGGACGACGGTCCACGTCCCGCCGCCATCGGCCCGAGCGGCGCCCCGGCGGCCCCGGCGGCCCCCGCGGAGAACCTTCCCGCGCCGACCCCGAGCCCGCCGCCTGCCCCCGCGGGCGCCGGGGCAGGTGGGACCATCGTCGGGAAGATCACCCTCGCCGACGCCCGCAAGGGCAACGTCGCCCCCAACGACGCGGTTTACCTCGTCGCCCGGCGGGTGCCCGACCACCCGGGCGCGCGTGGCGCGCTGGTGGCCGTCAAGCGCTTCACCGCCAACTCGTTCCCGATCGAGTTCACGCTCGGCGCCGCGGACATGATGTTCCAGAACGGCGCGTTCGAGGGTGACCTCACCCTGTCGGCCCGGGTGGACAAGGACGGCGACCCGATGACCCGGAAGAAGGGTGACGTGTTCGGGACCATCGATCGGGTCACGGTCGGGGCCAAGGGGGTGGACCTCAAGCTCGACCAGCTCCAGGCCGCCGATGAATCGCTCGGCGCCCCGCCCATGGGCGGGGGCATGCCGGCGGGACACCCATGATGATGACGGGAGAAGGGCCCGCGCGCGCCGTCTGAGCCGATTCCCCGAGTTCCGACCCCGACCACCTCGAACCGTCCACGGAGATACGATGCCCGACTACAAGAAGCTTCGCGACATGGTGAGCCACCGCGTGACCTTTGATTACGATACCGGCGCGAAGATCGTCGGCTACGTCGCCTCGTGCACGCCCGCCGCGGGCCCGGTTCAGTTCCTGGTCCTGTCGAAGGTCCAGGTCATCGAGTCGTCGGGCAAGGTCATCGCCAAGTACGACGAGCTGCCGATGGTTCCCAACAACCTGATCGGATTCAAGATCACCGAGGGTCCGCTGTAGCCGGGTGCGGCGGGAGGGGTAGGTGAGCCGCCTGCCGCCAGAGGCCCGGTCGTCCACGACGTCGGAGCGCCTTCACGCGCGGGTGCGCGGGCGGGTGCAGGGGGTGGGATTCCGCGCGGCCACCCTGCGCGAGGGCCGAGGCCTCGGGCTTCGCGGCTGGGTGCGCAATCTCCCCGACGGAGGCGTCGAGGTCTTGGCGGAAGGACCGCGCGCCACCCTCGACGCCCTCGTGGCTTTCTTGCGGAGGGGACCGCGCGGCGCCCACATCTCGAACGTCGACACCGTCTTCGAGACCGTCTTCGAGCCCCTGGGACCCGAGTCACCGCCCAGCTTCGAGATTCGCTGACCCGGCTCTCCCGGGCTGGACGGCCGGGCTCAATCTCCTACGACGAGTCGTCCTCGCCCTTGGCTCCGCCGCCCGAGCTTCCGCTCTCCGAATCGGAGCTCGACGAGGCCGCTGCCGCAGACTCGCCGCCACCCATCACGTAGGCCACGCCGAGCCAGATCGAGACGTACTGGTCGATCGCGCCACCGGCCACCTTGGTCGTGGCCGTGGGCGCGGGGTAGGGCACGTTGAATGCGAGACCGAAGCGCTGGAAGTCGACGCCGAGCCGCGCCTCGAGCTTCGAGCCGATCTTGTATCCTGCCGCCGCCCCGGCCTCGAAGGCCGCCCCGCTGACCTTGGGGAAGAACGCAGGCTTGCCGATGTCCCCGTACCCGAGGGCCTTCAGGTAGCCGAGGTTGGCCATGACCGAGAAGTCCGGGGTGAGGCGCCAGCGGCCTCCCGCGCCTATGCGCGCGTAACGGTAGTCGGTCATGGGGACGAGCGAGGACATGGCTCCACCCGAGGCGGTGAGCCCGAACGCCCGATCGCCGTACGCCACCGTGGCGTATATCCCGGAGAACAGGCGGGCCTTCACACCCACCGACCAGGCGAGCCCGCGCGTCGAGTACTTCCCGACCCCGTTCAGGGGCGTGGTCGTGACCGTCCCCGGGATCAGGGAGTTGAGGGCGACGGTCAGGCCGAGCCGCGGCACGAACCCGCTCATGCCCATGAGCGCACCCGGGAAGACGTCCGCCGCGAACCCGGCCGCGGGACCGCGCGGCAGCGAGTACGAGGGATCTCCCGACTGGTCGTTGTTGTAGGACAGCGAGCGGGTGAGGACACCGACGTCGACGCCGACGTCGACCGCCTCCTCGCCGATCGGGGCGTTGTCCTCGGAGGCGCTGGCATGGGCGGAGGCGGTGGTCTCGGAGCCGGCCTCGTCGTCGGACGACGCGGCCTTCTTCTTCTTCGACTTTCGGGGGGCGGGGGCCTCGTCGCTGGCGGAGGCGGAGGAGGGCTTGGTCTCCTTCTCCTCGGATGCAGCGGCCGACTTGCTGGGCTCGCCCGCCGGCTCGCTGCCACCGGGCTCGTCTGCGCCGGTCTCGGGGGCCGGGGCCTCCGCGACCACCGCGGCGGACTTTGCGCCGCTCGGGGCGTGGCCACCCTCGATGGCCGAGCCGAGCTTCTTCCAGAAGTTCTTCTGCACCCCGGCCGCGAGCTTGCGCGGGTTGGCCCCGAGGAAGACCGCGTCCCCCGCGACGGCACCGTCCTCGCCGTTGCGGATGGTGAGGGTGGCCTTCTTCTTGGTCACCTCGCCGCCGATGAACGACGTGATGCCGAGCTCCTTGGCGACGGAGCGGAAGGCGTCGTTGCTGTTCAGCTTGACCCCGAGCCGCTTGGCGGTCTTGTCAATCTGGATCGCGCCGACGATCTGGCAGCTGTTGTCGTGCACCGATTCCCCGACCGCGTTGCGGGTCGCCCCCTCGGCCGGGCCGTGGAACTTCAGGATCCCGCACCGCTTGGACTCCGCCTGCGCCGCGCCCGCCATCCCCAGGGAACCCGCCATCACCACGGCCACGGCCAGGGCCAGCCGGCCCGTCGAAACGTTTCTGGTCATCGTCATTCAATGCTCCCGGGGTTCGTATGGTAGGGCAACGGCGTTGCGGTTGGGTAGGGCGCGATCAATGGATCTTCGACATGTAGTACGATTTTATGCAATCCACCTCGGCCTGGGTCAGCGGGGGCTTGGCAAAAGGCATCTGCATGAGGAGCCCGCACAGAGGCCCGGAGATCCTGTCGACGAGCAGGCCCGTCACAGGTGCCGTCGGGTTGATCAGGTATTTCACCATCGGGTCACCCGGGCACGGCATGACGATGGGTTTGCTGACCGCCGCCGCCGCCATCGCCTCGGTCGAGAGATCCGGGGCGAAGCCAGCTGGGACATGACAGCCGTTCTGCGCGCACGTGGTCGGAATGACGGTCTGGTTGTAGGTGCAGGCAGCCGTGGTCGTTCCACCGGTTCCGGTCTGGCCTGACCCTCCCGTGCCCGTATGCGTCGTTCCACCGGTCCCGGTCTGTGCGGCGCCCCCCGTTCCGTCGCTCGTCCCCCCCGAGCCCGGGCTCATGGTCCCCGATTCCGTGTTGCCGCCGCACGCCGCGAGGGCCACGACAAACACCGTAGCAGCCAGCGAGACCGGCAAAGCCGGGAGATCCTGGAGGTGGCGGCGGGCGGAAACAGAATGGGGCATACGCGATCTCCGAGGCGCCTACTGAAGCTTGGACATGAAGTAGGACTTGATGCAGTCGATCTCGGTCTGGCTCAGCGGGCCCCCGACGAGCGGCATCTGGCCCGTTCCGCACGAGCCCGAGGTGATTCTCGTGAACAGTACCCCGGAGAGAGGAGCCGTCGTATTGACGAGGGCGGTCGCTGCGTTACCGGTACACATCAGGGCTGCTGCTTTCCCGACGGCCGTGCTCGCCATCGCGTCACTGGAAAGGTCGGGGGGCGTTCCATTCGTCGAGTGGCAGCCGTTGAAACCGCACTTTGCCATGAGCGGAGTTTGGCTGTAGGTGCAAGCCGAGGACACCATCCCGCCTGTTCCCCCTTGAGTGGTTCCGCCAGTCCCGGTCGAGGCGGGAACACCGCCAGAGCCGGTCACCCCGCCCGAGCCTGGCAACGAGCTTCCGCCGGTGCCGGGGCTCGTGCCCTTCACGTACCGGGGGTCCAGATCGCCTTCGCAGGCTGCCAGGGCCGCGAGCAACAAGAGGAGCGTCACGGAAGGAATGCCGGACGGCGTCCTCAGAGCCCGGCGGAAATTTGAAACGAGGTGATGCATGAAACGGTCCTCCAGGTGCGTTTGGAACTAGTGCAGCTTCGACATGAAGTAGGACTTGATACAGTCGATCTCTGTTTGGCTGAGCGCCGTTGCGCCGAACGGCATCTGCCCGGTACCGCACGTCTTGGTCGTGATCCGTGTCAGCAACACGCCCGATACCGGCGAGGTCTTGTCGATGAGTGCGGTGGTCGACGTTCCATCGCACGGTGTAGCAGCCCCCTCCCCGATGATTGCAGCGGCCATGGCATCACTCGAGAGATCCGGAGGCGTCCCGGTCATGCCATGGCAGCCGTTGAATCCGCAACGGGCGGGCAAGACCGTCTGGGCGTACGTACACGCGGCCGTGGTCGTAGGACCGGTCCCGCCCCCTGTGGTGGCACTGCCGGTACCGGTCGAGGCTTGAGCACCGCCGGAGCCCGTCGGGGCGGGGCTGCCGCCCGAGCCTGTCGACGTGGTGGTTGCTGGTGTGTTGGTCCCACTTGCCGTCCCACTCGCCGTCCCATTGCCCGTCCCAGTGGCCGTCGTCCCGCCCCCCGCCGTACTTTTGCTGCCGTACCTGGGGTCGAGATCCCCCGCGCAGGCGGCCAGGACCGAGAGAGCCAGCAGCACAGAGACGGCCAGCGGTCGGGCCGTGGCCGTGGCGTTCAGATCATTGCGCTGGCGGCGGAGGGGGGCGAAATCGGTCATGCAGCGGTCCTCCAAATGCGATGGGTCTGCGGTGGGGGCTTGGTCCCTCGGCAGGTTGGCGGAACGAGTCCAGTGTGGTCGTGGACACGCGGGTAGGGTTATGTAGCATCTCGCGGCCGACCGGGGTCAAGGCTTTTTCAGGTACGAAGGGAGCAAAGGCTCGTATATCATTCATCAAACAAGACGTCGTCTGTCAGATCCTGCGCGTGGGCTTCGAGCCGGGCTCCGGAAAGTTCTGCTGTCGTCTTGCGTAAACGGTCGGCCAGGACCTGGACGAAGCTCCAGAGCAGCTTGACGGACAGGGTCGGGTCCTTGCGGACGATCTCGTAGAACTCGCTTCGTTGCAGGATGAGCAGGCGTGAGCGTTCCTCGGCGGTGGCGCTGGCCGAGCGCGGCGTGCGGTCGACGAGCGCCATCTCGCCGATGTGCGATCCCGGCAGGAGGTGGGTGATGAAGGCGTCGTTCTTGTGAACCCGGATCTTGCCCTTGAGCAGGATGAACATCTCCTCGCCCGGGGTGCCCTCCTTGATAATGGGGGCGCCGGCCGCGTACTCCTTGACCTCGGTCACGTTCAGGACCCGGATGATCTCCTTGTAGGTGAGGTGCCGGAAGAGCGGCATCTGCTTGAGGACGTCGATCTTGCGCTGCAGCTCCTCGGCGCGGTCGTCCTGGCCGGTCTGGGTCGCCGCGGCCTTCTCGACGCGCAGGACCACGGCGGTGATGTTGTCCTGGCCCCCCGCGGCATTGGCCAGCTCGACGAAGCGCTTGGGCGCCTCGGTGATGTCCTCCTGGGAGAGGTATTCGATGAGCTTGTCCTCGGTCAGGTACGTGTGCAGCCCATCCGAGCAGAGGAGGAACTGATCCCCGGGGAGGATCTCGAAGTCGATGGTGTCGGCCTGGACCGTCTCGTAGACCCCGACGGCCCGGGTGACGGCGTTCTTGTAGGCCTTGTACGGGGAGCTCTCGATCCCGTCCTTGGTGATCTTCCCGCGGCGGACCAGCTCGTTGATGAGCGAGTGGTCCTCGGTGAGCTGGATGACCTGGCCGCCGCGGACCAGGTAGATGCGGCTGTCTCCGACGTGGGCGATGAACCCGCGGTCTCCGGCGATGAGCAGCGCCGAGGTGGTGGTGCCCATGCCGCGCTTGTCGGGCTCCGCGTGGCCGCGCTGGTTGATGGCCTGCCCGGCCAGCTGCACGGCGTTCTCGAGGAGGGTGAGGACGTCCTGGGGGCGCACCTCGGGCGCGCCGGCGGCGAACTTCTCGATGAGGTCGCGGTGGGAGTCGACCACGTTCCTGAACTCGTGGACCGCGATGTCGGAGGCGACCTCGCCGGAGGCGTGCCCACCCATGCCGTCGGCCACCACGAAGAGCGACAGCTTCTTGTCGACCAAGAAGTTGTCTTCGTTGGCCTCGCGCTTTCGCCCAACGTCGGTGGCGGCCCAGAAGCTCAACTCCATGCCGGAACTCCTCGTCGGTCCCGGACTCGGAACCCGAAGTGTTGCTACCACGAACCGCCCGGGGGCGGTAGAGAGCGCGGCGTGGGCCTGCCCGCGAAACGTGAAACGATCCGCGCCCTTGCCCGCCGCCCGACAAGCGCTTGACAGAGCTGGGCTCCCTGTTACATATGACGCCTTCCAAAAACACTCGGGGATCGTCTAACGGCAGGACGCCAGATTCTGGATCTGGCTATCAAGGTTCGAATCCTTGTCCCCGAACGAAGACGGCGCTACAACGTCGTCTCTTGGCCCCATGGTCTAGCGGTTAGGACGGCGCCCTCTCACGGCGTAATCTCGGGTTCAATTCCCGATGGGGTCACGAAAATACGCAATAAGAACGATTGGTTGCGTGAGGCGAGGGTGCTCGGCCCCGATGGGGGCCCGTTTGCTGGTGGCGAGACGCCGGAGAGGAGCGGCCTGTACGCGGCGGTTTGCGACGGCGCGACCTGCGCGTGGCGCTCCGTCATCCTCACCGACGAGTGGCCGAGACGTGAGCGCGAATTCCGTGGATGGCACGCGACGCTGCTCCTCCTGATCTCTTGCGGACGCGTAGCTTGATCGCGTTCCAGGATCATCCCCACACATCCAGGCCCGGGTACCGGTGATTCTCGTGGAAGGCGCAGGCGCCGTCGACGTGGGTCGTCCCTACCGCGATCCCCGAGCCCGGGGAGATGTTCAGCACCTCGGCGTGCCCAATGCGACCCCTTCCGGGTGGCTGAGGTACCGGCTACATTCAGCGAGAACCGGCAGTCGAGCCGGACCAAGAGGTTGCCATGGCATACCAAGTGGACTTCGACAATGTGTCGACCATCGGGCTCGAGTCGTCACCGGTGGCGGGCGCGCTTGCGGGCTTGCGCGCGAACGAGGCCCGATATTTCAAGAACAAGTACAGCCACGTCTTTGCCGTGGAGCCGGCGAGGAGCGCCCAGAAGACGATCGATTGGGTCCACCGGATCCTGAAGGAGGAGCGGGACCTCGTCATCGAGTCGCGCCCCCTCGAGGCGACCGCCTTCCAGGTCGAGAACATTCGAATGGCGTACGTGTTCTACGAGAACGGGCTCTCGATCAACGTGATGTACACCATCGATGACAAGAAGAAGCGGGCCGTGGGGTTCAAGCTCTCCGACGGGATGGAAATCCCTTCGGAGCTCGCGCCACGCTTCAAGTTTGCCAAGCAGAAGTCGAAGCTTGCCGGGACCATCCGCGGATCGTTCTTCGTGATCAAGGGCGAGCACTGATCGAGGCACGGCGCCGTCACTTCGGGGCGAGCTCGCCGAACCAGTAGGAGGCGGTGACGCCCCCATCCATGAGGAAGTCGCTCCCCGTGATGAAGGTGCCGTCCGCGCCCATCAAGAGCGCTCCGACGTTTCCAACCTCGTCTGGGGTGCCCGCGCGCCCTGCGGGACAAAGCTCAATCATCCGCCGATATCCTTCGCCGCGCGGGCCGCTCAGCTCGTCCTTCGCGAGCGGCGTGACGATGATGCCGGGGCTGATCGTGTTGACCCGGGCGCCGCGCTTTCCCCAACGCACCGCTTCGGCCATCACGCGCAGCGAGTTTCCACGCTTCGCCAGCTGATACGCATGGAGGGCATCCTTGACCTTGTCGGGCTGGAGCATGGGGAGAGCCAGCAGCTCTTCGGCGGGCGTCGTCGCGAGAGCCTTGTCTTGCTCGGCGCTGAGCGCGCCCAGGCGATGGCCGGACTGTGAGGCAATGACGACGCCTGCGCCGCCGCGGGCGATGACCCTGCCGAACTCCTCGAGCACGACGGCAGTGCCGTACAGATCGACGGCCAGGATGGTCCTCGTCGACGCCTGCGAGGGCGAGACGCCCGCGGCGTGGATGACGCCGGTGATCTCTCCGAGCCTCGCGGCAGCGCCGAGGAGCTGCTGAATGGAATCGCGCGAGGAGACGTCGACGGTCGTCGTGCTCACCTCGAAACCGGCGTTGCTCAGCACGGCGGCTGCGGCTGCGGCGTTCTCTTGACGCAGATCTGCCAGCAGGACGTGCTTGCCGGCGCTGACTCGCCGGGCGATCGCCTGGCCAATCGATCCCGCTCCTATGACCACGATGACACTCATGCCGGGCAATCTTCCCCCGCTCATGTCCCTATACTCCTCGAGCCTGACCTTGGTACTGCTGGTCCGTGACCTTCTCCAGCCAGTCGACCGCCCTCCCGTCGAGGGACTCCTGGATCGCGAGGTGAGTCATCGCCGTGGTGGGTGAAGCGCCGTGCCAGTGCTTCTCGTGCGGCCCGACGGTGACCACGTCGCCCGGCCCGATCTCTTCGACGGGTCCGCCCCACCGTTGGTGGAGCCCGCAGCCGAAGGTGACGATCAACGTCTGGCCGAGCGGGTGGGTGTGCCAATCGCTCCGCGCGCACGGCTCGAAGGTCACGTACGCCGCTCCGGCGCGCGCAGGTGCGCTCGCCTGGAACAGCGGATCGACGCGGACGTTCCCGGTGAAGTGCTCTGGCGTCCCCTTGGCCGATGGCTGCGTACCGTTTCGCTTGATTTCCATGACTTTTCGCTCGTTTCCTGGCCGGGCGCTCAGACGGCCCCGATCCGGAGCAAGGACTTGATCGCGCGGCGCTCGTCCATGGCCCGATAGGCCTCGACGATTCCGTCGAGCTTGGTCTCGAAGTCAAACACCATTCCGGGGTTGATGCGCCCCTCGAGGACATCCGCCAGGAGGTCGGGGATGTAAGCGCGAGCCGGGGCCACCCCGCCGCGCAGGCCGATGTTGCGGTACACGACCGTATCCATCACCGGGAAGTCGACACCATGAGGCGCGCCGATCGCCGCGACGACGGAGCCAGGGCGCGCGATGTTCATCGCTGTCTTCAGGGATTCGCCGGTGCCGACGCATTCCTGCGACGAATCGACGCCGATCCCATTGGTCAGGTCCTTGACCGCCCGGACAGCAGCGTCTCCACGCCCATCGAGGATGTCCGTGGCTCCGAACGCCCGCGCCAGTTCCTGGCGCCTCCTGTTCCGACTGAGCACGATGATCCGTCCCGCGCCGAGCCGTCGAGAAGCGATCGTGGCGCACAGGCCCACGGCACCGTCGCCGACGACCGCAACCACGCCGCCGGGCTTGACGCCGCCGCTGATCGCCGCGTGGTGGCCGGTGCACATGACGTCCGAGAGCGCGGTGAGCGAACGCAGGATCTCCTCCGAATGGCCCCGGAAGGGCACCCGGACGAGGGTGCTGCCGGCCAGTGGCACGCGGACGGCCTCGCCGGCGTGGGTCGGCGAGACGCTGCGGGTGGTCCGGCCGAGCAATCGCAGGCCGAGACGCTCTTCGAAACGGCGCACCGTTTGGCTCAGCGCAGACTGAGACACGCCAGCCTTTCGGGCCGCCTTCGTGAAGCTCCTCTCCCGGGCCACGGCAAGGAACGCGAGCAGGTCACTCAGGTCATCACGCCGCATTCATGACTCCCACTCATAGGTGCATGCACACTTTACAGCCTAATCGACGGCCAGGATCGTTGTTACGAGTTGGCTGGGCGGCGATCGGCCGTTCCGACCTCAAGGAGCCGCACCCATGCGCGCAGCCGTCTTCAACGAAGGTCAGCTCGTCGTCAATGGCGTCGATGAGGCGCTCAACGCCGCTCGCGCCGGCATGGGACTGGGGTTCGTCCCGGAGGATCTCGCGCGCCCCTACGTCGCCAAGGGCGAGCTGAAGCGGGTGCTCGATGATTGGTGCGCGCCCTTCCCGGGCTTCCATCTTTACTATCCGAGTCGCCACCATGCATCGCCGGCGTTCGGATTGCTGGTCGACGCGCTTCGGTACCGGGCCGTTTCAACGGGTTCAACGCCGGTTCCTGTTCGGGCGCACCGCGAAAACAGCCGGTGACCGCCGCCACTGGGTCAGCAAGCCCCCGAGGGCTCCTCGATCGAATGGGTGCCCGCGCTGTCGCCCTGCTTGCGGAAGCGGATGCCGCTGCCGGTGCTGTCCGACGTGTCGGTGACGACAAAGCCCGAATGGGTCGAGTTGTCCGGACCGAGACTGCGCCAGTAGGTCCTGGATCCTGCCCTCGCTATCGTCCTGTCAACGCGCGCGCAGCAGGCGGCCAGACCCGTTGCTGTCACCGTGGTCGACGCTGACCAGATCCACCGTCACCTTGGTCAGGCGCTTCAGTGGATAGACGACGTCTGGCCGGCCGTTCTTGATTCCAAAGCTGAGCGCTGGCAGCGGGGGCGCTCTGAATGCGCTGATCCGGACGTGGTAGCAGGCCAGACCGGGGCGCACGTCGACGGCGACGGGGCGCGCGACAGCGGCCCTCTGGAAGGAATCGATCGCCAGTTGGTCCAGGGCCGTGTGCCCCGAGGATCGGCGGAGCGTGACCACCACAGGCCGATCCGGGGCCACACCCAAGCAAATCTCGGCGGTCCTCTGCTCGGCACCCAGGGTCGCCTGCCGCGCTGCCTCGTCGTACGCGGGGACGAGATCGGGCCGCCGTTCTCCGCCGATTGGACCGCTGATGCTCGAATCGACCGATTCCCGGCCGGATGCCTTGGGCCCGAGCTCGGCCAGCCGCCCCAGGTACCCACGCCCCCATCCTTGTACGCTCAGCAGCGGTCCAAGGGGCAAGGCCTCGGCCAGCCGGATGGCCTCGGGCTCGAGGCGCGTGCGAGCGGCGCGCAGGTAGTCGAACAGCAGCGGATGCGCGCGACCGCGCCGCACATTCTCCTCGGCGTCGGTTTGGCGCACGCTCTGCGCCATGAGCTCGTTCATGGGGCGCCGCCGGCTGGCTCGCACGGGTGACGGATAGAGCAACGGATCCCCACGCGCAAACGGGAGCGCACGCAGCTTGGCGTCGATGGCGAGTCCCTCGAACGAGAGGTCGATAGACTGGTGGCCGGTTTTCAGGTGTCCATCCATGGCCGGTTTTGAGGTGTCCACCGCAGGAGGGCTTGACTCACCAGAGCGGCGCGGTGCACCGAGACTGACCGCTGGGCGTTGGTGAGCGCCTTGACTTGGGCCCACGCTCAAATCGCCTCGGGGACTGGGTGAATCGGTGTCACCTCGTGCGGCGCCGGGCGCTTTCCAGCGAGGGTCGCCTTGGGGCACGGGCGCTGACGGTCTGTCAGCGATCGACGCCGCCACAGGTTCGTCAACCACCGCCGGCTCGACCAGGGTGACCTCGATCTCGACCTCCGAAACCGGGGCAGGCGGATGAAGTGCTCCGCCGAGCAGCCACCGCAACCCGGCGGCTCCCAGGAAGTGCAGAAGAATCGAAGCGCCAAGCGCCACGAGCTCCCGAGTCCGAGCCCCCCTTCCTGCAGGCCAATGTCGCGATCCAGTCGACATCCGCTGCGCCACACGATTTCGACACCGCCGCCGACGCCCGAGTTGTCCGCTGCCTCTTCAGCAGCTCTCCCCACCGGGCCAGGGCGCGATTGGGCCGAAATTCTCCTTGGCGTGTGGTCCTACCGCCAAAGAGGATGTCCCTCCCGCGTCACAACGGCGGAAACCCACACAGACTGATGCCGCACGGGTCCGTCCCGGCCTTGTCGATCCGGGTGGAAGGGAACGTCTGCACGACGACGTCATTGAACGAGCAGTCGCACGTGCTCGAACCCTTGAAGTCACAGGTCACCACGTAGCTGTTGCCGTCACCGAGGAACTGTTCACCTCGGCAGCCGGAATCGTTCGCAAAGACCCCTCCGGAGTGGAGATCGCCGTCGATATGCCGGGCCTGGGAAAAGCAGAAGCGCTCACCGCTCGAGTCCGACTGGCAGCAAGAGTCGACCTGGCCTCGGTCAGGAGGAGACCAACCCGCTGGACATGGGGTGCTACACCATTGGACGGGGCCGGTGCA
>Ga0265318_10000490_pt1 | contig 29058 bp, 26 predicted proteins | sample 4821metaG_FD_192431 | JGI IMG/M metagenome (GOLD analysis project Ga0265318, IMG submission 192431) | Rhizosphere microbial communities from Carex aquatilis grown in University of Washington, Seatle, WA, United States - 4-8-21 metaG | ecosystem: Host-associated > Plants > Roots > Rhizosphere >... | reverse complement strand
TCGCGCAGGGCAAGCTCATCCATGTGTTCGCGGGGCAGGTCGAGCTCACGCAGAGGATCCCGGGGCTCTTCACGCACGCCGTCACCCCGCCGGGCATGGCGCTCGCCGACGCCCTATCCCGCGCGCCCGGCCTGCTTTCGGAGACGATCGAGCGCGCGCTTGCCGAGGGATGAAACGTCTCGACCGGACCAGACCGGAGGTTGATACGTTACGGATGCTCCGTCTTTTCCCCCGGTCCCTCAGGCGCGCCCTCTCAGGCGCGGCGCCGCTCCTGGGACTGATCGGGTGCAGCGCGACCCCGGCCCCGTCGCCCTCGCCGGCGCCCACGGTGCGGGTGGCCCCGCCGGCCCCGACGCCGGCGCCCACGGTCGCCGTCGACCCGGCCCATCCCGTGATGCTCGGGATCGACGTCCTCGAGGCGGACGGGTTCGCCGCCGTGCGGGGGAAGGCGATCGGGCTCCTGACCCACCCGGCGGGCGTGAACCGGCACGGCATGAGCACGATTGAGATCCTGCGGCACGCCCCGAACGTCAGGCTGGTCGCCCTCTTCGGCACCGAGCACGGGGTCCGCGGGGAATTCCCAGCCAGCATCAACTATCCTGACCACGTCGACGCCAGGACGGGCCTTCCCGTCTACTCGCTCTACAACGGCGTCAACCGGGGCAAGCCCAGCAAGGCGCAGCTGAAGGGCCTGGACGCCGTCGTCATCGACCTGCAGGACATCGGCTCCAGGAGCTACACCTTCACGGGCGCGATGAAGATGTGCATGGAGGGGTGCTTCGAGAACGGCGTGGAGGTGATCGTCCTCGACCGGCCGAACCCCCTCGGCGGCCTCAAGGTGGACGGGCCGCCGCTCGATCCCCAGTGGGTGTCCAGCCTGGTCACCGCGTTCCGGGTGCCCTACGTCCACGGGCTCACGATCGGGGAGCTGGCCACGATGGCCAAGGAGGCGCCGGACGTGATGAAGATATCCGACGCGGCCAGGACCCACGGCAGGCTCACGGTGGTCCCCATGCGGGGCTGGCGCAGGAGCATGAGGTGGCCCGAGACGGGGCTCACGTGGGTCCCCACGTCCCCGTACATCCCGACGTTCTCGGCGGTGGAGGGATACCCGATGACGGGGATCGGGACGCAGTGGGGCGGCTTCAAGAACGGGATCGGGACCGCCTACCCCTTCCGCGGGATATCCTACCACGGGGTGCGCTTCGACACCCTTGAGAAGGAACTCGTGTCCCAGAACATACAGGGAATCGGGTTCAGGCGCGTCAGCGTCCCCGATCCCAAGACGGGCAAGCCCGAGCTGGGCCTCTACGTGGAGATCAACGACTGGGACCTGTGGAGGCCCACGGAGCTGAGCGCCTACCTGCTGAAGCTGTCCTGCGCGCTCAGCCCGCGTAACCCCTTCTCCTCGATGACGCCGGCGGAAGTGCGCACCCTGCTGATCTACCTGGGCTCGACCTCGTTCTACAACGACCTTGCGGCCCACGGGGCCAAGGTGGACGTGGACGCCTACGTGCGCGACTGGCAGGCCAGGGACGCGATCTACCAGCAGCAGAGCAGGCGCTACTGGCTCTACCACTGAGGGCGCCCGGCACTCCCACGGGAAAAACCCCAGGGGCGCGCCAAAAAAAATCGCCAACGCGCCCGGCGCGGCCAAGGGTATCCCTCCCCACTGCCTCCCATTCGATTCATGAAGATCAAACGCAGGAAGTCCCATTTCAACGTAGCGGTCATCGGCGCCGGAGGAATCGGCCAGGACCACCTCGCGAGCTTCAGGCTCCACCCAAGCGCCCGGGTCGTCGCCCTGGCCGAGGTTTCCCCGGAGCGCGGGCGCGAGGCCGCCGAGCGCTTCGGCGTGCCGGAGCTCGTCACGGACTACAGGAAGCTCCTCGGGCGCGGGGACATCGACATCATCTCGATCGCGCTCCCCAACTACCTCCACGCGAAGGTCGCCCTTGAGGCGCTTCGGGCCGGCAAGCACGTCATGCTGGACAAGCCCATGGCGACCAACGCACGGGACGCCGCGAAGCTCGTCGCCGAGGCGAGGAAGCGGGGCGTCCTCTTCATGGTGGGCCAGAACTTCCGGTTCAACGCCGAGACGCAGACGGCCCGGCAGGTCGTGACTGCGGGAAGCCTCGGGGACGTGTACCACGCCAAGACCTCGTGGAGCCGCCGCGCAGGCATCCCGCGCATCGGCTCGTGGTTCACGCAGAAGCGCTTCGCGGGCGGCGGCTGCACCTATGACATCGGCGTGCACGCGCTCGACCGCTGCCTGTACCTCCTCGGGGAGTTCGAGGCGGCCGCCGTCAGCGGCCAGACCTTCGCGAAGTTCGGGCCGCGCGGCCTCGGCAACGGGGGCTGGGGGAAGAGCGAGATCGACCCCAAGGCGAAGTTCGACGTGGACGACCTCTCGGTCGCGCTCATCAAGCTTAGGAGCGGGCGCACCGTGCTCCTCGAGTCCTCGTGGGCCGCGCACGGGCCGCTCGTCGACGTCAACGAGACGCAGCTCTTTGGGACCGAGGCGGGCCTGAGCCTCCCGCCGGTCAAGCTCTACAGGCGCACGAAGACGGGCTACGCGTCGGAGGAGGTGGCTCCGCTGCCGCCGCTCGTGAACACCAACCGCATGGTGCATTTCATCGACTGCCTGCTCGGCAAGGCCGAGCCCTTCGTCAAGCCGGCCGAGTCGCTGGCGGTCCAGAAGATCCTGGATGCGATCTACGTCTCGTCCAAGACCGGCAGGGAAGTCCGAATCACATGAAGAAAAACACAAAGTCCCCCAAGAAGAAGATACCCGTCGCGCTTCAGCTTTGGTCCGTGCGCGACGACATGAAGCGGGACTTCGCGGCCACGGTCGCCGCGGTCGCCGAGATCGGCTACGACGGCGTCGAGCTCGCCGGCTACGGCAACCTGGACGCCAAGGGGGCCAAGGAGGCCATTGACGCCGCGGGGCTCAAGGTGGCGGGCATGCACGTGAGCTATCCCACCCTGTCCACCGACCTCACGACGGTCATCAGCGACGCGCTCCTCTTCGGGACCAGGAACGTGACGTGCTCGTGGTGGCCGCCGGCCCACTACCTCTCCGCGGCGGCCTGCCAGCGGATCGGCGAGCAGCTGGGCAAGGTCGGCGAGGCCCTGCGCCCGTTCGGCATCCGCTTCGGGTTCCACAACCACGACTCCGAGTTCAAGATCTTCGACGGCCGCCCCGCGTTCGACTGGATCCTCGGGGCCGCCGAGCCGCGCAACCTCGTCGCGGAGCTGGACGTGTACTGGGTCCACTTCGCCGGGTACTCGTCCGCGAAGTTCATCCGGGACCACGGGGCGCGCATCCCCCTCCTCCATCTCAAGGACGCGAAGGAGCTGGGCCAGGGGCCGGTGGACTTCGGCTCCATCTTCGAGGCGTCCGACTCGGTCGGCGCCGCCGAGTGGTACATTATCGAGCAGGAGCAGTACAGCCACGTGCCGATCAAGTCCGTTCGCCTGTGCTACCAGCAGATGAAGGCGTGGGGCCGCGCTTGAATCCCCGCGAGAAATAGGAGAACAATCGGAGAACACACCCCCAACATGCCCCGCCCCGTCACCCTGTTCACCGGCCAATGGGCCGACCTGCCCCTTGAGAAACTCGCCCCCCTCGCGAAGAAGATGGGCTATGACGGCGTCGAGCTCGCCTGCTGGGGCGACCACTTCGAGGTCGACAAGGCGCTCTCGTCCAAGGGCTACGTGCAGGACAAGTGGGACCTGCTCCGAGCGAACGGCCTCTCGTGCGCCGCCGTCTCCAACCACCTCGTCGGCCAGGCCGTGTGCGACCTGATCGACGACCGCCACAAGTCCATCCTCCCGCCCGACGTGTGGGGAGACGGCAAGCCCGAGGGCGTGAGGAAGCGCGCCGCGGCGAAGATGATCGCGACCGGGAAGGCCGCGCGGAAGTTCTTCGACGCCCGCCCGGGAAAGCAGGCGGCCGGCGCGGCCCCCGCCGTGGTCAACGGCTTCACGGGCTCCTCGATCTGGCACTCGATCTACGCCTTCCCGCCCACGTCCCAGGAATTCTGGGAGAAGGGGTTCCAGGACTTCGCGCACAGGTGGGGCCCGATCCTCGAGGCCTTCGAGGCCAGCAACGTCAACTTTGGGCTGGAGGTCCACCCGACCGAAATCGCCTTCGACACCGCGAGCGCCCAGCGGGCCGTCGAGGCCGTCAAGGGCCACCGGCGCTTCGGGTTCAACTACGACCCGTCGCACCTGGGCTACCAGGGCGTCGACTACGTGAAGTTCATACGCGCGTTCGGCAGCCGCATCTTCCACGTGCACATGAAGGACGTGTGGTGGGGCCACGGCGACGGGTCCGTCGGCGTGTTCGGGGGCCACACGGGCTTCGGCGACGCCCGCCGCTTCTGGGACTTCCGCTCGCTGGGGCACGGCGACATCCGATTCGAGGACATCATCGTCGCCCTGAACGACGTCGGCTACCGCGGCCCCCTCTCGGTCGAGTGGGAGGACATCCGGATGGACCGCGTGCACGGCGCCACGGAGGCCGCGGCCTTCGTCCGCGAGGTGGACTTCCCCCCGAGCTCCCTCGCCTTCGACGCGGCGTTCGACAAGAAAAACCAGTGACCCCGGCCGCGGGTCCCTAACCGGCGGAGGCCTCCAAACACCATGCGCAGAAAACTCAGGTTCGGGATGATCGGCGGCGGGCGGGGCGCGTTCATAGGCGGCGTGCACCGGATCGCGGCCGCGATGGACGGCAAGGCCGAGCTCGTCGCAGGCGCGTTCTCAAGCGACCCGGCGCGCTCGAGAGCGTCCGGCGAGGACCTGTTCCTCGACCCCTCGCGCGTGTACGGCTCCTACCGCGAGATGGCGAAGGCGGAGTCGGCGATGCCCGCGGGCCGGCGCCTGGACTTCGTCGTCATCGTCACGCCCAACCACCAGCATTTCGAGCCCGCGCGGCTCTTCCTCGAGAGCGGCTTCAATGTCGTCTGCGACAAGCCGGTCACGTTCGATCTGGCCCAGGCCAGGAAGCTCAGGGCCGTCGTGCGCAAGACCGGCAAGGTGTTCGTCCTGACCCACAACTACACCGGCAACGCGATGGTCAAGCAGGCGCGCGCCCTGGTCCGGGACGGCACCGTCGGGGCGATCCGCAAGGTGGTCGTCGAGTACCCGCAGGGCTGGCTGGCCGACGCCATCGAGCGCTCGGGCCAGAAGCAGGCCGCGTGGCGCACCGACCCGAAGCGCAGCGGCGCCGCGGGCTGCATGGGGGACATAGGCACGCACGCCGAGAACCTCGCGCGCTACATCACCGGCCTGCAGATCGAGGAGCTCTGCGCCGACCTGAGCACGTTCGTCAAGGGGCGCAGGCTCGACGACGACGGTAACGTCCTCGTCCGCTACAGGGGCGGCGCCAAGGGGGTGCTGCACGCCTCCCAGATCTGCGTCGGCGACGAGAACGACCTCAACATCCGCGTCTACGGGACGAAGGCCTCGCTGGAGTGGCGCCAGGAGCACCCGAACGAGCTCGTGGTCAAGTACGCCGACAAGCCCCGCCAGGTCTGGCGCAGGGGCAACGGCTACGACGGCGCCGAGGCCAAGCGCTTCACGCGGATCCCCGCCGGGCATCCCGAGGGCTACCTCGAGGCTTTCGGCAACATCTACCTCGAGGCGTTCCGCGGGATCGCGGCCGAGGTGGAGGGCCGGCCGGTGCCGCGAAAGCTGGATTTCCCGACGATCGACGACGGCGTCGAGGGGATGGCCTTCATCGAGGCCGTGGTCCGCAGCAGCCGGCTCGGCGCCCGCTGGGTCAGGCCGGCGGCTCGTTGAGGCTCGCCAGTCGGCCGGCGTAGCCCGCGGGAACATCGGCAACGGTCATCCTTCCGGCGGCCGCGAGCGCCCGGGCCAGGGCCTGCACGGACAATTCCCTTCGGGCGAGGCGGACCTCGACCTCGGGGAGCGCCTCGGCCGGGTAGACGGCGGCCAGCGGCTCCAGCGCACCCGCGGCCCCGGCGACCGCGCCGGCACCCGGACGGCTGAGGCCCCGCAGCCAAACGAACCATGCCGCGTCGATTCCGGGCATGTCCACGGCGAGAACCGCGAGATGCGGATGGCCGCCCATCTCGAGGGCCGCGTGGATTCCCGCGAGCGGCCCGGAATCGGCCACCTTGTCGAGGAGGCAGTCGGGATACCCGATGGTCTCCTGGCCGCTTCGACGGATGAGGACGACGCGCGACGCGCCGGCACCAAGCAGTACACCCACCTGCCTTTTCCAGAGAGGCTCGCCGCCCACCTCGACCAGCGCCTTGTCGCGCCCCATCCGTCGGCCCTCGCCGCCGGCGAGCACTACGCCGAGCATTGCTCGGCCTCCGTCCCCCCGAGAGCGAGCCATCCGTCCGTCAGCACACTTGCGCGAAGGCCCCCGGCCCTCCATTCGGCAAGGAGGGCGTAGGTCCCAGGGGAGAATGCCTGCTCCATCCAGAAGCAGGGCTTGCAGTGCTCGACCCCGTGGAACCGGACACCCTGAACCTCGAAATCCCGGCCGATGAGCCCATTGAGGTCGGTCCCCCGGACGATGATATTGCGCCGGAAGACGTCCGATCCGCGGTCCATGACCCCGAGCGCGTCGCGGAGCCTGAGCCACGTCTCCTCGGCGAAGAACGTCACCTGCCCCTTCGCCCCCTCGAGCTTGGAGTAGCGATCGCCCTCCACGCCCCGGCCGGCGAGGAGCCTGATCCTCGGGACCTCGGTCATGGGCACGGTGCCCGCCGGCATGCCCTTGTGTCCCTTGTAGATGTGCTCGGGGGACTGGTAGAGGCGGACGATGTTCATGGCGAGGGAGCCGGCCGTCATCCCTGGACGGGCCGCCCCGCCTGCGAATACACGTTGAACCTGCCGTCTCGAGCAAAGCCCACCAGCGTGATGGCGGTGTCGCGGGCGAGCTGCACCGCGAGGGATGAGGGAGCCCCCACGGCCACCACGAGCGCGACGCCCGCGGCCGCCGCCTTCTGGACGAGCTCAAAGCCAGCCCGTCCGCTCAGGACGAGCGTCGCGCCCGCGGTCGGGATCCCCCGCTTCAGGGCTGCGCCCACGACCTTGTCCACCGCGTTGTGCCTGCCGACGTCCTCACAGACGACCAGGGGCCCCCCGGAGGCGTCGAACAGGCCGGCACCGTGGCAGCCGCCCGTCTCCGGGTAGATTCTCTGCAGGCCCCGCAGTTTTCCGGGCAAAGCGAGCACCGCCGAGCCCGCGACGGCCTCAAGGTCGCCCTGGGCCGGCGCGGCCCTGAGCCTGAGGCCCTCGAGCGTGGTGCGGCCGCACAGGCCGCAGGCGGCGCTCGTGATGATGCCCCGGCTCACTCGCTCGACCGCCTGGTTGACCGGGGGGTGGGCCAGTCGGGCCCGCCAAGTCGGCACCTTCTCTCCCCGGGAATTCTCGCCGAGGAGCTCGCCGCCGAGAACGTCCCCGGCCCCGTCGATGATCGACTCGCAGTAGAGGAAGCCGAGCGCCAGCTCCTCGTCCTCGCCCGGCGTCCTCATGGTGACGGAGAGAATCCTGAGCACCGGCTGGCCGAGGCGCTCGTAGGCGATCTCGATGGCGAGCGGCTCCTCGACCACGAGGCGCTCCCGCACCGCCGAGAGGGCGCCGCCGCTCCATCGAAGCCCCGGGCAGTCGGCCGCCCGCGTCGCCGCGGCGGGGGCATTCGCGTCTGGGGCAAGTGCGCGGTTGCTCATCTTCGGAACCCCATGTTGCATGGTGTTCGCCGATTTTGCCACACCCGATGAAGCGCCATCCCGTAGCCCAGGCAGGCGACATCCCCCCCGGGGGGCGGCGGATCGTGTCCGTCGGGAGGACCGAGATCGGGCTCTTCAACGTCGGCGGCGAGATCCGGGCTTACCGCAACGCCTGCCCCCACGCCGGCGCACCGGTCTGCCTCGGCCGGGTCTCGGGCACGCCGCTGCCGTCCAAGGTATATGAATACATCTACGGCCGGGAGGGCTCCATCCTGCGCTGCCCCTGGCACGGCTGGGAGTTCGACCTCACGACCGGGGAGCACGTCGTCGACCCCGAGACCCGCCTGAAGGAGGTCCCCGTGGAGGGGGGCAAGGCGGGGAACCTGGACCCCTTCCCCCTGGAGCAGAGGGACGGCACGCTCTACGTCTTGCTGCCGGACTGACTGCCGGCCACCCTGCAGGCGACCCGATGCCCCTCATCGATGCAGATGTCCACAACGCGTTCGCGGACGCGCGCGCGGAGCTGAGGCCCTACCTCCCCCGGCTCTGGCAGGAATTCGCCGACCGCCATGGGATCGCGGTCCCGCCCGCGGGCTACGTCTCGCCGGTCGGGGTGCAGCGGGAGGACGCCCGCCCTCCCTCGGGCGCCCTCGCGGGCAGCGACCCGGATCATCTCATCAAGGACCACCTCGACCGCTACGGCGTCGACTATGCGATCCTCACGGGCTCGCACGTGCTCGGGGTCTCGACCCACTTCGACCCGGACTGGGGCTCGGCCATCGCGGCGGCCTACAACATGAACCTCGCCGTCCGCTGGCTCGACCACTCGCCGCGGTTCCGGGGCTCGATCATCATCAACCACTCGGACCCGGAGGCGGCCGTGCGCGAGATCGAGCGCTGCTCGGCGGACAAACGCTTCGTCCAGGTCCTCATGGGGGCCGGCTCGAACAGGCTGTTCGGACAGCGCTTCTACCATCCCATCTATGAGGCGGCCGAGCGGCACGGGCTGCCCGTCGCGATCCACCCGGGGACCGAGGGGGCGGGCACGGCGGACACCCCCACCCCCGCCGGCCGGCCGACCCGCTACTTCGAGTGGCACAACATCGTCCCGATCAATGCCATGGCGCACGTCAACTCGCTCGTGTGCGAGGGCGTGTTCGAGAAGTTCCCGGGCCTCAAGTTCGTCGCCATCGAGTGCGGCATCGCCTGGCTCCCCCACCTCATGTGGCGGATGGACAAGAACTACAAGGGGCTGCGCTCGCAGGTGCCGTGGCTGAAGCGCCTGCCGAGCGAGTACATCCGCCAGCACGTGCGCGTGACGACGCAGCCGACGGAGGAGCCGGAGAACCCGAAGCACCTCGTCCAGATCTTCGAGATGATCGGGGCGCCGGAGATGATCCTCTTCTCGAGCGACTACCCGCACTGGGACTTCGACAACCCGAGGATCGCGCTGCCGGCGGTGCCGGCGGACTGGAAGGAGAGGATACTCTGGCGCAACGCCGCCGAGCTCTACGGGCTAATGCCTGTCACATCCGGCAAATGAGGAGCTCGCGCTCGTAGATCATCTCCTTCGGGAGGCGGTCGTGGATGTCGAGGAACAGCTCCTCGTGGCTCATGACCTCCGCCCTCCATGCCTTGCGGTCGAAGGCCTGCAGCTCCTCGAACTTCTCCTTCGGGTAGTCGAGCCCGCTCCAGTCGATGTCCCCGTGCCGGGGCATCCACCCTATAGGGGTCTCCCGGGCGCGGACGTTCACCCGGGCGCGCTCCACGATCCACTTGAGGACCCTCATGTTCTCACTGAACCCCGGCCACAGGAACTTGCCCTCGGCGTCCTTGCGAAACCAGTTCACGTGGAAGATCCGGGGCGTCTCGCTCAGGTTCCTCTGCATCACGATCCAGTGCGCGAAATAGTCCCCCATGTGGTAGCCGCAGAACGGGAGCATCGCCATAGGGTCTCGGCGCACCTTCCCGACGGTTCCCGTGGCGGCCGCGGTCATCTCGGAGCCCATCGTGGCCCCGATGTAGACGCCCGAGCTCCAGTTGAACGCCTGGTAGACTAGCGGGATCGTCCCCGCGCGCCGCCCCCCGAACACGATCGCGCTGATCGGCACGCCGTCGGGCTTCTCCCAGTCGGGGTCGATCGTCGGGCACTGCGAGGCGGGGGCCGTGAAGCGGGCGTTGGGGTGCGCCGCGAGGCGCCCGCAGCCCGGCTCCCACTCGTTCCCCTGCCAGTCGATGAGGCGGGCCGGCGGCTTCTCGGTCATGCCCTCCCACCAGACGCCGCCCTCGGGCGTGAGCGCCACGTTGGTGAAGATCGTGTTCCTCGAGAGCGTCGCCATCGCGTTTGGGTTCGTCCTGGCGGAGGTCCCCGGGGCGACCCCGAAGAAGCCCGCCTCCGGGTTGATCGCGCGGAGCCTCCCGTCCGCACCCGGCTTCAGCCACGCGATGTCGTCCCCGAGGGTCCAGACCTTCCAGCCCTGCTGGGTGAGGGCCTTCGGGAGGACCATCATCGCGAAGTTCGTCTTCCCGCACGCGCTCGGGAACGCACCGGTCACGTAGGTCTTCTCCCCCTGCGGGTTCTCGACGGCGAGGATCAGCATGTGCTCCGCCATCCATCCCTCGTCCCGGGCGATGTTCGATGCGATCCGCAGCGCGAAGCACTTCTTGCCCAGGAGCGCGTTGCCGCCGTAGCCCGAGCCGAAGCTCCAGATCTCGCGGGTCTCGGGGAAATGGACGATGTACTTCTCCTTGTTGCAGGGCCACGGCACGTCCCTGTCCCCCTTGGCGAGCGGCGCGCCCACCGAGTGCATGCACGGCACGACGCGCTTCTCGGCCTTGTCGATCTCCCTGAAGACGGGGAGCCCGATCCTCGCCATGATCCGCATGTTCACGACTACGTAGGGCGAGTCCGTGAGCTGGACGCCGATCTGCGCCATCGGCGAGCCGACGGGCCCCATGCTGAACGGCAGGACATACATCGTGCGGCCGCGCATGCAGCCGTTGAAGATCTCCCTCAGCTTGCGCCGCATGTCGTACGGGTTCACCCAGTTGTTGGTCGGGCCCGCGGCCTCGCGCGAATGCGAGCAGATGTACGTCCGGTCCTCCACCCGCGCGACGTCGCTCGGGTCGCTGCGCGCGTAGTGGCAGCCCGGCCAGAGCTTCTCGTTAAGCTTGATGAACGTCCCGGACTTGACCATCTCCCGGCACAGCTGGTCGTTCTCCTGCTTCGAGCCGTCGACCCAGTGGAGCGAGTCGGGTTTGCAAAGTTCCGCCATCTTGTCGACCCACCGCCGGAGGTGCTTGTTCTCGGCCAGGGGCGTCGCAGGGTTGCGTTTCTTCATGGGGAGGCTGCCGGAAGCCGCACGGGCCCGGACCCAGGAAGGCTAGCCACGGAACGCACCGGGGCAAACTGGAAACTCCCGCCCCGGGGGTTTCCCCGGGCCCCAATACGGGCCATTCCCATACGGGAAGCGCCCGGCGGGTCGGGGGCGTCACTTGAGGCCGACGGGGCCGCCGTCGCCTCCGGAGCCCTCGAAGGACTCGTCGATGATGGCCTGCTGGACAGCCCCGCCCTCGGAGCCATCGCCGCCGAGCGACATGGCGTGCGCGAGGTCCGTCAGGTCCTCCCTCTCCGCAAGCAGCTGCTCCTTGATGAACATGTCGCGGGCGATCGAGGCGTTGAGGTTGAAGAAATTCCCGATGCGTAGCCCCGGATGCTCCTTGAACGACAGGTCGATCAGGCCCTTCTCCGTGTAGAGGTCGAGTGGCCGAAACACGGGCAGCCGGCGCTCGCGCACGACGTACCGGCGCATCACCTCCATTGGCAGGCGGACGATCTGGTTCTTGGGCTTGTCCGCCTCGCGCGCGTCCGCACGCGGCGCGCCCGCCTTGGGCGTGGGCTCGGGCCTGTAGCCGGGCAAGCCCGACGAGATCTCCGCGGAGACGCCCGGGGACGCCGGTTGATCGATGCCGGCGGGCGCCGCGGGTGACGGCGCGGGCGCGGCCAAGGCGACGGGGGCAGCGGTTTCGGCGGCCTGCGGCACCGGGGCCGCTCCCTGCGCGGCGGCGGCCGCCGTGCAGGCCGCGAGCGCGAGGAGAATCTGGAGGGTCCGGTCCATCGGGGCTCTATACTAAGACGGCCGCGGCGGGGAATGGTTCCCTTTGGCCGCCCGTGGAAACGCGCCATTTGACCCGGGAAGGCAAACCGGCATTCTCTACGGGAACCCCATGACCAATGACGACCGGAAGCCGCGTCTCGTCCTCCAGAGGATCGCCCGTCTGGCGATGATCCAGCGGGGCCTCGCCCCCGATTTCCCGCCGGCCGCGGTCAAGGAGCTGTCCTCCATCACCGCGCCCGCCCCGAGGCCCAATGCCGCTACGCGTGACATGAGGGGCCTTCTCTGGTGCTCGATCGACAATGACGACTCGAGGGACTTGGACCAGCTCACGGTCGGCGAAGCCCTCCCCGGAGGCGGCGCGACGCTGAGGGTCGCGGTCGCCGACGTCAGCGCCCTTGTCGTGCAGGGTTCGGCCATCGACGGCCACGCGAGGCAGAACACCACGTCGGTGTACACGGCGGGAGGGATCTTCCCCATGCTCCCGGAGAAGCTGTCGACGGACCTGACCTCGCTCGGGTTCGCGGTGGACCGCGTCGCGTTCGTGGTCGAGATGACCTTTGACAAGGACGGCGTCCTCAGGGCCTCCGACGTCTACGAGGCCGCGGTGAACAACAGGGCGAAGCTCGCCTACAACAGCGTAGCGGCATGGCTGGACGGGAAGGGCCCGATGCCCGCTCCCATCGGCGCCGTGGCGGGCCTCGACGAGAACATCCGCCTGCAGAACAGGGTCGCGCAGCAGCTGCGGGGGCTGCGCCACATGCGCGGCGCCCTGTCGCTCCAGACCCTCCAAGCGCGCCCAGTCTTTGACGGCGACGTCCTGCGGGACCTCCTGCCCGACCAGAGCAACGTGGCCAAGAGCCTGATCGAGGAGCTCATGGTGGCCGCCAACGGCGTGACGGCGCGGTATCTCTCATCGAAGAAATTCCCGTCGGTGCGCAGGGTGGTGCGCACCCCGGCCAAGTGGGACCGGATCGTAGAGCTCGCGGCCCTGAAGGGGTCGACACTGCCCGGCGAGCCGGACGGCAAGGCGCTGGAGGCATTCCTCGTCGGCGAGATGAAAGCCAACCCGGGCACGTTCCCCGACCTTTCCCTGAGCATCATCAAGCTCCTCGGCCGGGGCGAGTACGTCGTCGAGTTCCCCGGTGGGACCGTCGCCGGCCACTTCGGTCTCGCGGTCTCGGACTACGCGCACTCGACCGCGCCGAACCGCCGGTTCCCCGACCTCCTGATCCAGCGCCTCCTCAAGGCGGCGCTTGCGGGGGCCAAGCCCCCCTACGGGAACGACGAGCTGAGCGCGCTCGCCCAGCACTGCACCGATCAGGAGGAGGCGGCCAAGAAGGTCGAGCGCCAGGTGGTGAAGTCCGCGGGGGCCATCCTTCTGGCCTCGAGGATTGGGGACACGTTTGACGCGATGGTGACCGGGGCGTCGGAGACGGACACGTGGGTCAGGATCTTCCAGCCGCCCGTCGAGGGAAGGCTCGATAAGGGACCCGGCGGCCTCAAGGTCGGCGACCGCCTGCGCGTCCGGTTGACCTACACCGACGTCGAGCGGGGCTATATCGACTTCTCGGGGGCGTGACGGGCACCGCTACCCGGCCAACCCGCCCTGCACGAGGAACACGATGCCGGCCACGCCGAAGGCCAGGCTGACGAACCAGAACGCCTTGCGGTTGGTCAGAGCCGATATCGCGCCGACGGCAATCGCTATCTGGAACAGCGTGACCGCGCGCGCAAAGATGACGTGCCTCCTCAGGTGCTCCTCCGCGGAATGCTGCTTCTCGCCGGCCTCGGCGGAGATGTCGTCCTGGTCCTTCTTGTAGCCCGCCAGCTTCTGCACGTCCTTGGCAGCGATGGGCTTGCCCTCGGCCTCGAGCAGTTCCATCTTTGAACCCAGGACGGCGGCCTTGATGCCCTTGGCCTGGTAGTAGGCCCACCTGTCCGAGCTCTGGATCTGGTCGACCATAGCCTCATTTGCGTGGTGGCCCGCGAGGAGCGAACACACCGCGGCGAACCCCGCGAGAAGGGCCGAGCTGAGCGCCACGCCCAACATCCACGGCGCCTTGCCGTGCTCGGCCCTGTGCTCCATCTCCTCGTGCAGGTGCTCGGTCGGTACCTCGGGATCTTCCATGGTCTCCCCTAGCAAGCCGAGCCCGGGCGCGCGGCCAAGCCAAAATCGCGGGCACGACAAAGCCGGGCTGCGCCAAGGGCGCGGCCCGGCAGGTCGGCCGGTCGCTCAACCGGTCAGAAGCGGTAGCTCACGGCCCCGAGCAGGCCCCAGTCACTCGTGCTGTGCTGGTCCAGGTCCGCGGTCAGCGACGCGTTCCAGAGGTGCGTGATCCGGTAGGTCGCCTTGACGCCGTAGTCCACGAGGTGGTTCGGCATGTTGGCCAGCGGAAGCCCGTGGTTGTAGAGGTGCGGCTCTGCCTGGTACTCGACGAACGGCGCAAGCGCCATGTTCCTCAGGACCTGGAACTCGACGCCCCCGATACCGGTGTAGGCGAACGACCTGCGGCTCGCGTTCGCCGCGTGCTCCCAGGAATAGCCCGCGTCGGCGGTCAGGAACGGCTTGCCCCACGGCTCGGATAGGAACCCGGTGAAGCCCATGAGAGCCTCGTCCCGGCGGTCGCTGAAGCCGTTGGCGGCGCCGTCCAGGTGGCTGTACGTGAAGTTCACGTCGGCCCCGAGAACGCCGCTCCTGTAGACGTTCGCGTTCGAGATGAACTCGTACTGGTGGAGGTCGGAGGGGCTCCCCTCCTGCTTCTGGTAGCCGTAGCCGAGCTCCGCGTAGTTGGTGCCCACGAGCCCGGGCCCGGAGTTGACGACGGCGGGATCGGGCTGTGTGGCCGGCGAGTCCTGCATCGACTGGGCCGATGCTGAGATAGCCAGGCCGAGCGCGAGCACGGACACGAGGCTGGTTTGTTTAATATTTATTTTCTTCATTGTATCTAGGTTTTGGATATACCGAGGCGGTCCCGTGACCGCTCAGCTCCCAGTTTGACCCCGCAGGCAAAAAAAGTTCCCGGGGGTGGCCGCGAATGCGCGCCGTTCGCCGCGGTTGCGCATTGCACGATTGCGCGGCGCGGGCCCCGCCGGCTGGCGCCGCCGCGCCTCGCGACGAAATATTTTTCCCGATGCCGGCGGGAAAGGCCGCCAGGCGCTTGCGGTCCGGCCGATTGCGGAGCAGGTTGGGCCATGACTCCCTGGCGGGCGGCCCCAGATACACGGAACAGTGCGCCTTCGGGCCCTGTCCAACCGAGCGCGGGGCCCCGTCTGAAAATGATCCAAAACATGAACTCAAGAATCCGAATCGTCCTGGCAGGGCTTGCATCCGCGGTCGCGTGCGCCGTCGCGGTGGCCGATATGCCCCCGCCCGCGGCCGATGTTCAGATCTCGGGCCCGGCCCCCTCGCAGGCCCACGTCTGGATGTCCGGCCACTGGAACTCCGAGGGCGGCCAGTGGAAGTGGGCCGCGGCCCACTGGGAGCTCCCGCCCTCAAGGAGCGCGATATGGGTCGTCGGGCACTGGGCCCCGTCCGGCGGCAACTGGGTCTGGGTCAACGGCGCCTGGAGCATAGCCGAGGAGCCGCAGGCGCAGGCGGGTCCGCCGCAGCCCCCAGGCACGCTCGCGGAGGCACCGCAGGCCGGCGCCATGCCGGGAACCCCTGCTCCCTACGTCGACGGCCAGCTCCAGGCGCAGTACGGGCCGGGCGGCGTGGTCCGCCAGGCGTACCCTGTGGCGGGCACGACCGATTACGGCCCCGAGGACGCCTATCCCGCCTACTATCCGGCCTACGACTACTCCTCGTATGGCTACCCGGCCTACGGGTATCCGGCCTACGGCTGGGCGGGCTACCCAGTGTACTGGGGCCTGCCCGGGGTTTCCTTCGGATTCGGGTGGGGCCCGGGATTCCGGGGCTGGGGACGCGGCGGCTATGGCTACGGCCACGGCGGCGGGCGCGGGTTCGGCGGGCATGGGTCCGGCGGACAGACGCACTTCTCGCACGGCGGCTCGGGCCATTTCGGCCACTGACGCGCCCCGGGGCGGCTATTTCTCCGGCACCGTGCCGAGGGACTTCGGCTCGCCAATCTCCACGTGGCCCTCGGGAAGGGGCCTGCGCAGGAGCCCGTGGCTGTCCTGGCCGAAATACTGGGAGGCGTACCCCACCATCGCGGGCAGGAGCTTCTCGAAGTCCGCCCCGCGCTCGCGGACGCTGAAGCGGGTCACCCAGAGCAGGCTGTGCTTCTTCTGCCTCCAGAGCGCCTGGTAGTCGTACGCCATCAGCACCACGAAGTACCGGTTCTCCTCGACCTCGGCGATCAGGTCCTCGCGGCGGCGCGTCTGCGGCGTCGCGCCCACCTGGCTCATCTCCGCCAGCGCCTCGTCGTAGCCGAGAAGCATGGCGTTCTTCGTGTCGGCCTGGTCGCGCTGGAAGTTCTCTGCAAGCGCCTCCGCCATGGCCCCGTCGTCCTCGGACTGGCGCGCGCTCTGCGTCGCCGCGTTCTGGCGCGCCGCCTGGTTTGCGCCCGCGCCGCCTCCCGCGGCGCCGGCGGCCTTTGCCGCCGGGGGCGGCGTGGGCGGGGGCTTCGAGTGCTGGCTGCGCTGGAGATTCTGGTAGCCGATCGACTCGGAGGCCCCGGCGGTCCCTGTCGTCGTGCCCCAGTAGACCATGATCAGCAGTTTCGTGTTCTCCGGGTTGCGGTCCTCGACGGGCACGTAGTTCTTCTTCGCGAGCGGCTCGGCGATGACTCTCACCACGTCCATGAAGGTGAGCTTGTCGATCGTGGGGTCGTCGGTCGCCCCCCCGAGGTGCCCTCCCTCGCCGAATGTGTACGTCTCGGGCTGGAAGGAGCCGTCCGCCAGCTTCACGCGGGCGTAGCCGTCGCTGACCGTGGACCGCACAGCGGCGATCTCGCCGTCGCTCTGCGCGAGGGCGGGCAGCGCGGCCGCGCCGGCAAGGAGGCCCGCCAGGGCGCGGAGCGCGCGCGGGAACCCAGGCAGGTCGGCGCGGAGATTCATTCGGGGAGGGGTACTTCTGACTCAACACCGCCCGGGGGGATTCCCCTTCGGCAAAACCTCGCGTAAGGAATCGCCTTTTGCTGCCCCCGGCCCCACGATCCGCTCGTGAACAAGCTCTGCATCTTCGGCGGCTCGCTCGTCGGCGGGTACGTCGCAGGGTACATGGTTTCCAGCTACGGGATGATGACCGAGGTCATCGTAAGCGGCATCGGCAGCATGGTGGGCGTCTATCTGGGTTGGAAGCTCGCCCGGCGCATCGAACGCGGGTACTAGGGACCGGGGCCTTCAGTCCGGCTCCACGTGGACCGTGACATCGCTCACCCGCAGGCGTGAGCCGAGCAGCTTGTCCTTCACGGCATGGGCGATCTCGTGGCCCTCACGCACGCTGAGGGCGCCCTCGACGCGGATCTGGATATCGACCAGGTAGCTCAGCCCGCTCTTGCGGATGCGGCACTTGTCGAGGCTCGCGACGCCAGAGACGTGCGCTGCGATCTCCCGCACGTCCCGCTCCATCTTCGCGGGCACGGCGATGTCCATCACCTCGTTGAGCGCCCTGCGGAATATCTTAATGCCGTTGTAGGCGATCACGGCCGACGCAACGAGCGCGGCCCAGCCGTCGGCCGCGGCGTACCCCGGCCCCCCGACGACGGCAATCGAGATGCCGATGAAGGCCGCAGCCGACGTCATGGCGTCCGAGAGGTGGTGCCAGGACTCGGCCCCGAGCGCCGTGCTCTCGGTGTCGCGCCCGACGGCCTCCAGGCGCCTGGAAAAGACGACCTTGGCGGCGACGACCCCCGCGAGGATGAGGAGTGTCCACCACTGCGGCAGGCGCTGCGGGTCGCGGATCTCGGTCACCGCGTGCCAGCCGATGCCGACGCCGGCGACGAGGACCACGACCGCGGTGAAGAGCCCGGCGACCGCCTCGGCCTTCCCGTGGCCGTAGGGATGGTCGGCGTCGGGCGGCCGGGCCGCCCACTTGAACCCGGCCCAGATGAGGATCGATATCGCGATGTCACTCATCGACTCCACCCCGTCGGCCACGAGCGCGTAGGCGTGGCCGACGACGCCCCCGGCGACCTTGATCACCGCGAGGACGGCGTTGAGCACCATCCCGCGCACGACGAGCCGCGCGCCCTTGAGCGCACGGTCCACGGTCGCCGCATGGTGGGGGGGCAGAGTCTCGGGCATCGCGCCTTGGACGCTGGGGCTCCCGAGGAAAATCTCAACACCTCGCCGTTGACCCCCGGGGCATTCGCTTCAAGATCCCGCGACGCCATGGCCGCCCGAACGAGCTCAATGCCGCACGACCCCGTGAAGCAGTTCTCGGTGTTTGCCGAGAACCGGGTGGGACGCCTCTACGACCTGACGTCGCTCCTGAAGGACAACAACGTCCACATCATGGCCATCACGGTCCTCGACACCACGGACAGCTCGATCATCCGGGTGGTCGTCGACGATCCGACGAAGGCGCGCGAGCTCATGGTGAGCAACGACTTCCCCTACGGGGAGTGCGACATACTCGCGGTCGAGATCGGCGACGAGTCGGAGCTGCGCGGCGTGCTCGCGGCCCTCCTGGAGGCGGAGATAAACACCCACTACGTCTACAGCTTCATAAAGCGGCCCGCCGACCGATGCGCCGTCGCCATCAGCGCCGAGGAGCCGGAAACCGCGGCCCAGGCCCTGGGCAAGCGGGGGTTCAAGGTCCTCCAGCAGAGCGATATCTCGAGATAGGCGCCCTACTCCACCACCTGGCCGGGCCCCTCGGCCTCCAGCTGGTAGATGCCCGTCATGTAGCCGCTCTCGAAGGTCGGGTTGACCCTGAAGGTCCCGTGGAAGGCGATCGGAACATCCTGCGTGATGGGCACCCCCTTGGGGATCCTCACGATGACCCAGTCGTTCATGTTGGGCACGACGCCGTAGCAGCACGCCATCTGGTTGGCCATCAGCAGGAATTCGACGGCCTTTCCGTTCTCGAGCTTCGTCGGAAGCATGAAGCCGGTCACGATGGCCTTCTTCCCGTTCCATCCCCTGACCGCAGGGGGGATCTGCTCCTCGCCTGTCGGGGGCGCCGCCTTCGGGTTGGCGAGGGGGTCGTACTCCGGGGCGATGAACTTGAAGCTCGAGAGCCGGTCGAACCCGAGCTTGAGGTAGCCGTTGTCGACCTCGGGCGCGGGAATCTGCAGCTGTGCCGTCTCGCCGGGGGCGGCGAGCGGGACCAAGGCAAGGGCTAGGAAAAGGAGCCTCACGCCCCACACTACCACAACCGCGCGCTTCGTCAAAGGGCCTTGTGCGCCGCCTACGACACCGGGGCGAGGTTCTCGGCGACCGGCAGGCGGTAGGCCTTGAGCGCCGGGACAATCCCGCCGAGGGCGCAGAGGACCACGAGGCCCGCTGGAGCGAGGGCCAGCACGGGGTGGACCTCGGTGAGCGAGAGCACGACGCCGGTCTGCGCGCGGATGATCCGGGCGACGCCGGCGAAGAGGACGCCGTAGACCGCAAACCCCGCGAGGGCGCCCAGGGCGCCTATGCACGCGGACTCCGCGACCACGGCGCCGAAGACCAGCCGCCTGCGGGCGCCGAGCGCCCTCAGGATCGCAATGTCGCGCTTCCGGGCATTCATCGAGTTGTAGATGCTCGCGAGGACGGAGCCGGCGGCCACGAGCGCCACAAGGTAGGCCACCAGCGCCAGCACCTGGTCGAACCAGCTGATCTTCCCGAAGAGGTCCGCGAGGATGGCCCCCACGGGATATGCGAACGTGAGCCTGTTGCCCTGCTTGTTGATCATGAGGTCCATCATGAAGCCGGCCGTGGGCGACCGGAGCTTGATCAGGACGGCGCTGATGTCGGTCGCCGCGCGCGGGTCGTGCCCGCTCATGGTCTGGACGCCCTTGATCGGTATAAGGACCACCCGGTCGAGCGGCGTGCCGGTCGGGCTGAGGATCCCGACGACGGTGAACAGGTCGGCATGCTGCGCGGAGGGATCGTACGCCAGCCCGTGGAACGGGTGGAAGGTGTCGCCGACCTTCAGGCCGAGCCTCTCGGCGGCGAAGCTCCCGACGACAGCCTCCTTGGCCTCGGCGGCGAAGAGTCGGCCGCCGGGGGCCACGCGGTACGTCCTGCCGGGGGCGTATTCCACGTCCGTGAAGAGCTCCGGGATCGTCCCCACGATCCGGTATCCCCTGAGGTTGTCGCCGACGGCGATCGGGATCGCCACCTTCACAGCCCGGTCCCGGCGGACGGCCTCGTAGTCCTGCCAGGCCAGGTTGCCCGGCGACGCCTCGAGGTGGAAGATCGCGTTCAGGACAAGCTGGAGCTTCGAGCCGCGCGCCCCGAGCACGGCGTCGAATGCCGTCGTCGTCTGCAGGAAGGACTTCTGGGCCTGGGCCTTCACCATCCAGACGGTCATGAGGAGGCCGCCGGCGAGCGCCAGGCTCGCCGCCGTTATGAAGGTCGAGAAGGCGTGCTGCCTCAGGCTGCGGTAGACTATGAGGAGCAGCGTCATCGGGCCCGCTCCCCGGCCGCCGCGTTGAGCGACGTGAAATCCTCGACGCGGCCGAACTGGCCGAGGACCTCCTCGTCGTGGCTCACGAGGAGGAGCGCCGCGCCGCTCTCGCGGCAGGCCTCGCGGATGAGCGCCAGGGCCTCGCGGGCGTTGCGGCGGTCGAGGTTGCCCGTCGGCTCGTCGGCGAGGACGAGCGCCGGGCGGTTCGCCAGCGCGCGGGCAACCGCCACCCGCTGCTGCTGCCCCGTGGACAGCTGCCTCGGGAAGTGCCCGAGCCTGTGCCCGAGTCCCACGCGGCCGAGGAGCCCCCGGGCGCGCCCGAAGTCCGCGCCCGCGGGCGAGAAGCTCATGCCGAGGACGACGTTCTCGAGGACCGTGTAGCCCTGGAGCAGGTTGAAGGTCTGGAAGATGTAGCCGAGCTTCGCCGCCCTCAGGCGGTCGCGCGCGGGCTCCGCGAGGGAGGCCATGTCCGTCCCGTCGATCGCGATCGACCCGGAGTCGGCGGCGAGTATCCCCGACACCAGGTTCAGGAACGTCGTCTTCCCGCAGCCGCTCTCCCCGCGGAGCGCGCGCTCCTCGCCCGCGCCGAGCGAGAAGGCGGGGATGTGCACGACCTCGACCCGCGCGCCCTCGGGGCCCGCGAACGACTTGCGGAGGTCTGTGACGGCGAGCATGGCCCGTTGAGGATGGGAGGACGCGCGCCGATGCCAAACGTATTGCGCCGCGCGGGCGCCTTGGGCGCGGGATTGCATCGGGGCGCAAAATTCTCAAGATGTGCCGGTCCCATGCTTAACGCCGCGAACGAGTTGCTGATCCTTGGGCTCCTCGTCGTCGTGAACGGCATCATGACCGCGGCCGAGACGGCGTTTGTCTCCGCGCGCAAGGAGAGGCTCAGGAGGATGGCCGAGTCCGGCGGCGAGGGCGCCGCCGCGGCCCTCATGATCGCCGAGCACCCGGGGAGGTTCCTCGGGCTCGTCCAGTTCTGGCTGACGGTGACCTCGGTGGTCGCCGGCGTCGCCCTCGTCGCTTCGGCGGCGGAGGAGTTCGCTTCCCTCTTTTCAAGGTGGCCGGTGGCGGCCCCATGGGCCGAGACGATTGGGATCGTCGCCGGGACCCTCGTCGTCAGCTCGGCCATGCTGCTCTTCGGCGAGCTCCTTCCCAAGAGGCTGGCCCTGGCGAACCCCGAGAGGGCGGCCGCGATCCTCGGGCCCTCGATGCGCACCCTCTCCCGCCTCGTGAGCCCCCTCTCCGCGGTGCTCGGCTCCGCGAGCGAGGCGATCGCCTCCTCGATGGGGTTCAAGCCGAGGCCGATCACCGAGCTGGTCGGCGACGAGGACGTGCGAGCGCTCGTCGAGCGCGGCCTCCACGCGGGCGTCTTCAAGCGCGCCAAGAAGGAGATGGTCGACGGCGTGCTGTCCCTCGACAAGCTCCTCATCACGGCGATCATGACGCCCCGCTCCAAGATCGTGTTCCTCAACATCGACGACAACGAGGAGACCAACTGGAGGAAGATCGTCACGAGCGGGCACTCCTACTTCCCGGTGTTCCAGAAGAACCGGGACCAGGTCGTCGGGATGGTCTCCGTCAAGGCGCTGTGGGCGCACTCGGCGATCGGTCTGCCGACGGCCCTCAAGAACCTCCTCGTGCCGCCGCTGATCGCCCCGGAGTCGATGACGGCGCTCCAGCTGCTCGAGCAGTTCAAGAAGACGGGACGGCACACCGCCGTGATCTCCGACGAGTTCGGCGCGGTCCAGGGGCTCGTCACGCTGATTGACGTCTTCGAGGCGATCGTCGGGGACCTCCCCGAGCCGGGCCACCGCAACCAGTCCGGGGCGAAGCGGCGGGAGGACGGCACGTGGCTCGTCGACGCGACGCTCCCGATCGCCGAGTTCAAGACCGCCCTCGGGATCTCGTCGGAGCTTCCCAACGAGGCCCAGGCCGAGTACAGGACGGCCGGCGGGTTCGTCGTCACGCAGTTCGGCCGGATTCCGGCGGTCGGGGACCAGTTCGGATGGGGAGGCTGGCGCTTCGAGGTCGCCGAGATGGACAAGCGCCGGGTCGACAAGGTGATCGTGGCGCCCCTGGCGCCGCAGCCCGGCGCGCCCGCGCCGTGAGCTGCGAATAACTTGTCGGCAAACGGTCGTTGCGTTTAAGTCGGGCGCTGAGAAATATTTCGCGCATGGCGGACACATGGAAGATGCCTTCACCGGACAACCCACCTCGATCGTCGGCTCCGTCCTTCCGGACGCCGCCGGGCGAGCCGCTCTTCAAGACGATCACCAGCGCAGACTGGAAGCGCTCGCTCGACTCGGCAAAGCAGCAGCCGAATGCCATCTCCGAGCAGATACGGATCGCGATCTCGTCCTTCTTGCAAAAGACGAAGTGAGCCTGCTTGAGGCCTCGGGGCCCAACTGGGCGGCGTTCGGCGCGGCCATCCGCGACTTCCGCAGGCTCCTGCCCATCCGCCCGCTCTCGGACTTCGGCTTCCACGAGACCGAGGGGAATCCGCTCGAGGAGCCGGATTCGCGCCTCAGGAAGATTGGGGGCGGCGTGGAGGCGTGGGCCTTCGAGGCGTCCGGGGAGGGCTCCGTCTACAAGTTTTACAGCCCCCGCGACGAGAAGCGGATCGGCAGCGAGTTTGGCTTCGGCCGCGGGGCCGAGACCGTGCTCCAGGCAAGCGCCGGCATCGGCGACTACCGCGCGCTCCTCGAGAAGCTCCTCATCATCCTGGCCCTCGGCGGCATGGCCACGGAGGTCATCGCGGTGACGCCCGAGGGCATACTCGTGGCCAAGCAGGCGCGCGGGCAGACGCTCCAGCAGGGCGACGACATGTCGCGCGACCTCCCGGGGGGGCTGATAGAGATCCCCTCCAGGTTCCTCAGGGCCGACCGGGACCACCCGCGGCTCCATTTCCTCGGGGGCTCCCCCTACCTGGTGGCGGACCTCCACGCGAAGAACTTCGTGAGGGCGGCCGACGGCGTGCTGCGGGTGATCGACCTGGTGGCCGGCCCGTGGCCCGCGGATGCGTCGCTCACGGACCCGCTCATGGCGGAGTGGCTCGCCCGCGTGCGCGCCGACCCCCTTGCCCCCGCCCTGCCGGACGCGCCGGACGAGGAACTCTGAGGCGGGACCGGCTCAGCTCTTGTCGGCGGCCAGGACGCCGAGTATCGTCTCGGCCTGCTTGCTGGTCGTGCCCTTGTAGTCCGTGTAAATGACCTTGCCGCCCTTGATCAGGTAGGCGTTGCGGTGGGACATCCCGCCCAGGTACGTCTCGACCCCGAAGGCATTGATCACCTTGTCGTCGGTGTCGGCAATTAACGTGAACGGCAGGTGGTACTTCTCCTTGAACGCCTTCTGGGCCGCGACATCGTCATGGCTGACGCCGATCACGGCGACGCCCTTGGACGTGAGGCTCTCGTAGCCGTCGCGGATCGAGCATCCCTGGGCGGTGCAGCCCGGCGTGTCGGCCTTCGGGTAGAAATAGACCAGCGTGTAGGCCTGCTTGGCGTACACGTCCGTGAACTTGAGCGTCTGGCCGGAATCGGTGACGCCGCTGATGTCGGGGGCATTGTCGCCGACCTTGAGCTGTGCCTGGGCGGAGTGGGACATGGAAAGGGTGAGCAAAACGGCAAAGAGTGAGGGAATCGGCAGTTTCATGGGGAGCGGCAAGCTGGACCGAACGGGCGCCCTTTGCAAGCCGCCGCAGGAAAGTGGGAAAGGGGCCCTTTCGGGGCACCTTTTCCGGAACCTATTGCGGTCCCGTAGAGACTAAAAACGTCCCCGTGGGAGCCCCCGCTGCCCGGCATTGCTTTTGCCCACTTTCTCTGTAAGCAGCATTACCTTCATGCCATTCCTTTCGCCCCTAAAAACCCGCCTGACAGGCCTACGGATTGCGGGTCTAGCGCTCACGGCCTTCCTAGGGGCGATTTCCAGCGCCAGGGCCGCATTGACGGCCAATGACGGCTTCGATCCCAACGCCAACAGCAACGTCAATGCGATCGCCCTCCAGCCTGATGGCAAGATATTGATGGGCGGATACTTTACGCAGTTGCATCCCCTGGGGGGCCCCGGGTCGACCAACAACTACATCGCCAGGCTGAACGCCGACGGCTCGGTCGACACCGGGTTCACGGCGGGCACCGACAACGTCGTGCGCACCCTGGTCCTTCAGCCCAACGGCCAGATCCTGATCGGTGGCACCTTCGCCAACGTGAAGCCGACCGGCGCCACGAGCAATGTCGCGCGCAACTACGCCGCGCGCCTGAACGCCGACGGGACGATCGACGCGGCCTTCAACCCCAACCCGAACGGCGTGGTCTATGCGATGGTCTACCAGCCGAACGGGCAGGTCGTCATCGGCGGGGCCTTCACGACCGTGCAGCCGGGCGGAACCGGCGCCCCGGTGACGCGCAACCACATCGCCCGCTTCAACACCGACGGCTCGCTCGACACGGGATTCGATCCCAACGCGAACAAGACCGTGCTCTCGCTCGGGGTGCAGGCGAACGGGCAGATCGTGGTCGGGGGCGGGTTCTCGAGCCTTCAGCCCAACGGGTCCGCCACGCCGACGACGCGCAGCTGCGCCGCCCGCATCAACTCGGACGGGTCGCTTGACACGTCCTTCGACCCGGAGCCCAACGGCTCCGTCAGCAACATCCTCATCCTGCCGAACGCCCAGATCGTCCTGGGCGGCGAGTTCACGACGATACAGCCCAACGCGACCACGGGCGCCGTCCAGAGCGACTTCCTCGCCAGGCTGAACGCCGACGGCTCGGTTGACGGCAACTACATCATCAACCCGCTGCAGAACGTTACGGCTCTCGCGGTCCAGCCGGACGGCAAGCTGATCATCGGGGGAACCTTCACCCAGGTCTTCCCGGCGAACAACCTCGCCGCCACCGCCGCCCCGTATATCGCCCGGATAAACAACGACGGGTCCGTCGACACCTCGTTCATCCCCAACCCCAACCAGGCGGTCAACGCCATCGCGGTGCAGCCCAACGGGGACGTGGTCTTCGGCGGGTATTTCACGACGGTCCAGCCCGAGGACACCGCGTCGCCGACCCTGCGCAACCACATCGCCCGGGTGAACGCCTACGGCGTCCCGGACTCCACGCTCGACCCGGACGTCGCGGGCTCCGTGTTCGCGTCCGCCGTTCTCCCGAACGGCCAGCTGCTCGTCGGCGGGACGTTCCTGAGCATTGGGGGCGCCAGCCAGAACTTCTTCGCCCGGCTCAACGCCGACGGCTCGCTCGATACCTCGTTCAAGGCGCAGCTCAACGGGCCGGTGCAGGCCATCGCCCTCCAGTCGAACGGGCAGATCTTGATCGGCGGCTCCTTCTCCGAGGTCGACGGCTTCAGCCGGGGCAACATCGCGCGCGTCAACGCCGACGGCTCGATCGACGGGGCATTCAACCCCAACGCGAACGCCAATGTCCTCTCGATAGCCGTGGTCGCCAACAACCAGATCCTGATTGGCGGCAACTTCAGCCTCCTGGCCCCCAACGGGTCGACGACGGGCTATGCGATCAGCAACTTCTGCAGGCTGAACAACGACGGGTCGATCGACCTCGCCTTCAACCCGAGCCCCAACGGGGCCGTGTTCGCGATCACGGTCGACGGCGACGGCAACTACCTGATCGGCGGCGGCTTCACGTCCATCGGGACGGCGTCGCGCGGCTACGTCGCCCGCCTGCTCCCCTCGGGCTTCCTCGACACGAACTCCTTCAATCCCGAGGCGAACCTGCCGGTCTACGCGATAGCGATCCAGGCCGACAAGAAGATCGTCATCGGCGGCACGTTCACCGCCCTCATCCCCCAGACCTCGAAGCCGGCACCGGCGCAGACCTCGGCCAATCCCCCGGCCAACAACCCGTACGGGGCCCAGACGGTGCTCCCGGCTCCCGGCGTGAGCGCCTCGACGCCCATCTACGTCAACCACCTCGCCCGCCTGAACACGGACGGCACGCTCGACACCACCTTCTATCCCGACCCGGACGCCGACGTCCTGAGCATCGCCATCCAGTCGAACGGGGCGATCGTGGTGGGCGGCACGCTGACCTCCTTCGCGCCGAACTACGCCACGACCGGCATCATCCGCGACTACATCGGCCGCGTGAACGCGGACGGCTCGCTCGACTCGGGATTCAACCCGACCGCGGACCAGCTCGTGGACTCCGTCACCGTGCTCGCGAACCAGCACATCCTGATCGGCGGCGCCTTCACCAAGCTCCAGCCGAACGGCGCCGCGTCGCCCACCTACGTGACCCATCTCGCCACCCTCAACCCGGACGGGACCGTGGACACGTCGTTCTCGGCCGGGTCGAAGTCGACCGTGACCGGCCAGGTGCGCTCGTTCGCGCAGCAGCCCAACGGCCAGGTGATCTTTGCCGGTTCCTTCGGGGCGATGGACGGAAGCTCGGCGCCCTACCTCTCCAGGATAAACGGGGACGCGACGATCGACGGCTCCTACAACTCGGGCGTCGACGGCCCGGTGAACGCGGTCGCGATCCTTCCCAACGGGGCCTCGACGCAGACGCCGTCCAACTCGTGCGTCTGGCTCGAGGGCAACGGCCAGGTGCGCTACTCCTTCTCCGCCGCGTCGAACGGCGAGGTCCTCTGCTCGGCGCAGCAGGCCAACGGCCAGCTCATCGTCGGGGGGCTGTTCACGAGCTTCAACGGGGTCTCGGGCCTGCAGAACCTCGTCCGCATCAACCTCGACGGCTCGGTCGACTCGTCCTTCAAGCCGACGCCCAACCAGGTGGTCAACGCGATCGTCATCCAGGCTGACGGGAACATCGTGATCGCCGGCGGCTTCACGAACGTGGACAGCGTCAACAACGCCTACATCGCGCGGCTGAAGCCCGACGGGACGCTGGACACGGCCTATGCGCCCGAGCCCAACCTCCAGGTCCTCTGCCTCCAGCTGCAGTCCGACGGCAAGATCATCGTCGGCGGCGACTTCACCCAACTGATCCCGACGGGGGCCACGGTTGCCGCGGCCCGCAACTTCCTCGCGAGGCTTAACACCGACGGCACGGTCGACACGACCTTCAACCCTGACCTGAGCGGGCCGGCGTACTGCCTCGGGCTCAACTCGAAGGGCCAGGTCGTGGTCGGCGGGTCCTTCACGCAGATCTTCCCCAATGCGGGGACGACGGCCTACAGCGTCCAGAACCTCGCGCGGCTCAACACGGACGGCACGCTCGACACCGGCTTCTATCCCGACCCGAACTCCCCGGTGACGACGCTCGTCGTGCTTCCGAACGACCAGGTCATCGCCGGCGGCACGTTCACCGCGTGGGAGCAGAACGCGAATATCACGGGCGTGACGCCGGGCCCCATCGTGGACAGCAACTACATCACCCGCCTCAACACGGACGGCACGGTCGACACCAAGTTCGCCCCAAACCCCAACGGGGGCCTCTCCTCGCTCGCGCTCCAGCCGAACGGGCAGATACTGCTCGGCGGCAACTTCACGGCCCTGCAGCCGAACAGGACCGGGATCCCGTCGGTGCGCAGCGACATCGCCCGTATCAACGCCGACGGCACGATCGACCCCTCGTTCGACCCCTCGCTGAACGGCGACGTCGACACCATCGACGTCCTCGCGGACGGATCGCTCTTCGTGGGCGGCAATTTCACGTCGGTGCAGGTGGGCGGCGCGACCCTCATCGGCGGCTCCTTCGCCCACGTCGGCGGCTCCGCCGCCGCGAACCTGGCGAGGCTGAACGCCGACGGATCGTTTGACTCCTCCTTCCTCGCCAACACGGACGGGACCGTGAACGCCATCCTGACTCGGGCCGACGGGACCGCGATCGCCGGCGGAAGCTTCGCGAACATCCAGGGCCACCCGCAGGCCAACCTGGCGCGGATCACCGTCGCGGGGACGTTCGACGGGACCTTCGCCCCGTCCATCAACGGGACGGTCAATACGGTCGCCTCCCAGCCAAACGGCATGGTCATCGTCGGGGGGACGTTCACGACCGCCGGTGGCCTGAACACGCCCAACATCGCCCGCCTCGGGGCCACGGGGTCGCCGGACGCCTCGTTCCTTCCCGGGGTCAACGGCCCCGTCGACGCGGCCGTCGTCCAGCCCAACGGGAAGATAGTCATCGCCGGCGCGTTCACGAGCGTCGGCGGGCAGTCCCGTGTCGGGGTGGCGCGGCTCAACGCCGACGGCACGCTCGACGCGTCGTTCAACGCGAACGCCAACGGGACCGTGAACGCGGTCACGCAGCAGATCGACGGAACCTTCTTCATCGCGGGCTCGTTCACGACCGTCGGCAACCAGCCGATCGCGTACGCCGCCCACGTCAGCGCGACCGGCGCGGTCGACCCGGCGTTCGTCCCGGCCACGAACGGCCCGGTGGACGCGCTCATGGTCCAGCCCAACGGCAAGGTCCTCCTCGGCGGCGCCTTCACGGCCGCGGGCAGCCTCTCGCGCATCGACATGGCGCGCTTCCCCGCGCTTACGCCCGTCATGCAGTCCGTGTCGGTCAGCGCCGACCAGTCGACCATGACCTGGACCCGCAACGGCAGCGCCCCCGCGTTCCAGTCCGTGGGCTTTGAGGAGACGGTGGACGGAACCCATTGGCTGCGCCTGGGCCAGGCCTCGACCTCCGACGGCCTGACGTGGACGCTCTCGGGCATCGCCCCCTCGGGCAGCACCCTCCTGCTTGTCCGCGCCACGGGGATCCTCCCCTCGTCGCAG
>Ga0265318_10000487_pt1 | contig 29170 bp, 23 predicted proteins | sample 4821metaG_FD_192431 | JGI IMG/M metagenome (GOLD analysis project Ga0265318, IMG submission 192431) | Rhizosphere microbial communities from Carex aquatilis grown in University of Washington, Seatle, WA, United States - 4-8-21 metaG | ecosystem: Host-associated > Plants > Roots > Rhizosphere >... | reverse complement strand
GCGACTGCAGCTCGGAGCATGATGCCGCGTTCATCCTGGTGCGACGCGCGGTCGAGCGGTCGGGCATGAAGCCGCGCCTCTTTGAGTACCCCATATGGTCGCTTTGGGCGCCGCAGCACCTCCTGCTCCCGCTCGTCACCAGCAGGCGGATCTGGCGGGTGGGGTTCGCCGGCTACGAGCCGGTCAAGTGTCGTGCGCTGAGCTGCTTTCGTTCGCAGGTGGAGCCCACGCCGCCCTGGGACCAGCCGGTCCTTTCGCGCAACTTCGTCTCCTTCTTCGAATCGGCTGAGGAGTTCTTCTTTGAAACGGACTCCCCGTGACCCATCCTCGTTCGGCATAGCCCCACCCAAGGCATTGAAGAAGGTCCTCATCGTCAGCCCGCATTTCCCACCCGTCAACGCGCCGGACATGCAGCGCGTGAGGATGAGCCTGCCGTACTACCGGTCCTGCGGATGGGAGCCCGTCGTGCTCGCCGTCGGCGAACGATGGCACCGCGGCGTGCGCGAACCCGACCTCCTGGCGACCGTTCCGTCCGACATCCGCGTCATTCGAACCGGGGCGGTCCCTCCGGGACTTGCCCGGTGGCTCGGGATCGGAAACCTCGGGCTCCTGGGCTGGCCCTTTCTCTTCCTCGAGGGATGGCGCCTGCTTCGCCGGGAGAAATTCGACCTCGTCTTCTTCTCAACCACCCAGTTCATGACATTCACCCTCGGCCGCCTGTGGCAGGCGCGCTTCGGCGTCCCCTACGTGATCGACATCCAGGACCCGTGGCGGACCGACTATTACGAGCGGGCCGGGTCCCGGCGGCCTCCCGGCGGATGGAAATACCGCTTTGCCCGGCTGACCGCCTGGCTCTTTGAGGGATGGTCGTACGCCCGCGCGTCCGGGTTCGTCAGCGTCTCCGCCGCCTATTTTGACGAGCTTTCTCGGCGTTACCCGTGGTTCTCGGCCAAGCCGCGCTCGGTCATCCGCTTTGGCGCCAGCGCGGCGGATATGGAGAGGGCGCGAAGGCTTCCACCGTCAGCCCTCGGGGGCCCCCGACGGGACGCGTCGGTGCATTTCCTCTACACCGGGGCCTCCGGGCCGGTCATGCCCCATGCCATTTCGGTGCTTTTTCAAGCCCTGCGGGAGTACCGGGCGCGGGAGCCCGAGAAGGCGAAGCGGCTGAGGTTTCACTTCGTGGGCACAAGCTACGTGGAGGCCGGCAGGGGAAGGCCCTCGGTGATCCCGCTCGCCGCCGAGTTCGGCGTGGCCGATCAGGTTGAAGAAGTCCCTCACCGGATCGGGTTCCTCCAAGCCCTTCGCCTGCAAATCGACGCGGATGTCCTGTTGCTGCCGGGCTCGAGCGACCCGGCGTACTCCCCCTCGAAGGTGTACCTGTATTACCTGGCTGGACCGCCGATGCTCGGCCTGGTGTTCAAGGGAAGCGTCATGGAGCTGCTGCTCAAGGAGCTGAACTGTTCACATCTGGTGAGCTTCGGCGCCGCAGAAGACAAGGGCGAAGCCTACACGGCGATCCAGGGCTTCTTTGACACGGCCGTGTCCGGATTCCCTCCAGGCTCGCTGCCAGTCCGAAATGACGCCTATTTCAACTCCCACTACACGTCCGACCGCCTGACGAGGGATCAGTGCGCGCTGTTCGAGGAGGCCGTCCGTTGCGCCGCGACACCCCGATGAACGAGGAGCCGACAGACCCCGAGGATGCGCAGGATGAGGTCGTCCCGTCCGGCCCCGCCTTCCGGATCGACAGCTCCGCCGTGCGGTCCATCAAGCTGTTCCGGCTCAGCCTGGTGTTCCTAGGGGCCTTGGTCGCCTACCTCGCCTACACCGCCAAGGTCTCCGACACCGTCCAGCTCTACCTGGGCATTCTCATCGTGGTGCTCGGGTTTCTCCCGGGCCTGCTGTGGATCAAGCGCGCGGAGTACCACCTGCCGATCTTCGAGACATTCATCGCCACCACGATCGTGGCCTACGGCATCCCCCTCATCAGCGGCCATGAGCAGCTCCAGTTCTACGACTCCGCCGCGATCACGACGGCGGCGATTGCCGTCGTTCTCTTCCAGGTCGTCGCGATCATGACCTTCGCGGTGGTGCGGGCGGTGCCAAAGCGCGGCCGTTTCTGGCGCGAGGACGCCTTCTCGGGCGATTTCTCGAGGTACCTCAGCCACGGCATGACCCTCTCGATCGCGTACTCCGTGGTCGACCAGTTCACCGATCTGATTCCGGACGACCTCGAGGGGCCGATCCGGGCGATCTGCTTCGGGTTCGGCATCATCGCCACCTTCGTCCAGAGCCGCCGCTGGGGCCTGGGGGAGCTGCCTCGGTACGCCAGGTCGGGATTCATGATACAGCTCGCCACGCTGGTGGTGCTGAACGTCGCCTCTCTCTTCCTTGTCCAAGGCATCTCGACGTTGATCCTCGCGTTGCTGGGCTACGTCTCTTCGAGCAAGAGGTTTCCCGTGGTCGCGACCATCGTCCTCCTGCCGATCTTCGCCATTCTCCACCAGGGCAAGAGCGCCATGCGGGCGAAATACTGGGAGGGCCGTGCACCCAAGGTCACGCTGACCCAGCTTCCTGACTTCTTCGGCGAGTGGGTGATCGATGGGCTCGCGGGTCCGCGGAAGGGGGAGGCACCTGAGGAAAAGGTCTCCCTTCTGGACCGCACCTCGCTGATCCAGATCCTGTGCCTCGTCGTGTCGGAGACGCCGCAGCGCCTTCCCTACATATACGGGGAGACCTACGCCCAGATTCCCGGCCAGTTCGTGCCCCGCTTCTTCTGGCCCGGAAAGCCGGTCGGGCACGTCAGCACCAACACCCTTGCGGTCTACTACGGGCTTCAGCGCATCGAGGACACCGAGAAGACCACCATTGCTTTCGGCCTGCTCGCGGAGGCGTACTCGAACTTCGGGCTCCTGGGCGTGGGCCTGATCGCGTTTCTCTTCGGCAGCGTCCTCAAGAAGGTCAGCGGCTGGGCCGCCGACAGCCCCATTCTGTCCTATCCGGGGCTGATCCTCATCGTTCTCATGGCATGGTCGTTTCAGGATGAGTTCACCCTGAGCATCTGGCTGAGCTCGTTCTATCAGGCCTGCGTCGTCGTTTGCATCCTGCCGTTTACGCTGAACCGGGTGCTTCATTGAGCCGCGGGGCGGCCGGGGGTCGCCGAGCCCGGCATACGAGGCCTCCGGGGGACGTCACTCCCTCGCACCCCGTTCGGCAGCGAGGCCGAGCAGATCCGCAAGGGTCACCCTGCCCTCGTAGAGGGCCTTTCCCACGATCACGCCGTCCAGATTCGGATAGCTCTCGCACAGTGCGATGAGGTCGGTGACATCCTCCAGGCTGCTGACCCCTCCGCTCGAGATCACCCGTGCGCCCACGGCTCCTAGCATCGACTCCTGGGCCGAGAGGTTGGGACCGGTGAGCATCCCGTCGTTTCCGATGTCCGTGTGGATGAGCGTCGCGACGCCGAGCGCATCCATCCGCCGGGCGAGACCCAGTGCCGACATCCCGGTCGTGTCAACCCACCCCTTGACCGCCACCTTCCCGGCCTTCGCGTCAATGCCCACGGCGACCTTGTCGCCGAACGCCGCGACCAGCTCCGAAATGAAGGAATTGCTCTCCGCCGCGCGCGTCCCGATGACGACGCGGGCGACTCCCATGGACAGGACTCTGTCGACGGACTCCCGGGTCCTCAGGCCCCCGCCCAACTGCACGCTCAGCCCCAGGTCGACGATCCGCTTCACGACCTCGAGGTTTCCGGGTTCCCCGGCGAAGGCGCCGTCCAGGTCCACCACATGGACCCACCTCGAGCCCGCCGCCCTGAATCCCGCAGCGACGCCGGCCGGGTCCTCCGCGTAGACGGTCTGCGCATCGGCGCGGCCCTGCGTCAGCCGGACGCAGCGCCCCCCCTTTATGTCGATGGCGGGATAGATGATCATGGGGTGCGCACGCTCACACGTCCGGGCCCCCGCGCCAAGGCCTTTTTCCCCGTTGCGGTCGCGGCGATTCGGGGCGAGATTGTCCGTTCACCCCGATCCAACGATGCCGACCTACACCCCCCCCCGGTTTCTCACGGAGCTTCTTCACGCCCGCTCGCCGTCCGGCTACGAGCGCGAGGCCCAGGCGGTGTTCGACCGGCACGTCAGGCCGGCCGCAGACACCTACGCGGGGGACGCCCTCGGGAACCGAATCGCGACGCTCAATCCGTCCGGCAATCCGACGCTCATGCTTGCAGGCCACATGGACGAGCTCGGCCTTATCATCACCTACGTCAACAAGGACGGCTTCATCTATTTCGACACAATTGGCGGCCATGACCGGACCGTGATCTCGGGCCGCCGGGTCGTCATCCAGACCGCGAACGGCACCGTCACGGGCGTCACGGGAAAGCGGGCGATCCACCTCATGGACGAGGCCGACCGCAAGAAGGTTCCGGAGATCCACGAGATATGGATCGACATCGGGGCGAAGACCAAGAAGGAGGCCCTCGAGCGCGTCTCGATCGGCGACGCCGCCACTTACGACCACGAGTTCGAACTCATCCACGGAAGCGTCGGCACGGCCCGCGCCTTCGACAACAAGGTCGGGGCCTACATTGTCGGCGAGACAATCATCCGCCTGGCCAAGGAGAGGAGGAAACCCGCGGCGAGGGTCGTCGCCGTGGCCACCTCACAGGAGGAGATCGGGACGCGGGGCGCGACGGGCTCGGGATACTCCGTCGACCCCCAGGTGGCCCTGGTCGTTGACGTCGGGCATGCGACCGATCATCCCGACTGCGACAACCGCAAGTACGGGGAGACCAAGCTTGGCGGGGGCCCGATCCTCTGCCGCGGGCCGAACATCAACCCCAAGGTCTACGAGGGACTCGTCAAGGCGGCCAAGAGGCTCAAGATCCCCTACCAGGTTGAGAGCGATCCCCGGCCCACCGGCACCGACGCGCGCGCCGTCCAGGTGGCGCGAGGAGGCGTGGCGACGGGGCTCGTGAGCATCCCGCTGCGCTACATGCACACCCCGAGCGAGGTCGTCGACCTCGAGGACGTGGAGCGCTGCGTGAAGCTCTTCGTCGAATTCGCTAAGGGCGTGACGAAGGGCGACTACCGCGACTGGTGACCCCTGGGGAACGCGGGCCCTAGGCCGCGTTCTCGTTTGCCGACGCCTTCGGGGCCCGCTTTATGGTCGGGCGGTGCTTCCCCGCGACCGCACCGGCGTCCACGATGACCTCCGTGACGTCGTCGCGCTGCGGCAGGTCGTACATGACCTCCAGCATGACCCCCTCGAGGATGGCCCTCAGCGCCCGGGCGCCGGTCTTCAGCTCGATCGCCTTCCTCGCCACGGCCTTCACCGCGTCCGAGGTGAAGCGCAGCCTGACGCCGTCCATCGCGAAAAGCTTCGAGTACTGCTTCACCATCGCGTTCTTGGTCCGCAGGAGGATCTTCTCCAGGTCCTCGACCTTGAGCTGGTCCAACACGGTCACGACCGGCAGCCGGCCGACAAACTCGGGAATCATGCCGAAGCGCACCATGTCCTCGGGGGCGATGCTGCGCATCATCTCGTCCGGCGGGATGTCCTTGTCCTCCGCGTTCTGGTGGAAGCCGATCGAGCGGTGGCCGAGCCGCTTCTTGACGATCTGGTCCAGACCCACGAACGCGCCGCCGCAGATAAAGAGGATGTTCGAGGTGTTGACCTGGATGTACTCCTGGTTCGGATGCTTGCGCCCGCCCTGCGGCGGCACGTTGCACACGGTCCCCTCCAGGATCTTGAGCAGGGCCTGCTGGACGCCCTCTCCGGAGACGTCGCGGGTGATCGACACGTTCTCGGTCGTGCGCCGGATCTTGTCGATCTCGTCGATGTAGATGATGCCGCACTCGGCCCGCTTGACGTCGTAATTGGCGTTCTGCAGGAGCCGAAGCACGACGTTCTCGACGTCCTCGCCGACGTAGCCCGCCTCCGTGAGCGTCGTGGCGTCCGAGATCGCGAAGGGCACGTCCAGGATCCGCGCGAGCGTCCTTGCGAGCAGCGTCTTGCCGGAACCCGTCGGGCCCACGAGCAGGATGTTGCTCTTCTCGACCTCGACGTCGCTGAACTCAGGGGACGAGGCGGCGGGGTCCCTGGGCGCCTGGCCGGACTCGAAGTTCAGGCGCTTGTAGTGGTTGTAGTCGGCGACCGAGAGGACCTTCTTCGCGTGCTCCTGGCCGATGACGTAGTCGTCCAGCACCTTCTTGATCCCGGACGGCTTGATCATCCGGAACGCCGGCTTCACCTCGATGGCAGGCTGCTTGACCTCGCGGTCGATGATCGTCTTGCAGACGTTGACGCACGAGTCGCAGATGTACACGCCGGGGCCCGCGATGATCTTCTTCACCTCCGCCTGCGACTTGCCGCAGAAGGAGCACAGCGTCATTCGGGACGATTTGGCCATGGCTGGGGAGTCTGGATTTGCCCGAGCCGCTGTCGAGGGCGGAATCTACCCGGCCCGGGGCGCCCTCAGGCGGCGGTCTTCACCACCAGGGTCTGGGCCTCCCGCGTGGAGGCCACGACGTGGTCCACGATCCCGTAGTCCTTCGCCTCAAGCGCGCTCATGTAGTAGTCGCGGTCCGAGTCCTTGTCGACCTGCTCCTGGGCCTTCCCGGTGTGGCGGGCGATCACCTCGCTCAGGGTCTTGCGCCAGCGCAGGATCTCCTTCGCCGCGATCGCGATGTCGGCGGCCTGGCCGCCCGCGCCGCCCGAGGGCTGGTGAATCATCACGCGGCTGTTGGGCAGGGCGAAACGCTTCCCCTTAGTGCCCGCCGCAAGCAGCACCGTGCTCATGCTCGCCGCCATGCCGATGCAGAAGGTCTGCACGTCGCACTGCAGGAAGTTCATCGTGTCGTAGATCGCCATCCCGCCGGTGACGACCCCGCCCGGGGAATTGATGTAGAGGTGGATGTCCTTCTTCGCGTCCTCCATCTGCAGGTAGAGGAGCTGGGCGATGACCAGGTTCGCCACCATGTCGTCGATGGGCGTGCCGATGAAGATGATCCGGTCCTTCAGCAGCCTCGAATAGATGTCCATCGACCGCTCTCCGCGGCCGGTGTTCTCGAGGACGATGGGTACGTAGTAGCTCACGACGAAGTGACCGTGAACGTAGCCTTGGACACCAGGAAATCAACCGCCTTGTCGAAAATTATGGATTGTTGCACCGATCGCAGGGCGTCGCGGCTCTTCGCGAGGTCCTTGGCGATCTTGTCCGGCCTCTGGTTGGAGCGGACGGCCTCGCGGCGGATGTACATGTCGACGTCGCGCTCGGTGACCGTGAGCTTCTCCGCCTCCGCGACCTTGGCGAGGATGAGCTGGACCTTGATGCGGCCGACGGCGGCCTTGCGCGCGCCCTCAAAGAGCTCCTTCTTGCCCTTCTCGAACTGCTCAGCCGGGATGCCGCGGCGCATGTTCTCCTCGATGAACTGGCGCAGGACGCCCTGGGTCTCGGCCTCGACGAGGCTTGCCGGGGCCTCAAAGCTGACCCGGTCCGCCAGCGCCTGGGTGACCTGGTTGCGCTGGGCGGCGCGGTTCCTCTGCTCCTTCTGGAGCTTCAGGTTCGCGCGGACCTGGCCCCTGAGGGCCTCGAGGCTGTCCACCTGGTGCGCCTTGAAGAACTTCTCGTCCAGCTCGGGGAGGATCCGCTCGCGGACCTCCTGGATCTCGAGCGCGTATTCGGCGGTCTTGCCCGCCAGCGCCGGCACCGGCTGAAAGTCCGCGGGGAAGACAATGGGGACGCTCCGCTTGTCACCCTTGGCGACGCCCGCGAGGTGCGTGCCGAGCCCCGGGATGATCCCCTCGTTCGGGCCCTCGACCTCCTCCCAGGTCTGGGGCACCTTGGCGTAGAGCTGCCTGTCGCCCGCGATCTCCGCGATCTTCCCGCCGTCCACGGAGCCCTCGTAGGCGAGCTTCACATAGTCACCCTTCTGCGCGGCGCGCTCCGCGGGCTTGAAGTCCGCCCCCTCGGAGCGCAGGGCCTGGATGACGCTGTCGATCTCGGCGTCGGTCGGGTCGACCGGAGCGATCTGCGTCGGCAGCCCGACATAGTCCGGAAGCGAGAAATCCGGCCTCACGTCGACGACCACCGTGACCGCCGCGGAGGCACCGGGCGCGATTGTGCCCTCGTCGACGCTGACGACGTTCAGGACATCGAGCTTCTCCTTCTCCAGGCCCTCCCGATAGGCCTTGCTCACGACCTTCTGCTTGAATTCCTCCGCGATCTCCTTCGCGAACCTCTTGATGACCAGGGCCTCGGGGGCCTTCCCGGGCCGGAAACCGGGCAGGCGGGCCTGGCGGACGTACTCGCCCACGACGGCCTTGTGCTCGATGTCGACCTCCTCCTTGTCGAGGGTGACGACGAGATTCCTGCGGGAGTCGGAGACGGTGCTCAGTTGGACGTTCACGGCGAGAATGCGGAGGAGGGGTTGCGCAAAAAGTAAGGGTTCAGCGTAGGTTGCGGGCGGGGCGGGTCAATGCCGGATTGGGAGGCCACGAACCGTGCTTGCCGGGGCGCCTCCCCGGGGGTTTCGTGGGATTCGCAAGATGCCGAGCCTCAGCCAGATTCTCCACGACCACCCGCCGCTCCTCCTGATCGACGCCGCATCGGAGAGGGTCCAGGCCGGGCTCCTGGGCGCCGGCGCCGGGCCCCGGTGGTCCGCAAGGCGCGAGGAGGCGGGGGTTGGCGTCTTCGAGTGCCTGGACGAGCTCGGGGTCGACGTGGGCCGCGTGGCCTCGTTCGCGTTCTGCGAGGGCCCAGGCTCAATCCTCGGCATCCGCTCCGCGGCGATGGCCCTGCGGATGTGGGACGCGCTCAGGCAGAGGCCCCTGTTCGCGTATGTCGGCCTGGCCGTCGTCGCCCGGGCCGTGGGACGGCCCGAGGTCGGGGTCATCGCCGACGCCCGGCGGGGTTTCTGGCACTGCCTGCACATGGGCGGACCCCTCCAGCGTGTCCCCGCCGCCGAGCTTTCCGGCGCGCTCGTGACCCCCGAGGGGTTCCGGCACTGGGACCCGCTTCCCGCCGGCACCACGACGGCGCCCTATGACCTCGCGGCCCTCTTCTCGACGCGGGCGGTGGCGGACGCCGACCTCTTCCGAGAGACCCGGGACCCGGACGCGTTCCTGCACCAGGAGCCCTCCTACGCCAAATGGGTCCCTCAGATCCACCGGGCACCATGATCCCGTCACACTCAACGCTTCCGCTGCGCTGCTGGGCCGAGATCGACCTGGCTGCGATCGAGCGCAACCTGCGCCTGATACGCGGGTCGCTCCCCGCACACATCCGCTATGTCGCGGTCGTCAAGGCCGACGCGTACGGCCACGGCCTCCAGCATGTCGCCGGCAGGCTGATGCACGCCGGCGCGGACCTCTTCGCGGTCGCGAACCTGACCGAGGCCGCCCAGCTGCGCGAGCTGGGCCCGGGCTGGCCGATCCTGCTCCTGAGCCCCCTGCTTCCCGACGAGGACCGGTTCGCCGCCGAGTACGGGCTGGCCGTCACCGTCTCGACGGACGACGAGGTGTCCCGCATGGACGCGGCGGGAAGGGCCGCGGGGCGCCCCGTCTCGGTTCACCTCAAGGTCGACACCGGCATGGGCAGACTCGGCGTCTGGTACGGCGAGGCCCCCGCGATGGTCCGCAGGATCTCAGGCTCGGGCCACCTCAGGCTCGCCGGCGTGTTCACGCATTTCGCGAGCCCCGACGACGACGCGGCCTTCACCGAGGAGCAGCGGCGGCGCTTCCTCGGCGTCCTGGGCGCCTGCGGCCTGGACCAGCCGGCCCCCGGGGGGCTCCTCATCCACGCCGACAACAGCGCGGGCCTGGAGACGATGCCCGGGGCGAGCCCCTTCAACGCGGTGCGGGTCGGGCTCCTGCAGTTCGGGATCCTGCCCCACCCCAGCTCCTTCCTGTCGCAGGTGAGGACCGAACCTGTATTCAGCTTTAGGACACGCGTAGGGATCGTCAAGCGCCTGCCGTCGGGCTCGACCGTGAGCTACGGGCGCACGCGCACGCTCACCCGGGACACGAGGACCGCCGTGCTCTGCGCCGGCTACGGCGACGGGATTCCCCGCTCGGTGAGCAACAAGGCGAGCGTCCTGATCAACGGCACCCGGTGCCCAGTCCTCGGGCGCGTGACGATGGACCAGACGATCGTGGACGTCACCGACGTCGGCGACGTCGCGAGCGGGGACGAGGCCGTGCTGGTCGGGCGCCAGGGAGGCGGCGAGATCTCGATCGGCGAGTTCAGCCGCTGGGCGGACACCATACCGTGGGAGACGCTCTGCTCGGTCACCAAGCGCGTGCCCCGCGTTTACCGGACGGCGCTCGGGACCTAGACCGTCTACTTCCCAATCCCCACCGCCCGGAACCCGAGGGCCCTGAGCTTCTCGAGGTCGAGGATATTCCGTCCGTCGAAGATGAACGCCGGCTTGGACATCACCCCGTAGATCCTCTTGAAGTCGAGCGCCTTGAACTCGTCCCATTCGGTCGCGATCGCGAGGGCGTGGGCGCCCTCGGCGGCCGCGTAGGCGCTCGAGGCGACCGAGAGGAGCGGGTTGGCGCCGTCCTTGCCCAGCACGTCGCGACGGATCTCCTCCTCGGGCACCTTCGGGTCGTACACCGTCACCCTCGCCTGCTCGGCAATCAGGTCGCGGCACACGGCGATCGCGGCCGACTCGCGCGTGTCGTTCGTGTCCTTCTTGAAGGCGAAACCGAGCACCGCTATCCTCTTGTCGGCGACCGAGTTGTAGAGCGCCTTGACGATCTTGGCCGTGAATCGGTGCTTCTGCCAGTCGTTCATCTTGACGACCCCTTCCCAGAACGAGGCCACCTCGGGCAGGCCGAAGTGCTCGCAGAGGTACACGAGGTTGAGGATGTCCTTCTGGAAGCACGACCCGCCGAAGCCGACCGAGGCCTTCAGGAACTTCGGGCCGATGCGCGAGTCGCGCCCTATGGCGTTGGCCACCTCGTCCACGTCCGCACCCGTCGCCTCGCACAGGGCCGAGATCGAGTTGATCGACGAGATCCTCTGGGCGAGGAAGGCGTTCGCCACCAGCTTCGAGAGCTCCGAGGACCAGAGGTTGGTGGTGATGATCCGGTCGCGGGGGACCCACCGGGCGTAGATGTCGGCCAGGGTCGCCATCGCGGCCGCGCCCTCCGGCGTGCGCTCCCCCCCGATCAGGACGCGGTCGGGGCTCAGGAGGTCGGCGACGGCCGTGCCCTCCGCGAGGAACTCCGGGTTTGAGAGCACCTGGAACTGGATCCCGCGCCCGTTGGCCGCGAGGATGTCCTTGATCGTCTCGGCCGTCTTCACCGGGATCGTGGACTTCTCGACGATGATCTTCGGTCCGTTCGCGCACTCGGCGATCGTCCGGGCCACCGACTCGATGAAGCGCAGGTCGGCGGCGCGCCCCGCCCCGACCCCGTAACTCTTGGTCGGCGTGTTGACCGCGACGAACACGATGTCGGCGGCCTCGATGGCCCCCTTGACGTCCGTCGAGAAGTGCAGGTTTCTTCCACGGGTCTTCCTGACCACCTCGTCCAGACCCGGCTCGTAGATCGGGAGCGTCCCGGAGCTCCAGGCCGCGATCCGCGCGGCGTTCATGTCCACGACCCTCACCTCCACGTCGGGCGCCTTGAGGGCGATCATCGCCATGGTGGGCCCGCCAACATAGCCGGCTCCGATGCAGCAGATCTTCATAGGGTTAGCCCGATGATGTTGGGGCACACCCCCGCAAATCCAAGCCGGAAAAGCGCCCGGACCGCCGGTCCCGGGTCAGGCCGGCGTCGGAGCCGGAGCCGGCCCGCCCGCGCCAAGGCCCTCGGGCGCCGGCTTGTCGGCCGACTTCTTCTCCTCGGGCTTCTCGGGCGGCTTGCCGACGAAGACCGCCGCGATCGGCGAGCGGATCTCCCCAAACTCGAGGATCTCGAGCACGTGCCTTCCCTCGAGCGTCTCATGCTCAAGGAGGGCCTCGGCAATCTTGTCCAGCGCGGCGCGGCGCTCGCTGATGATCACCTTCGCCCGCTCGTACTGCTCGGAGATGATCCGCTGGATCTCCACGTCGATCCGGCGCGCGGTCTCCTCCGAGACGTTCTCGGTGCGGGTGATGTCGCGGCCGAGGAAGACGGTGTCGTGGTTGCCGCCGTAGGCGATGGGGCCGAGCGGGCTCATGCCCCAGTCGCACACCATGTGGCGGGCGATCGCGGTGATCTGGATGATATCGCCCGCAGCACCGCTCGAGATGTCCCCCATGACGAGCTCCTCGGCGATCCGCCCGCCCAGGCCCATCGCGATCTGGTTGAGCATCCGCTTCATCGCCTGGGTGAGGACGTCCTTCTTCGGGATGAACATGGTGCTCCCGAGGCTGCGCCCGCGCGGGATGATGGTGACCTTGTGGACGGGCATGTGGCCGTCGTCCAGCACGCCCTGGATCAGGGCGTGGCCGGCCTCGTGGTACGCCGTGAGCTTCTTCTCCTCGTCGTCCATCAGGCGCCTGCGCTCGCGGCCGAACTGCACCTTCTCGCGCGCATCCTCGACATCCGCCGCGTCGATCTTCTTGCGGTTCCTGCGGGCGGCAAGGAGCGCCGCCTCGTTCAAGAGGTTCGCAAGCTCGGCGCCGGACAGCCCGGGCGTGCCCCGCGCAATCACACCGAGGTCCACGTTGTCGCCGAGACTCAGCCTGCGCGCGTGGACCCTCAGGATCTGCTCGCGCCCTATCATGTCGGGAAGGTCGACGTAAATCTGGCGGTCGAAGCGGCCGGGCCTCAGGAGCGCGCTGTCGAGGACGTCGGGCCGGTTGGTCGCGGCGATGATGATGACGCCCTCGGTCGTGTCGAAGCCATCCATCTCGACCAGGAGCGAGTTGAGCGTCTGCTCGCGCTCGTCGTTGCCCCCGCCGAGCCCGGCGCCCCGCTGGCGCCCGACCGCATCAATCTCGTCGATGAAGATGAGGCACGGCGCGCTCTTGCGGCCCTGCTCGAACATGTCCCTTACCCGCGAGGCCCCGACGCCCACGAACATTTCGACGAAGTCCGAGCCCGAGATGCTGAAGAAGGGGACGTCGTCCTCGCCCGCCACGGCCTTCGCCAGGAGCGTTTTGCCGGTTCCCGGGGGTCCGACCATGAGGATACCCTTCGGGATGCGCCCGCCCATCTTCGTGAACTTCTTCGGGTCCTTGAGGAACTCGACGACCTCGGAGACCTCCTCCTTGGCCTCGTCGCAGCCCGCGACGTCGCCGAAGGTGATCTTCTCGCGGTCGCGGGTCAGGAGCTTGGCGCGGCTCTTCCCGAAATTGAGCGCGCCGCGGCCGGCCTGGCGCAGCTGACGGCTGAAGAGAAAGTACAGGAAGCCGATGATGATGAGCACCGGCAGGACGCTCAGGGCGAGCTGCGTGAAGACGGTCGTCATCTGGCGCTCGGCAAACTTGTTGGTCTTCTGGAGCCGCTCCATGTTGGAGTCCGTGAGGCGGCCCGCCGCCCGGAACGCGGACGTCTTCATGCCCCGCTCATTCACCAGGCTGGCGCCGTTGAGCTCCCCGGTGATGATCGCCCAGTCGCGCCCGCCCGAGGGGTCGGGCTGGATCGTCCCCGTCTTGATGTCCTGGGACTCCGCATGCTGCACCACCTCGTAGATCGTGAGCGATGCCGGCGAAACCGTGATGCCGGGCGACCAGAACAGGAGCGCGACCACCGCCAGGGCCAGGGCCACCCAGAAAATGAGGACCTTCGGCTGAAACCGGTCAGGCGGGATGTTCTTCAGCTGCCGGCGTGGCTTCTTTGTTTCGAGATCGGGCATCTATTTGAGGGTATGACTATTGAAACAACGTTGTTGTTCCCCCGTTACAAGTCAATGAGGCGTACGGCGTTTGCGTAGCGTTTCGAACCGCAGCCGGCCCGCACGGATTACCGCAAAGCCATGGTTCCCAAGGCTGTGCCTCACGGGGGTGCCGCGCTCGACCGAGCGGAGCAGCGCCTCAAAACCCTGCCGCGAGAGCTCGCCGGCTCGGGTCTGGGCGAGAAGCCACCGGTGGAGCGAGCGGCGCACAACGGCCCTGGGCCGGCCCGAAAGCCGGGAAACGCTTAGCGAGCCGTCCTCGCCCACCGGGTCAAGGGCGTCCACCCACGCCTCGATCGCGGCGTTGTCCTCGTCAAGCAGCTCCCTGGAGAGCGCGGCGCCCGCAAGCGCGTCGCGCCCGGCGGCGCGAACCCACCGCGGGATGACCTCGAGTCTCAGCCTGTTCCTGAAATGGACGCCCTTGGTGTTGCTCGAGTCCTCGCGCCACGCCGCCCCGGCCTGCCTCAGGGCCCGCGCGATCTCGCGCTTCTTCAGGCCGAGCAGCGGGCGCACGTGGAACAGGCCGGGTCCGCCGGCCCGCGCCGCGGGAAAGGCGTGGACCGCCCTCGGGGCCGCAAGGCCCTGGCCTCCGCTGCCCCGCGCGAGGCGCATGAGCATCGACTCGGCGATGTCATCCTGCTGGTGCCCCAGCCAGAGCACCCGGATCCGGCGCGCGGCCATCTCCCGTCCGAAGAATTCGAACCGGGCCTGGCGCGCCTGGGCCTCGCCGGCAATCCGGCGGCGCGCCTTCCATCGGCCCGCGACGAGCGGGACCCCGAGCGCCGCGCACAGCCTCCCGCAGAACCGGGCGTCCGCCCCCGACTCCGCGCCCCGGAGGCGGTGGTTGAAATGAAGCGCCGTCAGGCGCCCGCGGCGCTCCGGCCAGTGCGCCCAGAGCAGCAGCAGCAGCCCCACGGAGTCGGCGCCTCCCGAAAGGGCGACGCCCCAGCGCTCCGCGCGCGGCCGCGCGTCCGCCCAGTCCACGACGGCCGGGTGGAGGCGCTCGCGGGAGACGATCGCGGCCACCCGGTCGGCGGCCAGTCTCCACGCGGGGGCGCCGCTCGTCTTCATGGATCGGGCACCCGCGCCGCTCAGGCGAAGCAAAGGTGCGACTTCCCGAAATGCGGGACGAGCGCGGCCGGGATCCTCACCCGCCCGTCCGCCTCGAGGTTGTTCTCCAGGATCGCCGCGAGGACCCGGGGCACCGCCAGGCCGGAGCCGTTGAGCGTGTGCACGAGCTCGGCCTTGCCGGATTCCTTGGAGCGGAAGCGGATCTGCGCGCGCCGGGCCTGGAACGCCTCGAAATTCGAGCAGCTCGACACCTCGAGCCACCGCTTCTGGCCCGCCGCCCAGACCTCGAGGTCGTACTTCTTCGACTGGGCGAACCCGAGGTCGCCCCCGCACATGAGGAGCACGCGGTACGGCAGCTCGAGCTTGGCGAGGAGGCCCTCGGCGTCGGCCCTGAGCGCATCGAGCTCCTCGTAGCTCGACGACGGATGGACCCACTTCAGGAGCTCCACCTTGTCGAACTGGTGCACGCGGTTGAGCCCCCGCACGTCCTTGCCGTAGCTGCCGGCCTCCCTGCGGAAGCAGGGGGTGTACGCGCAGCGCTTCACCGGGAGCGCGGCCTCGTCCAGGATCTCGTCCCTGAAGAAGTTGGTGAGCGGCACCTCCGCCGTCGGCACGGCGAACAGCCGGTCGGGCGTCGTCTCGTACATCTGGCCCTCCTTGTCGGGCAATTGCCCGGTCGCCGTGGCGCTGGCGGCGTTCACGAAGATCGGGGGCGAGACCTCGACGTACCCGGCCTTCGCGTCCTCCTCGAGGAAGAAGGTGATGAGGGCCCGCGCGAGCCTCGCCCCGTCTCCGATGAAGAAGGGGAATCCGGCGCCGGTCACCTTCGCGCCGCGCTCGAAATCGAAGAGCCTGGAGAAGCCCGGGATGTCCCAGTGCGGCGCCGCATGCGCACCGACGGACCCCGGGTCGCCCCACGTCGACGCCACCGCGTTCTCCTGGGGGGTCCTCCCCTCCGGGACGCTCGCGTGCGGGAGGTTCGGGAGCGTGAGCATGGCCTCGCGGCTGCGCTCCTCGGCCGCCTTGAGCGCGCCGTCCTTCTCCTTGAGCTGCGCGGAGACCGCCTTCATCTCGCCCAGCTTGGCGAGGAACTCCGGCGAGCCCTTCTTGAGCGCGGCCATCGCGGCGTTGGCCGCCTTCTGCACGGAGCGCAGCTGCTCGACGTCGAGGAGCAGCGCGCGCCACGCGGCGTCAGCGGCCAGGACCGAGTCGAGGTCGACCGTGAGGTGCTTCTTGGCGATCGCCGCGCGCACGAGCTCGGGCGATTCGCGGACCAGTTTGGGATCGAGCATGGGGGGAGCCTTGGGCGGGAAGTGCGGCCGGTCAACGGCCGCGGATCCGCTGGAAGCGCGCGTAGACGTCCCGCACCGAAAGGAGCTTCAGGTCGCCCACCGGGGCCTGGATGACATGGTTGAGCGGCCCCCCGACGGGATACGGCCCGTAAAGGAGCGGGTCGGTCGGCCCGAAGATGGCGAACACGCGGACCCCGAGGGCCGCCGCCAGGTGCATGGGCCCGCTGTCGTTGCTGATGACCCAGTCCGCCCTCTTCACGAGGGCGGGCAGCGACACCAGGCTCGTGTTGCCGGTCAGGTTCAGGAACTGGGCCGGCGGGAAGGCGCCCTTGTCGGGAAGGGGGTTGTTGCCGGCCCACACGACCTTCCGCGACTTGTCCTCCCGCAGGATGACCTCCGTCAGCTGCTTGAAGCCGCCCCATTTCTTGTCGGCCCTGCGGCTGTCGGGAAACATGACAAAGGGCCTGGCCCCGCCCCTGCCGTCGGCGAACCTCAGGTTGAGGCTGTCGACCTCGCGGAACTTGAGGGTCCCCTTCACTTCGGGCTTCGCGCCGAGGACCGTGCAGAACTGCAGCAGGATGTCCATCGCGTGGCTCCTGCGGCCGCCCGGGGGAAGCGGGATCCTCTCGTCGTAGAACATCCCCGCCCATTCCCGGGCGTCGGTGCGCCCCACCTTGTGCTTCGCCTTCGCGCGCGAGGTCATCAGGCCCGTCCTGAGCAGGCCCTGCATGTCGAACACATAGTCGAATTTGGTGGCCCGCACCTCGCGCATCAGCTTCAAGAAGTCCTTGGCCCCGCCCTTCCTGTTGAAGACATACGTCCGGTCGACCGCCTCGCACGCGCGGACGATGGGCGCGAACATCTCGCGGACGATCCACGAGATGCGCAGGTCGGCCCGCTGCGCCTTGAGCGAGGTGGCCACCTGGAGAGCGTGGACGATGTCGCCCAGGGAGGACGGCTTGATGATGAGGAGTTCGGTCATTGACGCGCGAGCGTAAGGTTCCATGGCTTTTCATGATTAAAATCAAACGCCAAATCCCTTTGGCCCGGTAACGAACCCCCTTGATCGCCCTTGCCCTGACTCTCGCAGGCCGCCTGCTCGCCGTGACGCCGGAGCCGGTCCTGCGCGCCTTCTCGGCCGCCGGGGGCGAGGCGGTCCTTTGGCTCGCCCCGCGCAGGCGGCGGGTCCTGCGCTCGAACCTCCACCACGCCTTCCCGGGGCGCCCGCGCTCCTGGCGCCGCCGGATGGCCCGCGAGAGCTCCCGCCGGCTTGTCGAGACGGCGCTCCTCTCGCTCGCCTCCCCCTTCCTGTCCGAGCGCCGGATCCGCGAAATCGCCCGCCTGGGGCCGTCCGCGGACGCCTTCGCGCGCGACTGCTCCGCCCGGCCGAGGCCGGTCGTCCTGGCGACCCTGCACCTCGCGCTCTGGGAGAGCCAGACCTGGTTCAAGCTCCTGAGCCCGGCGCCGCTCCCCGAGTTCGGCATCATCTTCCGCCCGCTCGCCGGCGCCTCGCTGGACGCCTTCGTGCGCAGGACGCGCGAGCGGCACGGCATGCGGCTCCTGTCCCGCAGGGAGGGGTTTTCCCAGGCGCTTGCCATCCTGCGGGGGAACGGATGCGTCGGCGTCCTGTTCGACCAGAACGCAGGGGACCAGGGGGCCCTGACGCTCCTCCTGGGGCGCGTGTGCGCGACGACCGAGCTGCCGGGGCTCCTCGCCGCGAAGTTCGGCGCCGAGCTGCGCACCTTCTATCCGAGGCGCACCGCGTTCTGGCGCGTCACCTTCGAGTCAAACCCGGTCCCCTTCGACGGCACAGCCGCGGGCGCGACCCTCTCCCTCAACCGCTGGTTCGAGACGGCGATGTCCGACGAGACGCTCTGCGCGTCCTGGCTGTGGGCTCACGACCGCTGGCGGAACCAGGACGTGCCCTCCCGGCGCCTGCGCCTCGCGGCCAAGCGCAACCTCCTCGAGGCGGACCTGCGGGACCGCGGACTCCACGAGCTCCCGAGAAACACGCGGGTCTGGATCCGCATGCCCAACTGGCTCGGGGACGCCGTGATGGCGCTGCCGCTCGTGCGGGCGCTTCGCGCGTCACGCCCCGACGCCGAGATCACGCTCCTCGCGAAGCCGGCCTTGGTCCCACTCCTCGATGCGTTCCGCGTGGCCGACCGGGTCCGCGCGCTCCCCGCGCCGGGGCCGGGCTACCTCGCGCGGTTCGCCGCGCTGCGGGCCTCGTACCCCGACACCTGGATCCTCCTCACCAATTCCCTTCGCGGGGATCTCGAGGCGCGGGCCGCGGCCTGCCCCCAGCGCTTCGGGATCGTGAGGCCCGGCAGGCGCCGTCCGCTCCTCACCCACGCCTACCGGACCCCCGAGGGATTCGACGAGTCCCTCCACCACCAGGCCGAGCTCTGGGAGGACTTCCTTCGGCACTTCGGCCTAAACGCCAAGCCGGACTTCAGCCCGTTCCAGGCGCACCGGTTGGAGGTCGACCCGACCGAGCCCCCGCTGCCGCGGCCAGGGACCATCGGCCTCATCGCGGGGTCCGAGAACGATCCGTCCAAGCGCTGGCCCGCGGCCGGCTGGCGGCGCCTCATCGAGGCGTTTCCCGGCGAGCGTTTCGCGCTCTTCGGCACCGCCGCCGACCGGGCCATCACCTCGGGCATCGCCGCGGGGTTCGACCCGGCCCGCGTGGCCGACCTGGCGGGCTCAACAAGCCTGATCGCGTTCGCTGCGGCGCTCGGCCGCTGCAGGCTCCTCGTGTCCAACGACACCGGGGGCATGCACCTGGCAAACGCGCTCGGCGTGCCGCTGATCGGCCTCTTCGGGCCTACGAACCCGATCCGAACGGGGCCCGTCTTCGACGCCCCGCACCGGATCCTCCAGCCCCCGGGGTGCGCGCCCACCGGGGGAGGGCGGCTCGAGGACCTGGCGACCGAGGCCGTCGCGGCCGCGGTGCGGGACTTGCCATAGCCCGCCCGGTGCGGACACCCTCCCGAAGTCCATGGCGCTCCTGACCGTAACCGACCTGCGCACGACCTTCTACACGCGAAACGGCGTCTACCGCGCGGTCGACGGCGTCAGCTTCTCGGTGGAACGCGGCGAGACGCTCGGGATCGTCGGGGAGTCCGGCTCCGGGAAATCGGTGACCTGCTACTCGATCATGGGGCTCATCCCCCAGCCCCCCGGCAGGATCGAGGGCGGCTCGGCCCTGTTCGACGGCGTCGACCTGCTGCGCTCAAGCCCGAGGCAGGCCCGGTCGGTGCGGGGCAAGCGCGTCTCGATGATCTTCCAGGACCCGATGACGTCCCTCAACCCGTACCTGCGGGTCTCCGAGCAGGTCATCGAGCCCCTGCTGATCCACGAGCGCATCTCGAGGAAGCAGGCCCTCGGCAGGGCGCTGGCGATGATGGAGGCGGTCGGGATCAACGACGCGGCCCGCCGCATCCGGTTCTACCCGCACGAGTTCTCCGGAGGGATGCGCCAGCGGGTCATGATCGCGATGGCGCTGGTCACGCGGCCCGAGCTCCTGATCGCCGACGAGCCCACGACGGCGCTCGACGTGACGGTGCAGGCCCAGATCCTGGACCTGATCCGCCGGGAGCAGCGCGAGCTCGGCATGGCGGTCATCTTCGTCACGCACGACCTCGGGGTCGTCGCGGGGCTCTGCGACCGGGTGCAGGTGATGTACGGGGGCCGGATCATGGAGACGGGCGACACCCGCACGCTGTTCCGCTCACCGCTTCACCCCTACACCCGGGCGCTCCAGCGGTCCGTGCCGGGCCTGCAGCCGAAGGGGGAGGAGCTCTTTACGATCCCGGGCTCGCCGCCCGACCTCTCGAAGCCGGCCCCCGGATGCGGGTTCGCGCCCCGCTGCGGATTCGCGGCGGAGGTCTGCGCGGCGGGGCGCCCGGAGCTCGCCGAGGCCGCGCCCGGCCACGCGCACGCCTGCGTGCGCGCAAGGGCCGGGGAGATCAACGTCGGCGCCTGAGGACGACCCCGCCATGGCCGAGAACATCCTCGAACTAAAGGACGTGAAGACGCACTTCGCGCTTCACACGGGCTTCCTCGTCAAGAGGCGCGCCGGCGCCGTGCGCGCCGTGGACGGCGTGAGCCTCTCGGTGCGCGAGGGGGAGGTCCTCGGCCTCGTGGGCGAGTCGGGATGCGGCAAGTCGACGCTCGCGCGCACCATCCTCCAGCTGGTTCCGGCGACGGCAGGCGCGGTGCTGCTGAACGGCAGGAATCTCGGCGAGGCGACGCGGGCCGAGATGCAGGCCTGCCGCGGCGACCTGCAGATGATCTTCCAGGATCCGTACGCGTCGCTCAACCCCAGGATGACGGTCTTCGCCACGCTCGCCGAGCCGCTGCGGGTCCACCGGATCTGCCCGCCGGCCGAGGTCCGCGGCCGCGTCCGCGAGCTCATGGAGGTTGTCGGACTCTCCCCCCGCCTCGCCCTGAAGTACCCCCACGAGTTCTCCGGGGGGCAGCGCCAGCGGATCGCGATCGCGCGCGCCCTCGCGATGCGACCGAAGGTCATCGTGGCCGACGAGCCGGTGTCGGCGCTGGACGTGTCGATCCAGGCGCAGATCCTCAACCTGCTCTCGAAGCTCTGCCGGGAGATGAATCTCACGCTCATCTTCATCGCCCACGACCTGTCGGTCGTGAGGCACATCTCGGACCGGGTGGCGGTCATGTACCTGGGCAAGGTGGTCGAGCTCGGGCCCGCCGAGGAGGTCATCGACCGGCCCCGCCATCCGTACACGCGCGCCCTGGTGAGCGCGATCCCGGTCCCCGACCCCGAGGTCGAGCGGGGCCGCCAGCGGATCGTGCTCGCGGGGGACCCGCCCTCGCCCATCGACCCCCCGGCCGGCTGCGCCTTCCATCCCCGGTGCCCCCACGCGGTCGACCGCTGCCGGCAGACCGTCCCGCCTCTCGTCCCGTCGGGCCCCGGCCGCGAGGCGGCGTGCATCCGCCTCGGGGAGATCTGACGCGCTAGGCGCGCTTGGCCCCCGCCAGCTTCTCCAGGGCATCGACGCGCTTGAAGAGGTCGGGAAGGCGGTTGCGCAGGATGACGATCTTCTGCTCGAGGAGAAGGGGAAGGCTCGGCGAGCCCCAGACCGAGGCCTTCGGCGCAATGTCGTCCTTAACGCCCGACTTTGCGGCGATCATGGCGCCCGAGCCCACCGTGAGGTGGCCCGCCAGCCCGACCTGGCCTCCGACCACCACGTAGTCGCCCAGCGTGCAGCTGCCGGCGATGCCCACCTGGGCGCAGAGCAGGCAGTGCCTGCCGATGACGACGTTGTGGCCCACCTGCACCAGGTTGTCGATCTTGGTGCCCTCGCCGATCACGGTCTTCTCGAAGCGCGAACGGTCGATCGTGGTATTGGCGCCGATCTCGACGTCGTCGCCGATCTCGACCGTGCCGACCTGGGGCACCTTCTCGTGGCGCCCGGCAACGAACTCATAGCCGAATCCGTCCGACCCGATGACGACGCCGGGGTGCAGCCGCACGCGCCGGCCGACCGAGCATTCCGCGGCGACCACCACCCCGGCCATGAGCCAAGAGTCCTCGCCCACACTCGACCCGTGCCCCACGAAGACGCCCGAAACGAGGTGGGCCCGCTCCCCCACCGAGGCCCCCGGCTCGACGACGCACAGGGGCCCGACCGTGGCCGAGGCGGCCACCGTTGCGCCCGGGGCGACGACCGCCGAGGCGTGGATCCCCGGCTTCGGCTTGGGCCAGAGCGCCTGCTCGACCCGCGAGCAGAGGCGGGCCAGCGCGGCCGACGGGTTGTCGACAATCATGTGCACCTGGTCGGGTCCCGGCACACCCGAATACCCGGGGGGCAGCAGGACGATCGACGCGCGCGTCGAGGCCACCGCCCCCTTGTACTTGGCGTTCCCGAGGAACGTGATGTCCCCGGGCTGGGCCGACCCGAGGGACGCAATCCCCCGGATCACTTCGCCGGTCGTGCCAAGGGTCCTCGTGGGGCGGGTGATGGATTCGATCTCAGCCTGGGTGAACGAGACCTTCATGGTCCCTACAGACAAAGAACCCCGCCTGCTCAACGCAAGCGGGGTTCGTCCCGAAATCAGGGGGAATCCAGGGGATCCCGCTTACTTGCTCGGCGTGATGCCGGGCACCGTGATCTTCGGCGAATTCGTGGCCGCTGGGGCCGGGGCTGCGGCCGCGCCGGCAGCGGTCGTGGGCGTCGGCGTCACAGCCGGGCGGTCCTTGTTGATCTCGGCCTGCACCTCCTCGGTGATGTCGAGGCCGGGTTCGAAATAGAGGACGTTGGACACGCCGACCAGGGTCGGGCCCGACTTGTCGAGCAGGATCGTGGCGCCGTGCTTCTTGGCGATCTCGGTGGCCGTCTTCGTGATCTCCTCGATCATCAGCGTCTTAAAGGTCTGGAAGCGCTGCTTGAGCGTGTTGCTCGTGTTCTGGACGAACGAGTTCTGCTCGCTGCGCTTCTGCTGGATCTCGTCGTACTTCTTCTGGGCCTCAGCCTGGGCCTTCGCCTTGGCCTCGGCGGTCGCCGTCGGGTTCTTGGACTGCTCGTCGAGCTCCTTGAACTGCTCCACCAGGGCGTTGCCCTCCTTCGTGATCTGGGAGAGTTGGTCCTGAGCCTTCGCCTCGTCGGCCTGGAGCTTCGCCTGCTGCTCAAGCGTCTTGTAGTGGTTGTCAAAGACCTTGGCCAGATCCACAACGAGGATCTTGGGGGTCGTTTGCGCGTGGGTCGTCAATGCCGCGAAGGCGAGGGCGGTGACGGCGAATATGGACTGGATGGATTTCTTCATGGGTGGTTGTCGAAGGGTGTAAAAGGGCGATCAAATCGTATTTAGAAGCGGGTGCCAAACGAAAAATTGAACTGGCCGCCCTGCTTGTTGAAGTGGTCGCCCTTGATCGGGAGGCCGTAGTCGAGGCTGAGGGGGGAGCCGGCCACCATCAGGCGCAGGCCGAACCCGATGTCGTCGTTGTAGCCCGAAGGGTTGAAGTCGTAGGCGCTTGAGTTGACGAAGCCTACGTCATAGAAGAGCGCAAAGCGTATCGGGTCCACGATCACCACCGAATACTCCGCCGTGAACATGCCGTAGGTCTTGCCGCCGATGGGCTCCGAGAAGACGTCGCGCGGGCTGACCTCGTTGTAGTTGAACCCGCGCAGGGTGTCGGGCCCGCCCAGGTAGAAGGAGTCGTAGTACGGCAGCGAGGCGAACCCGTTGTAGTTGTCCCTGACCCCCGCCCGGGCCACCAGCTCGAGCACCTGCGTCTGCAGCTCGAACACCTTGAAGTTCTGGGATCCCCTGAACTCAAAGCCGTAGAACGAGTCGGTGCCGCCGAGCGGGCCGCCCGCCAGGGTGGTCGTGAAGTCGATCCGGTTCCCGGACGTCGGGCTTATCAGCCTGTCGCGGGTGTCGCGGATGATCTCGTAGGACAGCTGGGAGACGTCGTGCTGGCCCGAGAAGTCCTGGATGATGGTCGAGGCCGCCGAGCTCACGTTGTAGATGTTGATGGTCTGGTACTGGTACTGCAGGATGCCCTGGAAGAGCCCGAACAGGCTCTTGCGCAGGCTCACGTTGCCGCCCTCCGCGAGTTCCTGGTAGTAGGTGCTCACGTACTGGGACTGCTCGCGGAAAAGGCTGAAGCCGAGGGCGAGCTGCTTCTCGAAGAGATAGGGCTCCTCGAAGGAAATCACGGCCTCGTTGGACAGCTGCCCGAGGGATACCTTGATGCTGAACTTCTCGCCGTCGCCCTGGAAGAAGGAGCGCCGGTTGAAGAGGTCGAAGTTGGTCTGCTGGATCGTGGCGAAGATGGACGCGCGCTCGAGCGAGCTGTAGCCGGCGCCGAAGGTGAAGGTCCCGGTCCGGCCCTCCTTGACCGTGACGCGCATGTCCTTGCGGCCGGGGATGTTCGTGTCCTGGGGGTTGATGTCCACCTCGTCGAAGAACCGCGTGTTCTCGAGCTTGTTCTTGCTGATCTTCATCAGCACCGAGTTGAACGTGTCGCCCGGGCCGAGGATCAGCTCGCGGATGACGACCACGCTCTTGGTCTTGGTGTTCCCCTCGACCATGATCGACTCGACATTGAACTTCTCGCTCTCGTCGATCTTGAACTCCAGGTCGATGTCGTTCGTCTTGAGGTTGGGCCGGCGGGTGACGTGAACCCGCGACTCGAGGTAGCCGTCCTTGCCGTAGTAGTCCTCCAGGCGCTCGGCCGCCTTGTCGATCTTCGAGGGGGAGAACACCTCGCCTGGCTTGGCGTAGAGCGCGGCGACGCGCTTGAGGAGCGCGGTCGAATGGAGCTTGTTGCCCGTCACCGTGATCTCCCCGATCCGGTACTGGCGGCCCTCGTTGACCGCGATCGTGATGATGAGCCCGTCGTTCTTGGGGTAGCTGAAGATGATCTTCTCCTCGGGGATTTCGATGTCGAGGTAGCCGTGCTCGCGGTAGAAGTCCCGCAGCTTGTCCAGGTCGTCCTGGAACTCGTCGTCCTTGAACCGGCCGGAGTCCGTGAGCCACGAGAACATCCACCATTTCTTGGTGTCCATCTGCTTGCGAAGGACCTTCGCCTTGAGGTGGGCGTTCCCCACGAACCGGATCTCGCGGATCTTCACCTTCTTGCCCTCCCGGATCTTGAAGGTCACCGTGCCGAGGCCGGTCGACCGGTCCCTCGTGATCGTGTAGCTGACCGAGACCTGGTTGAACCCTTCCTTCTGGTAGTACTCCTTGAGCTTCTCGGAGTCCTCCTTCACCTGGCGCTCGTCGAGCGCGGTGTTCGGGGAGGTCTTTGCCTCCCGCTCAAGCCGACGCGTCTTGACCTGCTTGTTGCCCTCGAACTTCACGGCGAGCACGCGGTACTTCGGCGTCACCTCGATCACCAGGTTGAAGGTGCGCGCATCGACCGCTTCGCGCTTGATCTCGATGAACTCGAAGAGGCCCGTCTTGTAGAGCGCGCGGATGTCGCGATCGAGCATCGTCTCGTCGAGTTCGCCGCCCTCGCGGATCTGGATGTTGGCGCGAACGACCTGCTCGTTGACATTGGCCGTCCCGACGAACTTCACCGTGAGGGTGCCCACCCGGTAGGTCTGCGCGGGCGCCTCCGCCTCGGCCGCGGCCGCGGCCGGCGCATTCTGCGCCGCCACCCGCCCAAGGCACGCCCCAGCGAGCGCCACGATAACGGATGAAATGCGTAGGACCCTGTCAATCACAGGGTTACTGGGTATAGTTTTCAAATCGTGTGATATCGCGGAGGAACGTCAGCCGCAATTCTCCTACCGGCCCGTTTCGTTGCTTGGCAACGATTAACTCGGCCGAGTCGGTAGCCACCTGGAATTTTTCGTCAGCGTCCTTGGGTCGGGCAAGCATAAGCACCACGTCAGCATCCTGTTCGATCGATCCGGATTCGCGCAGGTCTGCAAGTTTGGGGGCGCGGTTCTCCTTCTCGGACGAGCGGTTCAGCTGACTTAATACAACAACCGGGACATCAAGTTCCTTCGCAAGCGCTTTTAATCCGCGGGACGCCTCCGCGACCTGCTGCTCCCGGGGCACCTTGGAGTCGATCGGGCTCAGGAGCTGGAGGTAGTCGACGATGATCAGGCCGAGCTTGTTGCGCGCGTGGACCCTGCGGGCCTTGGCGCGCAACTGCATGATCGACAGGTTGCTAGAGTCGTCGATGAACAGCGGCGCCTTCGAGAACTCGTCCGCGGCGGCCACGAGGCGCTGCTGCTCATCCCCGTTCTTTGACAGGACGCCGTCGCGGAGGGCCTGCATCTTGACCCGGGCCCGCGAGCAGAGCATCCGCAGCGCCAGCTGCGCGCCGCTCATCTCAAGGGAGAAGATCAGGGTGGGAAACGGCTCGCCACGCTTTGGCAGCACCACGGCCTCCGCGATGTTGAGCGCAAACGAGGTCTTGCCCATCGACGGCCTGGCGGCCAGGACGATCATCTCCGCGCGCTGGAAGCCGAACGTGAGCCGGTCGAGGTCGTGGAAGCCGGAGGGCGCGCCCGTCATCTCGCCCTTCTTCATCATCATCTTGTGGACGACGTTCATCGCCTCCTTGGTCGGCTCCCTCATGGGCTTGGCGCCCTCGGTCACCCGGCTCTGGGTGACCGCGAAGATCCTGGCCTCGACCTGGTCGACGAACTCGTCGATCCCCCCGGTGAAGTTGAAGCACTCCTCCACCGCCCCCGTCGCCGAGCGGATGATCTCGCGCAGCAGGTGCTGCTCGCGCACGCGCTCGATGAAGTAGCCCGCCTGCGCGGTCGTCGGGATGCTGCCGCTCACGCGCGTCAGGAACGCATAGCCGCCCACAGCGTCGAGCTGGCGGGCCGTCTTCAGCTCCTCCCCGAGGACGGCGACGTCGATCGGGACCTGGCGGGCGTACAGGTCGAGCAGCTTCTCGAACACGACCCCGTGCGCGGGAACGTAGAACGACTCGGGCGAAACCCGCGCCTCAAGGCAGCGCGCGACCACCTCGGCGCCGTCGATCAGGCAGCAGGAGAGCAGGTACTCCTCGGCCTCGACGCTGTGCGGCATTCCGCGGCCCGCCGCCGAGGCGCCGAGCCGCTGCGGGGGTGTGCTCTTCTCGTCGGCCATGCTTAGGGTCGGGCTGGGGACCCCGGAACAGGGCAGTCCTTGTCGATCGTCTGCAGGAAGGCCCGCAGGCTACCTCCTCGGCTCAACCTTCCTGGTCTTCTTCTCCTCGGCGGCCTTCTCCTCGGCCGAGGGCTCGATCGGGTTCTCGGACACCACGTCGAACGGGAGCTCGACCGTGACGTCCGGGTGGAGCTTCAGCTTGACGGTGTGCTTGCCGAGAATCTTCACCGGGGTGTGAAGCAGGATACGCTTGCGGTCGATCGTAAAGCCGGCCGCCACGAGCTTGTCGTGGAGGTCCGCCGCCGTCACCGAGCCGAACAGCTTGCCGCCCTCGCCGGTCGTGACCGCGAAGGCCAAGCTCGCCTTCTCGAGCCTCTTGGCGAGCTCCTGGGCCCCGTTGAGCTCCGTGGCCTCGCGTTCGGCGCGGCGCTTCTTGAGCGCCTCCACGTGCTTGCGGTTCGCCGCCGTGACGGGGACCGCGAGCTCGCGCGGCAGGAGAAAGTTGCGGGCGTAGCCGGCTCGGACCTTGACTTGGTCGCCTTCGCCGCCGAGGCCCTCAACGGGCTTGACTAGGAGTACTTCGCTGTGGGCCATGGTAGGAAAACGCGGGAGTGATTCGTGGGTGGAAACTCAAATGAATCCCGCAGCAGAGAGGGGGTGTCAACTGAGTATTTCCCGGGCGCCGCCGGGCGCCCGCGGCGCGGTGCGGATCCACGGCGCGTTTTCGCGCGCGCCATCCCCCCGCGCCAGGGCGAGCCGCCCGGGCGGCTCGTCTATTTAACCCCGGATAAGCGTGTTACACGACGGCGCGGCGCCGGTGGCGGGCGCCCGCCGCGGGGGCCAAATTATGCGCCATCCTCGCCAATATCTGAAGAGTTGGCCGTGGGCCGCAGGAATATACTCGCGCCCCAGAGCGGGAGCCTCGCCCCGGGCCGTTCCTAGGGGTACGCCGACCCGCGGCCTACCCGGCGCCCGACTCCCAAGACAAACCCACATGAACAAACCCCTTCCCTCCCCGGGCGACGGCCCGGCCATCTCGAGGCGCGTGGCCCTCAAGCTGGGGCTTGCGGGCGTGCTCGGCGCCGCGGTCGGCGCGGGCTCGACGGCGATGATCGCCCGCCTGGGAAGGGCGGCGCGGCCCCGCTACCGGTTCTTCACGGAGGCCGAGGCCGACCTCTTGATCGACATCTGCGAGCAGATCATCCCGCGCGACGACGTCCCCGGCGCCACCGACACGGGCGCGATCAACTACATCGACCGCCAGCTCTGCGGCTTCCTCGCGCCCCACCAGCGGGCCTACCGGCGCGGGCTCGAGTCGTTCCGGCAGACCTGCCTGCAGGTGCGCGGAGCGCCCTTCAAGGAGCTGCCGCCCGCCGCAAAGATCGAGGCCCTGCGCTCGATCGAGCTCGGGGAGGCGCCCCGGGCGCTCTGGGGCGACCCGACGGCGCCCGCGTTCTTCAGCCTCGTCCTTTCCCACACGATGCAGAGCTTCTACGGAAGCCCGCGTCACGGCGGCAATCGCGACTACGCCAGCTACCGGATGCTCGGCCTGGACTACCCGCAGGTCGTCGGGCAGAACCGCTACGGCAAGGCGTGACCATGGCCCTGAAGCACGTGAATGCGGTCGTGGTCGGCGCCGGGGCCGGCGGCGGCGTCGTGGCCAAGGAGCTCGCCGAGGCCGGGCTCTCGGTCGTCATCCTTGAGCGGGGCGGTTGGGTCAGCTTCGAGGAGCACGGCCAGGACGAGCTCATCAACCAGCGCACCACGGCGCTCGGAACCGCCTACGGGCCCGATGAGCGCAGCCCGCGGGTGGCGGAGGCCGGCCCGGGCAACTGGGCGGTCGTGCTTCCCCACGAAGGCGGCTACAGCAACAACGCCGCGTGCGTCGGCTCGGGCACCGTGAGCTACGGTGCCATGGCCTGGCGCTACATGGAAAAGGACTTCAGGATGCGCTCGACGTACGGCGCGCCCGAGGGTTCGACGCTTGAGGACTGGCCGGTCAGCTACGACGACCTTGAGCCCTGCTACGAGAAGGCCGAGCAGCAGGTGGGCGTGTCCGGCGACATGAGCGCGAACCCCTTCTCGCCTCCCCGGCGCCGGCCCCACCCGATGCCGGCCTTCCCCTTCAACGCCGAGGGCCGGATGCTCGAGGCCGCGGCGAAGCGCCTGGGCCTGCACCCCTTCCCGATCCCGATGCTGCGCAACTCGGTCCCCTACGGGGGCCGCAACGCGTGCGTCCACAACCGCTACTGCTGCGGCTTCGCGTGCCCGAACAACGCGAAGAACGGCACGCACAACACGATGATCCCGAGGGCGCTCGCCACGGGCAACTGCGAGCTGCGCACCCACTCGATCGCGAAGGAGGTCGTCGTCGACG
>Ga0265318_10000485_pt1 | contig 29338 bp, 22 predicted proteins | sample 4821metaG_FD_192431 | JGI IMG/M metagenome (GOLD analysis project Ga0265318, IMG submission 192431) | Rhizosphere microbial communities from Carex aquatilis grown in University of Washington, Seatle, WA, United States - 4-8-21 metaG | ecosystem: Host-associated > Plants > Roots > Rhizosphere >... | reverse complement strand
GCGAGCGCGCGCCCGTACGTCTGGAGCGCCTCCAGGTAGCCGGGGTCCATCGCGGCGAGCGTGAGGTCCATCCACCGGCGCCGGAGCGAGGGTGCCCCGCGGATCAGCTGGAGATCCTGCGAGGAAAAGACCACCGTGGGAAACCTTCCGATGTGGTCCGCGAGCCGCGCCACCCGCTCGGTGTCATACCAGAGCTCCTTGCCATCCCTGCGGATCTTGACGGCGATCCGCTCCGGCGCGCGGCCCTCGAGCTCCACGTCAAACGCAAGGGACGCCTCGTTGGCCCCGTGCAGGATCAGGTTCCGGCTGTCGGGCGCCCGGAACGAGCGCAGCGCAGTCAGGAAACCCGCGGCCTCGAGCAGGTTCGACTTACCCTGCCCGTTGGCCCCGATGAGGAATTGCCTCCGGCCCTCGAAGGCCAGGTGGGCCTCGGGGACATTGCGGAAGCCCCTCAGGCTGAGCTTCCGTAGGATCATGGGCGGGCGGGGGCCCTGGCGGGTGACGGGGGAATCGTTCCAAAACGTCGAAAATTTCAGTCGCGGGCAAGTCCGGAGGCCACTTTGATCGAAGTATGACGTTCGAGGAATCGCTCGCCGATACGCTGCGCACGCTGAAGGCGCTCGAGGGGATCCGCCCATCCGTCGACGCGGCGGCGGAGCTGGTCCTCGGCACCCTGCGCGCCGGCGGAAAGCTCCTCATCTGCGGCAACGGCGGCAGCGCGGCCGAGGCGGCCCATTTCGCGACGGAGCTCGTCGGGCGCTACGACGGCAGGAGAAGGCCGCTCCCCGCGGTGGCGCTCTCCTCCGACGGGTCGCTGGCCACCTGCATCGGCAACGACTTCGGCTTCGAGCACGTGTTCGCCCGCCAGATCGAGGCGCTGGGCAGGCCCGGCGACCTCGTCGTGGCGATCACGTCGAGCGGCAACTCGCCCAACATCGTCGCAGCCCTCAACGAGGCGAAGCGCCTCGGCTTGGATTCCGTCGCCTTCCTCGGCAAGGGCGGCGGCAAGGCCAGGGGCCTCGCGACCTGCGAACTCCTCGTGCCCGGCGCCCGCGGAGCCTCGGCGCAGGAGTCCCACCTGTTTCTCATCCACTACCTCTGCGAACTGATCGACAAGGATTTCCAATGAGCCAAAAACAAAACCCAGGTGAACAGGCCGTCATCAAGACGTCCTACGGTGAAATGACGGTGGCCTTCTGGCCCGACGTCGCCCCAAAAACGGTCGAGAACTTCAAGAAGCTCGCCCGCGAGGGGTTCTACAACGGGACCGCGTTCCACAGGATAATCAAGGGATTCATGATCCAGGGAGGCTGCCCCAACACCAAGGAGGGGCAGAAGGGCATGCCCGGGACCGGCGGGCCGGGCTACATGATAAAGGCGGAGTTCAACACCAAGTCCCACGTGAAGGGCGTCCTCTCGATGGCGCGCTCGTCGAGCCCCGACTCGGCGGGCAGCCAGTTCTTCATCGTCCACGGGGATGCGCGCTTCCTGGACCGCCAGTACACGGCCTTCGGCGAGCTCGTGTCCGGCGAGGACGTGCTGGAGAAGATCGCCAACGTCCCGACCAGCGGCCCCGAGAAGAGCACGCCCGTCGCCAGGGTCGCGCTCGAGAGCGTCACGATCGTCCCGGCCGCCTAGGCGTAGCCCAGCGCCTTCGCGACCGCGGCGTTTGTGATCCGCCCCCCGCGCGTGTTGACTCCCTGGCCGAGCCCCTTGTGCTCGGCGAGGGCGGCCTCGACGCCCTTCTGCACGATGAGGGCCACGTAGGGCTCCGTCGCCTGGGTGAGTCCCTGCGTCGACGTCCGGCCCACGAGCGCGGGCATGTTCGGCACGGCGTAGTGGATGACGCCGTACTCCTTGTAGACGGGCTCCGTGTGGGACGTCGGCCGGATGCTCTCGATGCAGCCCCCCTGGTCGATCGCGATGTCGACGATGACGCTTCCCGGTCGCATCGTGGCCACCATCTCGTTCGTCACGACGGTGGGCGCCTTCGCCGCGGGGATGAGCACGGCGCCGACGAGGAGATCGGCGTCGGCCACGCAGCTCTCGAGGTTGGCGAGGTTGGACATCAGCGTCACCACACGACCCCTGTACTCGGAGTCGAGCGCCTCGAGCTTGCGCGTGTCGAGGTCGAGCACCGTCACGCGGGCACCCATGCCCGCGGCCATCTGGACCGAGTGCGCGCCGGAATTGCCGGCCCCGACGACGACCACGTGGCCCGGAAGGGTCCCGGGGATGCCGCCCAGCAGGACGCCCGAGCCTCCGTGCTGGGACTGCAGGAAATAGGCGCCCACCTGGATCGCGAGCCGGCCCGCGACCTGGGACATGGGTTTCAATAGCGGGTACGAGCCGTCGCTGCCCTCGACCGTCTCGTAGGCGATCCCGAGGATGTTCTTTTTGAGCAGTACCTTCGCAAGCGCGGGGCCCGCGGCGAGGTGGAGGTAGGTGAACAGCGCCTGGCCGTCCTGAAGGAGCCCGTATTCCGAGGCGAGCGGCTCCTTGACCTTGAGGACCATGTCGGCGGACTTCCACACCGTGGCCGCGTCGGCGACGAGGGTGGCACCCGCGGAGCGGTATTCGGCGTCGGTGAAGCCGGCGCTCAGTCCGGCCGATTTCTGGACGAGCACCTTCGCCCCCAGGGACACGCAGCGCCGGCAGAGGCTGGGTGTCATCGACACCCGCGTCTCGCCGATCTTGATCTCCTTTGGAACCCCGATTTTCATGCGATGATGATGGCCGCGGCGGGAGGAGTGACAAGCGGCAACAGGCTGCCCGGGCTTACGGCCAAGGCTTGGAATGTACCGTTGGATCGGCCATGGACAGTGGCGATGCCGAAGATGCTGAACCTCATGGTGGCCTGCGCCGAGAACCGCGTCATGGGGCGCAAGAACCGCCTGCCCTGGCGGATCCCCGAGGACCTCAAGTTCTTCCACGACGAGACGGCGGGCAAGACCATCGTCCTCGGCCGGATCTGCTACCAGACCTGGCCGCGCGCGCGCGAGGACGGCAGGCGCCTGGTCGTCGTCTCTTCCGACCGCTCGCTCGAGAGGGAGGGCGTGCGGGTCGCGGGCTCGGTCCCGGAGGCGCTCGCCATCGCCGAGCCCATGCCGGGTGAGATCTACGTGAACGGGGGCGAGCGGATATTCGAGGAGGTCCTGGCGCTGGACCGCCCCATGAGGCTCCACCTGACGCTCGTCCACGCCGAGGTCGAGGGGGACCGGTATTTCCCGGAATGGCGCCACCTCGCGTGGCGCGAGGTGTCCCGGCGGGACAGCTCCGACGAGAACTTCAGCTACACCTTCTTCACGCTCGAGCGCTAGTGAGACGCGCGCACCGCGTGGGCCCTTGCCACAGCGACGTACTTCTCGGCCTGTTCGCGCAGCCCGTCCTTCTCCGCGGAGGTGAGCGGACGCACCACCCGCGCCGGGGACCCAAAGACGAGCGAGCCCGGGGGGCACGTGAACCGCTGCGGCACGAGAGCGTTGGCGCCGACGAGCGAGTGGTCGCCGATGACCGACCCGTCGAGGACGGTCGCACCCATGCCGATCAGGCAGGCGTCGCCGATCGTGCACGCGTGCACGATCGCGCCGTGCCCGACCGTGCACCACGCGCCGATCCGCACGCCGAGGTCGTCGGCCAGGTGGACGACGGCGTTGTCTTGTATGTTCGTGCCTTCCCCCACGACGATCGAGTTGATGTCACCCCGAAGCACGGCCCCGTAGAAGACACTACTCCCCTGCCCCAGTCTCACGTCGCCGACCACCGTGGCGCTCGCGGCGATGAAGGCCGCGCCCGACGTGTCGGGCGTCCTTCCAAGGTGCCGCTCCAGTCGTTCCTCGATCGTCATGCTCAGGCCTTCTCCTTCGAGTAGGGCACCCCTATGGCCTTGGGCGCGACGGACACGCCCACAAAGCCGGCGAGGAGGAGCACCGTCAGGATGTACGGAAGGGCGATGATGAACTGGACCGGCACGATCCCGATCCCCGGGAGGACGACGCCCTGCAGCCTCGCCGCCCCGGCGTCCGCGAACGCAAAGAGGAGGCAGGCGGCGAGAGTCGGATAGGGCCTCCACTTGCCGAAGATGAGGGCCGCGAGCGCCAGGTAGCCCTTCCCCGCCGTCATGTCCCGCACGAACCCCGCGCTCGCGGCCGTCGAGATGTAGGTTCCCGCGACGCCGCAGAGCACGCCCGAGATGAGGGTCGCCTGGTAGCGCAGGGCGTTCACTGAGATCCCGGCCGTGTCCACGGCAAGCGGGTTCTCGCCGACGGCGCGGAGGCGCAGCCCGAACCGGGTCCTGTAGAGCACCCAGGCGCTGGCCGGGACGAGCAGGGCTGCAAAATACACGATGATGTTGTGGCCGCTCAGGAGCTCCGCGTAGGCAAGGCCCGGCACCGGGTGCCGACGGGCGACCTGCGACCAGGGCCAGGCCAGGCCGAGGAAGCGCTGCCCCGGGCCGTCCAGCTGGGGCGTCTGGCCGCCCTGCTCGAACCAGGCGAGGGCAAGCGCGGGGGCAAGGCCCGCGACCATGATGTTGACCGCCATGGCCGCGACGACCTGGTTTCCCCGCTGGGTCAAGCAGGCGAAGGCGATGATGAGGGCCAAGAGCGTCGCGGCCCCTATCCCGGCCCCAAGGCCAAGCCATGCGGAGCCCGTCGTCGCGGAGACGGCGGCGGAGGCGAAGGCCGCCGCGAGCATCTTTCCCTCGAGGCCGAGGTCGATCACGCCCGACCTCTCGGAGAAGAGCCCGGCCAGCGAGGCGAGAACGAGGGGCACGGCCACCCGGATCGTCGCGGCCAGCAGGAGGATGATCTCGCGGTAGGCGTCCATCTAGGCGCGGCTGCGGCCCTTGGCCGCCGCGAGGAGCGCCGCAAGCGGCGCCCGGAACACGTTCTCAAGGGCCCCGCAGAACAGGATCACGAGGCCCTGGATAAGGATCACCATGTCGCGGTTCACGTGGGGCATGTCGAAGGAGAGCTGGGAGCCTCCCTGGTAGAGGGCCCCGAAGAGAAGCGAGGCGGCGAGTATCCCCACCGGGTGGTTGCGGCCCATGAGGGCGACGGCGATCCCGACGAACCCGGCGCCGCCCGGGAAATCGAGGAGTATCCTGTGCTCGGACCCCATGAGCTCGTTGACTCCCAGGCAGCCCGCCAGCCCGCCGGAAAGGATCATGGCAACCAGGATCGTGCGCTCCGGGGAGATGCCCGCGTACACGGCCGCCCGCGGGTTCTGGCCCACGACGCGAAGCGCGTAACCCCACCGTGTTCGCCAGAGGAAAACCCAGACGAGGAGGCAGGCGACCAGGGCGAGGAGCGACGCGAGGTTGAACGGCGACGCGGCGAACTTAATCCCAAGGCGGGCGAGAACCTGGTGGACCGCGGGCATGGCCGCCCCCGGGCCGAACTCCCTGGTCTCCGGGGACTGCTGGCCGGGCTTGATGAGGACGTTGACCAGGAGGTAGGTCATCAGGGCCGAGGCTATGAAGTTGGCCATGATCGTGGTGATGACGATGTGGCTTCCCCGCCGCGCCTGGAGCCATGCGGGCACGAAGGCCCACGCGGCGCCGAAGGCACAGCCCGCGGCGATCCCGAGCGGCACCACGACCCAGGGGGATCCCGAGCCGAAGGCGAGGCCGACAAGGCCCACGCCCAGGCCGCCGATGTACGCCTGGCCCTCGCCGCCGATGTTGAACAGCCCGGCGTGGTACGCCACGGAGACCGCGAGCCCCGTGAAGACGAAGTCCGTCGCGTAGAAGAGCGTGTAGCCGACCGAGTCCTGGGAGCCGAAGGCGCCGGCGGCCATGAGCTTGAACGCGGCCCACGGGCTCTCCCCGACCAGGCGGATGACGGCGCCCGAGATGACGAGCGCGGCGCAGAGGTTGACGAGCGGCAGAAGGCCGAACTCGGCCCACCGCGGGAGCCGGGACACCGCCCTCATGGGCGCGGCTCCCCCTTGACGCCGGCCATCAGAAGGCCGATCGCCTCCTCCGTCGCCCCCGCGCCGGGAATCTCGCCCACAATCTCGCCCCCCGCCATGACGAGGATCCTGTCCGAGAGTCCCATGATCTCGTCAAGCTCCACGGATATGACGAGAACGGCCTTGCCCGCATCCCTGAGGGCGATGAGCCGCCGGTGGATGAACTCTATGGCGCCGATGTCCACGCCGCGGGTCGGCTGGCCGACAATCAGGACCGCCGGGTTGCAGTCGATCTCGCGGGCGAGGACGAGCTTCTGCTGGTTGCCCCCCGAGAAGGCCGTGATGCGAAGGCCAGGGTTCTGCGGGCGGACGTCGTACGAGGCCATCTTGGCCTCGCAGTCGGCCCGGATGGCCCTGCGGCTCATGAGGGCGCCCCTGTTGAACTGGGGCCTGCCCTGGTAGCCCAGGATCACGTTGTCCTCAGCCGCAAAGCTGCCGACCACCCCCATCTTCAGGCGGTCCTCGGGCACGTGGGCGATCCCCCGGCTGCGCCTCTCGCGCGGGCCGACATCCCCGCGGGATATCTCTTGGCCGCCGAGGAGGATCGAGCCGCCGGAGGGCTCCGTTATCCCCGAAATCGCCTCCACAAGCTCGGACTGCCCGTTCCCCGAGACCCCGGCAACCCCGACGATCTCGCCCGCCCGGAGGGTGAGGCTCACCCCCTTGACCCGGGCCACGCCCAGGCGGTCGCGCACCTCAAGGTCCCGGACGTCGAGGAGCACCCCGCCCGGCCTCGCCGGCCCCTTCTCCACCCTGAGGAGCACCGAGCGCCCCACCATCTGCTCGGCCAGCGCGGGCGGCGACGTGTCCCGGGTCGCCGTCTCGTGGACGACGGCTCCCTGCCTCATGACGGTCACCCGGTCGGTGATGGCCATGATCTCTCGGAGCTTGTGGGTCACGAGGATGACCGTCTTTCCCTGGTCGCGCAGGAGCGCGAGCATCCGGAAGAGCTGGTCGGCCTCGGCGGGCGTGAGGACGGCCGTCGGCTCGTCGAGGATGAGGATGTCGGCCCGGTGGTGGAGGGCCTTGAGGATCTCCACCCTCTGCTGCATCCCGACGGGAAGGTGACCGGTCTCCGCGTCGAGGGGAACCTCGAGGCCGTACTCGCGGCCCAGGCGCTCCAGGCCCTCCCGGGCCTCGTTCAGGCCCCGCCCCAGCCTGCGTCCGCCCTCGGCGCCGAGGACGACGTTCTCGAGCACGGTGAACCGATCGACCAGCATGAAGTGCTGGTGCACCATGCCGATGCCCGCCTCGATCGAGTCGCGGGGACGGGAGATCTCGACGAGGCGGCCGTTGACGCGGATCTCGCCGGCGTCGGCCCGGTGGAACCCGTAGACGACGTTCATCAGCGTCGACTTGCCGGCGCCGTTCTCCCCGATGAGCCCGTGGATCGACCCGCGGGCTACGGATAGGGAAACGGCCCTGTTCGCGTGGACGGAGCCGAAGCGCTTGTCTATCCCCCTGAGCTCAAGCGCGGGCCCGGGGGATCCGACATCGGCCTTGGGCGGGGGGCTCGCCGGTTCCACGATACTACGGAGCCTTGTAGTCGGGGACCGTGATCTTGCCGGCGATGATGTCCGCCTTGGCCCGGTTCAGGCGCTCCTCCATGTCCGGGGTCAGGATCTTCCGGTTGTACTCATCCAGGGAATAGCCGACCCCGTCCTCCGCGAGGCCGAGCACCCTGGGCCCGGCCTTCCATTTCCCGCTGCGCGCCTCGGTGAAGACCGTGTACACGGCCACGTCCACGCGCTTGAGAGCGGAGGTGAGCACGCCCCCCGGGTGGAGGTAGTCCTGGTTGCTGTCGCAGCCTATGGAAAGGACCCCGGCATCCGCCGCGGCCTGCATGACGCCGACGCCCGTGGCGCCCGCGGCATGGAAGACCACGTCGGCGCCGCGCCCGAACTGCCCCTTCGCGAGTTCCGATCCCGCCGAGGGATTGGTCCAGGCGGCCGGAGTCGTGCCTGTCATGTTCTCGATGACCTCGTCCTGGGGGTTAACATAGGCGACGCCCGCGCGGTAGCCGACGGCAAACCTGCGGATGAGGGGGATGTCCATGCCTCCCACGAACCCGACCTTTCCGGTCTTCGATGCCAGGGCCGCCGCCATGCCGCAGAGGAAGGAGGACTCCTGCTCCCGGAAGTTGATCGACTCCACGTTCGGCAGGTCGACAAGGCCGTCGATGACGGCGAACCGGACATCCGGGGATTCCCGGGCGACCGTCTCGACGGCCGACGCCTGGGTGAACCCCACGGCGACGATGATCGTGGCCCCCCGGTGGACGAACTGGCGCATGATCTGCTCCCGCTGCGAGGCGTTCTGGATCTCGAACTCCCGCACCTCGATCCCCGTCTCCTTCTTGAAGCGCTGCACGCCCTCGCTCGCGGATTGGTTGAAGGAGCGGTCGAACTTCCCGCCGAAGTCATAGAGGATCGCGGGGGAGAAATCGGCCGCGCAGGCCGCGTGGGCGGCAGCCGAGGCGAGCACGAGGGCGAGGAGGCGCCTTATCATGCTCATGGTATCGGGAGCGGCGGCAGGCTCCAGATCTGGCTCGCGTACTCGCGGATGGTTCGGTCGCTCGAGAACTTCCCGACGCGCGCCGTGTTCAGGATGGCCTTCTTCGCCCACCCCTCGCGGTCGCGGAAGGCCGCGTCGACCTTGGCCTGGCAGTCGCTGTAGGCCCGGAAGTCGGCAAGGACCATGTAGGGGTCCCCGCCGGCGAGCAGCGTGTCGTGGATGGGCCCGAAGGCCCCGTGTTCGCCCGGCGTCCAGTAGTCGCTGCCGAGCCAGTCTACGACCGCGCGGACCTCCTCGTCGTCCCGGTGGATGTCCCACGGGTTGTAGCCCGCCGCACGCCGGGCCTCGACCTCCTCCACCGTCATGCCGAAGATGAAGATATTCTCGTCGCCGACCTCCTCCTTGATCTCGATGTTGGCGCCGTCGAGCGTCCCGATGGTGAGCGCCCCGTTTAGCGCGAGCTTCATGTTGCCCGTGCCTGAGGCCTCCTTGCCCGCCGTCGAGATCTGCTCCGATATGTCGGCCGCGGGGATGATCTTCTCCGCGAGCGAGACGCGGTAGTTCGGCAGGAACGCGACCTTGATCTTGTCGCGGACGCGGCTGTCGGAATTTATGCGCACCCCGATCACGTTGATCGCGCGGATGAGGTTCTTCGCCACATCGTACCCGGGGGCTGCCTTTGCCGCGAAGATGAAGACGCGCGGGGCTATGTCCAGCGAGGGGTTCTTCAGGACGCGGCGGTAGAGCGCCAGGATGTGGAGCAGGTTCAGGTGCTGGCGCTTGTACTCGTGGAGCCGCTTGATCTGCGCGTCGAAGATTGCGTCGGGCGAGACGTCAATCCCGCACTCGGACTTGATCACCTGGGCGAGGTCCACCTTGTTCGCCCGCTTCACCTCCATGAATTCCCGCCGGAAGGCGGGGTTGTCCGCGTGCTTCTCGAGACCGCGCAGAAGGTCTAGGTCCCGGGCCCAGCCCTCGCTGCCGAGCGTCCGGGTGGCGAGCGCCGCGAGGCGCCTGTTGCACTGCAGGAGCCAGCGCCGCGGCGTGATCCCGTTCGTCTTGTTCTGGAATTTCCCCGGGTATAAGGCGTCGAACTCCGGGAAGAGGTTCTTGCGCAGGAGTGCCGTGTGCAGCGCCGCGACCCCGTTGACGGCGTGGGTGCCGACGACGGCGAGGTGCGCCATGCGCACCATCTTGTGGCCGTTCTCCTCTATCAGGGAGCAGGCCCGCTTCTTCCCGTCGTCCCCCGGCCACTTCGCCTCACACAAGGCGAGCACGCGCAGGTTGATGTCAAAGATGATCTGCAGGTGGCGCGGCAGAACCCGTTCGAAGAGCGGGACGCCCCACTTCTCGAGCGCCTCGGGAAGCAGCGTGTGGTTCGTGTACGCCAGGGTCCGGGTGGTGATGTCCCAGGCCGCGTCCCAAGCCATGTCATGCTCGTCGAGGAGGATGCGCATGAGCTCGACGACGGTGATCGCCGGGTGGGTGTCGTTCAGCTGGATGGCAACCTTGTCCGGGAAATTCTTCCAGGAATTGCCGGCGGTGCGGAAGTGCCTGCGGATGATGTCACGCACCGAGCACGAGACGAAGAAGTACTGCTGCACGAGGCGCAGCTCCTTTCCGTTCTCGGTCTTGTCGTTCGGATAGAGGACCTTTGAGACCGTCTCGCCGATCGCCTTCTCGCGGACCGCCTCGACGTACCCGCCCGAGTTGAACGCGGCCAGGTCGAAGTCGTCCGAGGACCGGGAAGCCCACAGGCGCAGAAGGTTGACCGTCTTCGTGCCGAAGCCGGCCGTCGGGATGTCGTGCGGCACGCCCAGGACAGTCCTGGTCTCGATCCATTTCGGCCTCGAATTCCCGTGGTCGTCGAAGGCGTTGATCACCTTCCCGTAGAGCTTCACCTCCTGTGTGTAGTCGGCTCGGATGATTTCCCACGGGCTCCCGAAGAGCATCCAGCGATCGGGGTGCTCCACCTGGCATCCGTTCACGATCTCCTGCTGGAAAAGTCCGAATTCGTAGTGGATCCCGTAGCCGAGTGCCGGGAAGTCGAGTGTCGCCAGGGAGTCGAGGAAGCAGGCTGCAAGCCGGCCCAGGCCGCCGTTGCCGAGGCCCATGTCGACCTCCATCTCGCGGACTTGGTCGAAATCCACGCCTAGGGACGAGAGGGCCGAGCGGACGGCCTCGGTGAGCCCCGTCGCCAGCAGGTTGCTCTCATAGAGGCGGCCCATCAGGTACTCCATCGAGAAGTAGTATATCCTCCTCGCATTCTGGGCGTTGTGCACCTCCTGGGTCGCGATCATGCGCTCGTGGATCGCATCCCGTACGGCGAGGGAGGACGCGATCCACCAGTCCCTGGGCGTTGCGGTGGGCGCGTAGCGTGCCAGCGTGGAGGTGAGGTGGCGCTGGATCAGGGACCGCATGATCTCGGCCTGTGAATCGTGCGTCGTTTTGTCCTTGGATGTGTTGGGCATGCGATGGTTGACCCCTGCCTATGCAAGACTCGCGCCGCCCGGAGGGGGGGTCACGCAAAAACGCCGGCCGTGACCCTATTTTTGAAAACGCCTAGCGAGCTCCGCGTGGTTGAGCTCCACGTACGTCGGGCGCCCCGACGGGCTGGAAACGGGGGAGGACGTCGCGAACAGCTCGCGCAGGAGGGCAGCCGACTCCGTCGCCCCGGAATGCGCGGGAAGGCGCACGGCTTTGGCCGCCGCAAGTCGGGCCAGCTCGTCGCGGGCGAGGCCGATGTCCGAGGCCGGCATTCGCCCCTCGCGAAGCGCGCCGACGAGGTCGCGGATGAACGCCTCGACGTCCCCTGGCTCCATCCATGCCGGAAGCGCCTCGACGCGGAAGAAATTGCGGCCGAACTCGGAGACCTCGAGACCATGCCGACCCAGGAAGCCCAGGTTGTCGGTGAGGACGGCCGATGCCACCGGGTTGAGCTCGACCGAAACAGGCAGGAGCAGGCGCTGGACGGGCACGCCCCCCGCCTCGAACTGGCCCTTCAGGCGCTCGTACCAGACCCGCTCATGCGCGGCGCGGCGGTCCAGCAGGACAAGGCCGTGCGGCGTCTCAAAGAGGGCGAAGTTTCCGTGCGCGGTGCCCACGAACCTCCATTGGGGCGAGTAATCCCGGTCGTTGCCGGGCGCGCCGGGCTCCGCGGCCGGGGCGAAGGAGGGACCCGCCGGAAGGACCCCCTGCGCGGGCTCGCCCACCCCGCCCCAAAACGGCCCCGGAAGAGCGGCCAGTACACCCAGCCCCGCGGGAACCTGGTCCGGCCGGGCGGCGGGCGCGGACTCGCCGGCCCACTCCCTCAGGCGCGACAGCACGGCGCGTATGATGAAGCCCCGGACGATCGCCTCGCTCCGGAACCGCACCTCGCGCTTGGCCGGATGCACGTTGACGTCGACCTCCGATGGCCTGCACTCGAGGAAGACAAAGGCGACGGGATAGCGCCCTTGCGGAACCGACTCCCTGTAGCTCTCCATGAGGGCCCCGTTGACCGTCCGGCTGTCCACCGGCCGCGCGTTGACAAACGCCACCATGTCGTGCCGTGTCGCGCGCCCGGTGCCCGGGCGCCCGATCAGCCCGGTGAGGCGCATGTCGGATTCGGCGTAGTCCATGGGCAGGAGCCCCTCGGCCGCCTGGCGGCCGAAAATCTCGGCGACGCGGTCGGCGAGGCTCGTGCATTCCGGGGATCGGAAGACCTCCCTGCCGTCCTCATACAGGGCAAAGGAAGCCGCCGGGCAGGCGAGCGCATAGAGGCGGACGCAGTTGACGATGTGCCCGGCCTCGGTCCGGTCCGACTTCAGGAACTTGCGGCGCGCCGGGACAGGCTCGAAGAGGTGCTCGACGTCGATCCGGGTTCCGACCGGCCGGCCGCAAGCCCTCTGGTGCACCACTCTGCCCGCATTGACCACGATCTCGGTCCCGGAGTCCTGCCCGGCTTCGCGGGTCTGGAGGGTGAAGCGGGAGACGCTGGCGATCGAGGGGAGCGCCTCCCCGCGGAAGCCGAAGGTGGCGAGCCGGTCCAGGTCCGAGGAGTCTGAGATCTTGCTCGTCGCGTGGCGCTCGAGCGCGGTCCGTGCGTCCTCGGCGGACATCCCGTGCCCGTTGTCGTCCACCCGGATGAGGGACCTTCCGGCGTGCGCGAACTCCACGACGACGCGGGTGGCGCCCGCGTCCAGGGCGTTCTCGACAAGCTCTTTCACGACGGCCGCCGGCCGCTCGATCACCTCCCCCGCGGCGATCTGGTTGGCGACGCGCTCCGACAGGATGCGGACCTTGGCCATTGCGGTGGTGCAGCAACGCCCCGGCCGACGCTAGGCCAGCAGCTTCTTCCAGCGGGCGAACTGCCGGGCAACCTGGAGGGGACCGGGCATTCCCGTCCCCTTCCTCATCGCGAGGGAGCGGTCGAGGTCGAACACCCGCGCCCAGTCGGCGCCGAAGCCCGGATGCAGCCGCCTGACCTCGGCGGTGGAAAGCTCCGGGATGGTGCACCCCTTCTTCTCGGAGAGCGCCACCACCGCCCCGACCACGTGATGGGCCTCGCGGAAGGGCACGCCGCGCGAGACGAGGTATTCGGCGAGGTCGGTGGAAAGGAGGGCGGGGTCCGCGACCGCCGCGGCGCAGCGGTCCCTCACGAAGGTCATCCCCCGCAGGGTGCCCTCGAGGACCTCGGCGCAGCTCGCCGCCTGGTCGAAGCTGTCGAACACGGGCGGCTTGTCCTCCTGAAGGTCGCGGTTGTAGGTCATCGGGAGCCCCTTCACGAGCGCCAGGAGCGTGTGGAGGTTCCCCTGCAGCCGGGCGGACTTCCCCCTCAGGAGCTCGCAGGCGTCGGGGTTCTTCTTCTGGGGCATGAGCGAGCTGCCCGTGCAGAAATCGTCGGGGAGTTCCACGAACTTGAATTCCGCGCTGCTCCAGAGGATCAGGTCCTCGGCGATCCTGGAAAAATGGACCCCCAGGATCGCGCAGGCGCCGGCGAACTCGATGAAGACATCCCTGTCCGCGACGGCGTCCATCGAGTTCTGGGTCACCCGGGGCCGCCCCTTGGAGTCCACGAACCCGAGGATCTTCGCGGTGTACTCGCGGTCGATGCGCAGCGTCGTCCCCGCGATCGCCCCGGAACCCAGCGGGCACTCGTTCGCCTTTTCCGCGACCTCCGCAAACCGGGCCCTGTCGCGCTCGAGCATCTCCATCCAGGCGAAAAGGTGATGCGCGGCGGCGACCGGCTGCGCCCTCTGCAGATGGGTGTAGCCGGGGATCCGGACGCCCCGGCTCTCCGCCGCGGCGGCAAGGAGGGCCCGCTGCGCGGCGAGCACCCTGGCCCCGAGCACCGAGCACGCATGCTTGAAGAACAGCCTCATGTCGGTCGCGACCTGGTCGTTGCGGCTGCGCGCGGTGTGGAGCTTCGCCGCGGCGGGCACACGCATCGTGAGCGCGTGCTCGATGTTCATGTGGAGGTCCTCGAGCCTCTCGTCCCAGACGAAACGCCCTGCCTCGATCTCCGCGAGTATCGCGTCGAGGCCCTTCTGGATCGCGTCGCGCTCCCTTGCCGTGATCAGCCCCACGCGGGCGAGCATGGCGCAGTGCGCCTTGCTGCCGGCGATGTCGAACGGCGCCAGCCTCCTGTCAAAGGAGGTGGATTCGCTGAACTTCATCATCAGCGCGGCGGGACCCGCGTCAAAGCGGCCCCCCCAGGTTGCCTGCGTTTTCTTGGCCATGTTGCGGGAGACGAGATGACTCGCCGCCGAGCGCAGGCGCAACGCGAAATATCGCGCCCATTTTGCAGTTTGCCCACCGGCGCCCCGCGTCCAGATTGGCCGGGTGCGCCGGCTGCTAACCCCCGTCTCCCTCGCCCTCCTGGCGGCGCTGCCCCTGCGCGCCGACGATTCCATGGCCAGGTTCAACGTCGTGGACATCAAGCCCGCGGTCGTGTCGGTCTTCATCGCCACCGTGACGATGACGATGCCGCCGTTCGTCCGGAAGAACACCGTCTACTCGTCGACGTACACCGCGAAGGTGTTCCCCTACTTCTTCTACAACGAGAAGGGCCGAATATGGATCGTGGTCCCCGAGGACTTGCTTCAGCGCGCCGCCAAGGGGCAGCCCGTCGACTTCGTCGGGCACGCGCTGAGCGACGCCGGTGAGGAACGCCGTGTCGAGGGCCACGCCGTCCCCATGGGGCCCTGGGGCGGGAAGATCCGGGTGCGCGTCTTCGTGACGAAGAGGATCTCCCTAAACTACGACACGACCTACGTGCTCAAGGGCTCCCCGGGGGCCGCGCCTGCCCCTACGCCCAGATGAATTCGATGACCTTCTCGACCGACGGCGCCAGGCTCTGGTGCACCGGGCATGTGTTGGCCGCCTTCTCAAGCACGCCCTGAGGCACGCCCTTCGCGGAGGCGGGCATCCACATCCGGGCGGTCAGCCTCGATATCCTCCTCGGCGCGTCCGCCGACATTTCCTTCGTCACGTCGAAGCGGATCCCGCCGATCTCCACGCCGTGCTTCCGGGCCACGATGGCCATGGTGGTCGCGATGCAGGTCGCGAATCCCGTCGCCACCAGATCCGTGGGCGAGAAGGCCTCGCCGCGGCCCTGGTTGTCCTTCGGAGCGTCCGTGGCGAGCACGTTGCCCGAGGGGCCGTGCACGGCCGAGCAGTGGAGTTCGCCCTGGTATTCGCCGTTGATCTTAACCATGGACCCATCATCACCCGGGCGCGGGGATTTGCAACCGCCCTCAGGGCTCGGGCGCTATGAATGAGGGATCGATCACCTTGCGGGCCTGGCGGACAAAGGACGCCAGCGGGGCGTCGAAGTTCGGCGCGGGACCCCCGCACCCCGGGATAAAGATGGGGGCTCGAGCGGGCGGGCTGCCCAGCGTCAGCGGCGTGGCCTCCCTCTGCTGGTCGAGTGACTGGGTCACGTAGCTGGTCCTGACGTAATACACGTCCTGGCCGCCGCGCCTCCACAGCTCGAAGACAAGGGCCCCGCCCGGGAGCATCGGGTTCATCTGCGTACCGGCCACGCACCAGTTCATCCCGAACAGGCCTCCGACGCTGGCCTGTGTGGAGTCGTGGCCCACGAGAACGACAATGTGCTCTCCCGAGGGGCCAATGGCGCCCGGGACGGGCTCACCCTCGGCCCCCTGCTCAAGCGTGTCGACGATGTGGCTCGCGATGTTGGAGGCGCCCACCTGTGCCGGGTAAAAGGTTCGGCACACCAGGTCAAAGAAGAGCTCATGGAGCACCAGCACGTCGGTCATCACTCTCCCATCCACCTTTCCCCAGCCCACGTCCGGCGCGGGCATGCCGTCCGTGTATTCAAGGAGAAGGCTGTCGGCGCACGTCTCCGCGACCCTCAGGGGCCCCGACAGCTTGACGAGGTAGTCCTTCTGGCCCGCGGCCAGCTCGCTCGGCCCGTCGAGGGGCGTGGACGCGCCGGCTCCCGCGCCCCAGAGTATTCCCTTAAGCTCTGCGAACTGCGGGGCATAGGCCCTCTCCAGATTTCCCATGTCCCCGCCCACGCGCCCGAGCACGGCAGCCGCAGCCAAACCGGGGTCCGCGTGTCCCACGTGGGACCGGTAGGGCTGGTACAGGGGGTCGGCTTCGCCCTCGGGAAGAGCGTGCACGTCCGGCTCTCCGACGGGAACGAGGGCCTTGCCGAGGATCCGGCCGGTCTCGATGGTCCGCTGGTCGTTGTCCGCGCGGATGAAGACTAGGGGCCCGTCGACGGCCGGGTCGCCCGAGAGCAGCCCCGATGCCATGAACCGCATGCGGTAGTAATCCCCCATGAAGGCGACGAGCTGGTTGCCACGAGGCGTCTGGATGGCCGGCGCCACCTCCCATTTGGGCCAGGGCTGCGCCGCGTACTTCGCCATCGCGTCGTTGGCCAGGAGCGGCGCGCGCACGCCGTGCCGCGTCAGGATGATGGCGAGCTTCAGCTCGTCTGCGGAGGATTGGGGGCCGGCCCCTCCCGCCGCGCAGAGGACAAGCGATGCCAGAAGCGCCGCAATGCACGCCCGGGCCCGTGTTTTCCTTCTCCCAAGCCCGCGGATTTCGCCCATGATGCAATCAATCGCCGATCAAGGACCCAGTCAAGGTGGCGGCGCGCTAGCGGATTCCATGCGCCCGATTGTCATCCCGTGTGGCTGAGACAAGGCCCATACCCTCTTCATGCCCTCAAATCCCCCGAGCCGTCCTCAAGCGCCTAGAAGAACCCCTTGGATCGCTGCTGCCGCAGTCGGTCTCCTCGGCTCGCTCGCCTGCGCCCTCGCGAGCGCCGCATCGGCGACCACCTACCCCGTCGCCCCCGCATTCGGTGGGATCAACTTCCAGCAGCCGGTCCAGGTGGTCTTCGCCCCGGGCGAGACCACGCGGGCGTTCGTGGTCGAGAGGGCCGGGACGATCGCGATGGTGCCGGACATCAGCAACCCGGTCAGGCACGTGATTCTTGACCTCTCGGCCAACGTCAACCCCAGCGCCAACGACGGCGGCCACGGAATGCTCTCGATGGCCTTCCACCCCAATTTTGCGCAGAACGGCTACTTCTACGTGTGGACCTCATTCTGGGACTCCGGCGGGAACCGGTACACGAGGCTGATCCGCTACACGCTTTCCGCGGGCGGCACGGTGGACCCCGCCTCCGCGCTCACCCTGATCAGCCAGCCGGTAGGCTCGGGGGGCCACGACGGCGGAACGCTCCTGTTTGGAGCGGATGGCTACCTCTATCTCTCGATCGGCGACGGCGACGAGGGGGTGGCCGGCGCCGAGGCGATAGCCAGCCACCAGCGCATCGACATGGGATTCTTCGGCGCCGTGCTCCGCATCGACGTCGACCAGAGGCCGGGGAACCTCGCCCCCAACCCCCATCTTGGACAGCAGCCCACGGGCTACCTGATCCCGGCGGACAACCCCTTCATCGGGGCGACGTCCTTCAACGGCCAGCCCGTCAATCCCGCGTCGGTCAGGACCGAGTTCTGGGCCGTGGGTCTCAGGAACCCGTTCCGGATGGCATTCGACTCCGCAAACGGCGACCTGTGGGTGGGCGACGTCGGCCTCAATACCCGCGAGGAGATCGACGTCGTTACAAAGGGGGCGAACTACGGATGGAGTTTCTACGAGGGCAATGCGCCCGGCCCCGACTTTGCGTCGCTTCCCCCGGGCATCCCGTTCACCCCTCCCATCTGGGACATCGGTCACACCAACGGAGACCTGTGCATCATCGGCGGTCTCCTTTATCACGGGGCGCAGTTCCCCCAGCTTCAGGGACAGTACGTCTTCGGCGACTACATCAGCGGGCGCATCTGGGCGGCCAGCAGCACCGCCACGCGTCCGTTTCAGGGATCCCAGGTGGTCCAGATCGCCTCAGTGGTCGGGGTGACCGACATCACGGTCCAGCCCGGCACCGGGGACATCCTCCTCGCCAACCTGAACGACGGGGTCATCCAGAAGCTCGGCCCCGCGTCGGCGACTCTCACGCCCCCGCTCATCGGCGTCCAGCCGACCGCCCAGACCATAGCAAGCGGAAGCACCGTCGTCTTCGGCGTCGAGGTCAACGCCTCGCCGGCGGCGACCTACCAATGGTTCCTCAACGGCGCGCCCGTGTCCGGGGCGACCGGGGCCCTGCTTGTTCTCCCGGATGCGACCGCGGCAAACGAGGGCACCTATTCCTGCCTGGTCTCAAACTCCGCCGGGTCGGTCATGAGCGCGCCCGCGGGCCTCACCGTATCGGCGGCGGCGCCCTCCCCGCGTCTCATCAACATCTCGACGCGCGGGCGTGTCGGCACCGGGGCGGATCTCCTCATAGCGGGCTTCGTGATCGGCGGCACGACATCGACGACGGTTCTCATCCGCGCCTCGGGTCCGGCCATCGGCGCCCCACCCTTCAACGTCGCCGGCGCGCTCTCGGACCCGCAACTCCAGCTGTTTGGCCCGGGAAGCCCGTCTCCCCTGCTGGCCTCCAACGCGGGATGGGCCGGGGATCCGCAGATATCCGCCGAGGCCGCGGCGGTCGGAGCTTTCCCGTGGACAAACCTGGGAGGCAAGGATTCCGCCCTCCTCGTGACCCTGCCCCCCGGCGCTTATACGGCCCAAGTATCGGGCGCGTCTGGAGACGCCGGCGTCGCGCTCGTCGAGGTGTACGACGTTCCCTAGTCCGATCGCGCGGATTCTCGGTCGACCCTGCGGCGCCGCGGCAGTTGGCTCTCCTTCGGGATGCTGGGAGGACTTCGCTCGTGCCACCACGTGCATGCCCTTGCGACGGCAAGATGCGGAATGCCGTACGGCCTGGGGCGAACCGCTCTCAATCCCGAACTTGGAGATGATTTGAGGGGGTTGACTCCGGCGTTTATGTGGCCACTAATAGCCACATGAAGAGGAAACCGAGAATTCGATCAACTTATCCCGAGGCGCAGGCCCGTGAATTGGAGATCAGAGAGGCTGCGGCTGCCTATGGTGTGAATTGCGAAGTGGTCAGCGTGCGAGAGGCAAAGGACCAATTGTCGAGCCTCCTCGACCGGGCCGCTAAGGGAGAGAAAATCGTGATCACCAGCGACGGCCAACCAAAGGCGATGATTGTGCGCTACCGACCAGTGCTTTTCGGAGCCAAGTGGAAGTCGTTACGTGAACTTCGTAAATTGACCACCGTTGTCGAGGATTCGGCGCCAATTCTGCGCGCCGAGAAAGACAGTGGCTATTGACGCCATGTACATCGATACCTCAGCGCTCGTTAAACTCTACATCGGGGAACCCGATTCTGATGCCTGTGAGGAGATCGTAGCAGAAGAGTCCCTGGTATCTTCGCGATTGCTCTACTGCGAGTTTCGATCCGCTCTTCTTGGCAAGATTTCGAGGGGAGCGGTATCCCCTGAGTTTGCCTCAGAAGTTTGGAGCGAATTCGAGCAACACATCGTTGATCGCAGGATTCGCCTCGTTTCCATGGACGACACGCTATTCATCGAGGCTGCCAAGCTATTGGGAGAGATTCATCCCTTTGTTGCCCTGCGGACTCTGGACGCCCTTCACCTCGTGACCTATATGAGCGTAGACGCGGGGCCGCTTTTCACCAAGGACCGCCGCATGATCCAGGCCGCGGCGCACATGGGCCTACCGGTCGCCGGCTAGCGGGAAATGGTGTCGTCCCAAGTCGATACTGCGGCAACACCCTAGCGGAAGCAGATCGGCTGCCTCGAGGGGCCTTTCCCGGTGTCCTGCGTTCGCCAGCAATGCCGGCGCAGTTTTCCACTGGAAATTCTCTAAATGATTACTTTGGCGATATTTACGTACTTCGCCTCGCTATGATGTCCTCTCCCCAAAAACACCCCATAGCCGAGGGCGGCCGTTGCGAGTACCGTTCCGTGACTAATCTGCCATGCCCTTACTCGCCCAATCTTGGTGTGCATTCGTAGGCGCGGCCTCGGGTGACGAATCCGTCCCCGGCTTGGTTCGCCGCAATTGCGGGGCTTGATCCGCGATGCCAACATCCAGCCACCCAAAGTTGACGCCGCCTGTCCCGCCGTGCGAGCCCTCGGGCCCGAGGGCCGCCAAATCCGCCCACCCCACGGATCGCGAGAAGGCGAACTCGAGAGAGCATGGCAAACCGGACGAGAATCTGACTGTAGTCTGCTTTGGGGCGTCCGCGGGAGGCTTCGAGGCCTATTGCCTCATTCTATCCCTGCTCCCGTCGGACACCGGGATGGCCTACATCATTGTTCATCACCAGCCAGCAGACGGGAAATCGCTCCTCGTGGACATTCTCCCCCGCATCACGGAGATGCCAGTGATTCTGGTGGCCGACGGTGAATGCGTGAGAGCAGACCACGTTTACGTGGTGCCAGCCGGTATGCAGGTGACCATGGATGGAGACGAGTTCCGCATTGGCGCCATTCACAAGGCACCAGGTTGGCCCAAGAACATTACCGTTTTCCTGAAATCCCTTGCGGAGGACCGCCAGAAACGCGCGATCGCGGTCATCCTGTCAGGATTCGACTCCGACGGGGCTGCGGCCCTCAAGTCGATCAAGGAGGCGGGAGGAATCGTCTTTGCCCAGGAATTCCGAACGGCCAAGCAGCCGGACATGCCGCAGAGTGCCGTCAAGACAGGATGCGTCGACAGGCTGTTGCAACCGGCCGAGATCGCATTCCAGCTGGCACGCATCGCCGAGGAGCGGGCCCGACTTCGGGAAACCCTGGCGTTACCAACAGAGTCAGCGTTGCCCAAGGGTGGAACATCAAATCCCACCCGAAAGAAGAAACCGCGGATGGCACCTATTGGATAGCCTAGGGAAAAGGGGCGTCAGCGAGAGAAAATCCGGAAACGCGGGCGTGAGGTCCGCCCCTGCTTCAAAATCGAAGGTAAACCGCCGCAGCCGCGGCGCCTTCGTGCGGATTCCACTCGTGACTCCAAGGTGCTTTCCGTGCGGCCTCCCCCGCCGTTCATTCGGTGCGCAGAAGCAACCTTGGTTCGACGACGTCAAGCGACGACAGGCTTTTCCTCGTCAAAAGGTATGACGGCCCGGATAACGGTGCCCGCACCCGACGCGGACTCCACGCTGAAATGGCCGCCGACCATCTCCACGCGCTCGCGCATGCCCGTCACCCCGAGGCGGTCGCCCCATTCGGAAGACGAGAGGCGGCCAACGTCGAAAGATTTGCCATTGTCGGCAATCTCCAAGCACATGCCCTCCGGGACCTTGCTAATGAGCACCTTCACCAAGCTAGCGCGCGCGTGCTTGGCGACATTGGCGAGCGCCTCCTGGGCAACGCGGAAAATCACGGTGCGTTTGTCACCTTCGAAGGCCTCGACGCCGCTGAAGGCCGTGAAATGGACCTTCAAGCCCTTCTGCTTTGAAAAGTCGTTGATGTAGGTGGTGAGCGCCGGGATCAAGCCAAGATCATCCAGCATGGGCGGCCGCAGCTCGCGCGCGAAATCATGAACGACCCGCACTGATTTCTCCACAAGCCGGCGTACGCGAATGATATTCCTGCGGAAATTTTTCGGATTGACCGCCTCGCTTCGATCAAAAATCGCCAAGTGGAGGTTGATGCTCAAGAGGAGCTGGCTGATTTCATCGTGCAGCTCGCGGCTGATCTCCTTTCTCTGATTCTCCTGCACGACAAGCATTTGATGGGACATCTGGCGCAACTTGCCCTGTAGGTGGCGAGAGTGTCCCAGCAGCTGTTGGGCTCGTTGCTCACTCCTTCTAAGGGACAATTCCACCGCCTGCCGCCGGATGATCTCCGCCTGCAACTTTCGGTTTGTGGCGCCAAGTATGTCGATGCGGCGCCGCGCTTCCTCCGCCTGCTTTCGAGCAGTGATGTCGACGATCGCCATTAGGCACAGTTCCGGACCGGACCGGCGGCCCATTGAGGGCATCGCCTGCAGATCGGCCCAGAATTCCCCTTGATCCGCACTCAGGAGCGATACCTCGCAGCTCCGCTTTTCACGCCCCGCGAATATGCCCTCCAAAAAGACATTGAAAGCAGGGCGAAACTGCGGCGCCACAAAGATCTGGAAGCGGCGCCCGGCCAAGCGTTCCTTTTCCGTTCCGAGCAGGGTCGCGCCCGTTAGGTTCATTTCCAAAATGAAGCCCCGTTTATCGAGCGAGAAATAGCCCACCGGCGCGAAATCATAGAGATCCGAAAATTTCTCAAACCCCGCTACCACATCGGCCTTTGATTGCCTCAGTTCCTCATTCTGCAGCTCAAGCTCAATTTTATGGATTTGCAGCTCCTGCAGGAGCCGCTGAGCGTCGGCTCCATTTTCAATCAACGTTCCCCTTTTTCGCTCCTTGCGCAGCCGGAGTTCAGCAAGTCTTCGCAGCTCGCGGGCGCCCTCGGATGACGTGGAATGCTTCTTTATTTTTTAGTCTCCTCTTTTTCTCCAGGCTCGTCCCGGACGACTTTACCCTTTGCTCTGCGAACAGGTGCCGCGGCGTCATGAGTCTTCAGACGCGCCAGGGCTCGGCCCAGCGCGACGCCCTGCTCCGCTGTGTGCGTCGCCATTTTACTCTGTCCCTCGCGCAGGCCAGCCTCCACTTTCTTGGCCGCTGAGATGTCGGCGTAGGTGATGACGACGCCGTTGATCCGGTTGTCCACCGTGCGGTAGGGCATGACGCGCACGGTGAACCAGCGCCCATCCTTCGTGGCTATCGATCTCTCGGAGAAGGCCAGGGTCCGCAACACTTCATGCGCGTCCGTCACCAGCTCCGGGTAGAGAAGGTCTGACGCAAGGTCAGTGATTGGCCGACCCACGTCGCTCGGGATCAACTTGATGATCGTCTGGGCCTGCAGTGTGAACCTTCGCACGCGTAGCTCATTGTCCAGAAACACCGTGGCAATGTCGGTGCTGTTGAGCAGGTTCTTCATGTCGTTGTTCGTTCCGGATAGCTCATCCAGCTTCGATTGCAGCTCGGCGTTTACCGTCTGCAGCTCCTCGTTGAGAGACTGCATCTCCTCCTTTGAAGTCGTGAGCTCCTCGTTTGTGGACTGCAGTTCCTCATTGGAGGACTGCAATTCCTCGTTCATGGATTTCAGCTCCTCCTGCGACGTCTGCATCTCCTCTCGGCCCGCCTGCACCTCCTCGTGAGCTCGTTGCAGATCTCGCTCCAAATCCTTGTGCCCGGCGCTGCGGCTCGACGTTTTCCCCTTTCCCCCGGTCAATCCCGCATCGACCACGACAGCCGCGTCGGAGAAGACCACCAATATCATACCGCTAAGTTCCTCGGGCTGCTCAACCGGCTGCACCATGATGTCCACGAATCGGGAATCGGCACCGCTCCCGATCTTGATTCCCTGCACGGTTACCGCGGATTTTTTCATGCGCGCCTTCTGGAGGGCGCCCGCCAGTTCATAGCGCAAGCCCTCGCGCGCCATCGCTATGATGTTCCAGTTGGCCTTGCCTGCCGCCGGCTCAAGGTATTTCCCGGTCCGGCCGCTGACGTAGAGGATGTCGCCCTGATCGTTGACAAGGACAGCCGGCGGGGAGAAGCGGGCCAGAACCATTTGATCTGCCAGCGACTGGAGGCTGGCGACGGCACGTCGTGGCGCGAGCTGCGGGGATGCCCGTCCGGATCGCGGCGGCGGAGTCCCGGCCGGGAAATCGAGCTGCTTTCCCAAGAGGGCGGATTCGCTTCGTTGGAAAATGCGTTCCTTGAGCGCCAAAGGGGTGAACAATTTCCCGGATCCTCCGACGCTTTCCGCACTCCCGAGAAAAAGCACGCCACGAGGGTTCATGCTGTAGTGAAAAAGAGGGAATATCTTCTTCTGCAATTCCGGGGTCAGGTAGATCAGCAGGTTCCGGCAGCACAAAATATCCAGCTTTGTAAACGGCGGATCCATGATCAGATTCTGCGGCGCGAAGACAATCATTGACCGGATCTCCTTGTTCACCCGGTAGCCACGGTCTTGCCTTACGAAAAACCGGGCGAGCCGCGCCGACGTGACGTCGGCGGCGATGTTTTCGGGGAAGAGTCCCTGGCGGGCCTTGTCGATGGCCTCCTTGTCCAGGTCGGTGGCGTAAATCTGGACGGAAATTTGACCCTCGGACTTGATCTGACTGATCGCCTCGGAAAGCACGATCGCGAGCGTGTAGGCCTCTTCGCCGGTCGAACACCCGGCCACCCACGCCCGCAGAGTCCCGCCCTCGGCCCGGTTCGCAAGTAGCCCGGGAAGGGCTCGCTTGGCCAGCTGCTGCCAAGCCGCAGGATCGCGGAAGAAACTTGTCACCCCAATCAGCAGCTCCTTGAAGAGTATGTCCAGCTCCTGGGGATTCGCCTGCAGATACCGAATGTAGGCGTCAATCTTTCCGAGCTTATGGACGCCCATGCGTCGTTCGACCCGCCGATACAGCGTGCTCCTGCGATAAAGGGTAAAGTCATGACCGGTATGGGAGCGCAGCAGGATCACTATTTTCTCCAATGCACTCTGGGTCTTCCCATCATAATGCAAGTCGGACTTGCCCATCTGCGGGAGATGCCTGCTGTAGGCGATGAGCTTTTCCGGCAGCTCCCCGGCGGGAGCCACGAAATCTGCCAAGCCCGCCTCTATCGCGCTGCGCGGCATCGAGTCGAACTTCGCCGAGGCCGGATCCTGCACCAGCACGAAGCCTCCCTTTTCCTTGATCGCCCTGAGGCCCAGGGAGCCGTCGCTACCCATGCCCGACAAGATGACGCCCACGCTGTGCTCGTGCTGATCCTCGGCTAGCGAGCGAAAAAAGAAATCGATCGGCAGCCGCAGCCCTCGGGGCGCGGCCGGGGGGAGCAGGTGCAATAATCCGTGGAGAAGCGACATGTCGCTGTTAGGCGGGATGACATACACGCAGTCAGTCCGGACACGGGTGCGATCCTTAGCCTGCACAACTGTCATAGAAGTGGCGCGCTGGAGCAGTTCCGGCATCATTCCCTTCTGTGTGGGATCCAGGTGCTGGATAATGACAAAAGCCATCCCGCTGTTCGCGGGAACGCGCTCAAAGAATTGCACCAACGCCTCGAGTCCCCCTGCGGAAGCCCCTATGCCCACAACCGGGAAGGAACGGAATCTGTTCCACTTGCCCTTCACGGGCGACCTGGGAGCTGCTCTTGCCGCGCCACCGGCCGATGGCTTTGCCCGCCTCGCTGAACCCGACTTTTTCATGGGTTGATCATGCTGCAGCCAAAAGGGTGTGGAAGTTGGTCCCGAGCAAGCTGGTTGATGTTACGTGGGCTGTCGAGCCTCAGGCCCGACTCGGATTTGCCTTCCTCATGCGTCCATGATATATAAGCCGAACGTCATGCCAAAGTTAAGCAAAGCAGCGAGGAAGAAAATCCCGGCGGCCGAGTTTGCTCTGCCGGGGCGCAGATACCCAATCGAGGACAAGGCTCATGCTCGAAACGCCCTTTCGCGCGTGTCACAAAAGGGCACGCCAGCCGAAAAGGCGGCGGTGCGTCGCAAGGTGGGCCTAGCCTATCCCGACCTCAGAAAGGGACGTTAGGCGTCCGGACGCAAATCGCCAGCGGTTGGTTACTGGCAGGCCTCACACGTTCCCCCGTTGCGCATCGCCTCGATTGAGCAGGCATTCTTCTCCTCAGCGGTGTATAGCCTCGGGCCCTTTGCCTCGTCTGCGAACGGCGGGGTAGAGAGCAGCGTCGCGGCATCCCGTGTAGCGGTCTCGGCCTTCGTCTCTCCCGCCGCGCCGCGCATCTCCTTCTTAACCTGTATGGTCGCCTTCTCGATGTTGGAGGCGCCAAGGCCCCGCAGATAGTAGGTTGTCTTTAGCCCGGCATGCCATGCGTGACGGTACATGTGGGAGAGCGTCTTCAGGTCCGGCGTCTTGATCCAAAGGTTCACGGACTGCGACTGGTCGATCCATTTCTGGCGACGCGCGGCCGCGTCCACGACCCACTTCGGGTCAATGTCGAACGCCGTGAGGTACCTCTGCTTCAGGTCGGCGGGAACCCGGTCGATGTCCCTAAGCTCGCCGTCGAAGTACTTGAGGTTGTCCATCATGTCCTGGTCCCAAAGGCCGCGGGCCTTGAGATCCTTCACGAGGAAGGGATTCAGGACGATGAACTCCCCTGACAGGTTCGATTTGACGAAGAGGTTCTTGTAGGTCGGCTCAATGCAGGGCGACGTGTTCGTTATGTTCGAGATTGTCGCCGTGGGCGCGATCGCGAGCACATTGCTGTTGCGCATGCCCTGGGCGGCGATCTTGGCGCGCACGGGCGCCCAATCCATCCGGGAACCGCGCGCCACCTGGATCGGCAGTCCGCGCTCCTCCTCGAGCAAATCAACGGTGTCCTGCGGCAGAAGCCCGCGGTCCCACTTGGACCCCTTGTAGGACGAATACGTGCCTCGCTCGGCCGCAAGGTCGGAGCTCGCCTCGTAGGCGTAGTAGGCGATCGCCTCCATGGCCTCGTCGTTGAATTCCACGGCCTCAGGCGACGCAAAGGCCACGCCCTTCATGTAAAGCGTGTTCGCCAAGCCCATGACACCCAAACCAATCGGGCGGTGACGCTTGTTAGAGCGGCCCGCCGCCTCGGTCGGGTAGAAATTGATGTCAATCACGTTGTCGAGCGCGCGCACGGCCATGCGTATCGTGTCGCGAAGCTTACGGTGATCGATTGAGCCGTCTGGATTCAGATGTGTCTCAAGAATTACGGAGCCCAGATTGCAGACCGCCGTCTCATCCTTCGACGTATTCAAAGTGATCTCTGTGCATAAGTTAGATGAATGCACCACACCGATGTGGTCTTGCGGGGATCGCACGTTGCAGGCGTCCTTGAACGTGATCCACGGATGGCCCGTCTCGAAGATCATCGAGAGCATCTTCTTCCAGAGATCCAGGGCGTCGATTTTCTGCCCATGGACCTTCCCCTCCTCCGACAGCTTTTCGTAGTTGATGTAGAGCTCCTCGAATTTCCTGCCGAAGGCGTCGTGAAGGTCCGGCACCTCGTTCGCCCGGAAGAGCGTCCACGTTCCTCTTGCCTCCATGCGCTTCATGAACAGGTCCGGGATCCAATTTGCCGTATTCATGTCGTGAGTACGGCGCCGGTCGTCGCCCGTGTTCTTTCTTAGCTCGAGGAATTCGAAAATGTCGTTGTGCCAGCATTCGAGGTAAGCACAGCCAGAACCCCGACGTTTACCTCCTTGGTTGACTGCTACAAGTTGATCATTATGAAGCTTTAAGAAAGGAATTACTCCTTGGGACTCCCCATTCGTTCCCCCGATGTAGGCTCCCGTACCGCGCACCGCGGTCCACGAGCCGCCGAGGCCTCCGGCCCATTTTGAGAGATAAGCATTCTCGGCAATTCCTCGCTGAAAAATTCCCTCAATCGAGTCATCTACATAGTAGAGGTAGCAGTTATGAGCGCAGATTCCCGCTGCGGAAAAAGAGGGATTACCCTCGACCTGGATGTCATAGACCTCGCCTTCAAATGACGAGAACTCGACAGCATCTACTCGGTAAAACGCGCGACCGTTGATGAAGAACCGGCGGTTCTTCCACCTCACGTCACCACCCTGAAAGTCAAAAAGATCTATTCCCTTGCCCACCCTGAATGCCAGTTTGGGCGCATCGCTCGGTGTCACCGTGAGGGTATAGGGTTGGACATTCGCTAATGACGACATTGTCGGCTTCTGAACGATCGGAAGTATTCCAATCTTAAGCGCCACCTGGAACAATTGGAGAATCAGGTCCCGATTGGAAAGCTGAAGGGTCAATTGAGTGGGATGCACGGCACAGGCGTCCCCGCGAAACACACCGACGAGCAGGTCTTCCAAAGCGGAAATGGGGGCCTCCATGACGCACCGCGGAAGTTTCTTCTTGTCGAATCCCGTCCCGAAGAGTGCGAGCATGAATAACGTCGCAAGCTTCGAATGAAGGACCACGCATGTGCACTCCCCGCTACCCTTCTGCAGGACCGGGGTTAAACCAAAAACCTGCTCACACAACTCGACCGTATCCGAGATGTAATCGATCTCGGTGCGTCCGAACGTGAAGAAAACCGAATCGGACCCCTGACAATGGCCCTCAGAGAGGAAATACCCAGCAAGCCTGAGAAAGTTTCCATCAAGTGGAACACTTGCCCGTATGGACTTAACCTGACTCTTAGCCGTCGGCTCGCCGTAGCGTTTCTCGTCCTGATGCGCCTCGAATAGGAATCCATCTTTCTCAATAAGTGGAAGGCCGCCGACATAGTTAGCAGGCCTCAGATCCAAGGTTCGCTCGACCCTTGGAAACAACATTTCCACAAAATCACCTTTCTTGAGCTGCCCAGCGGGTATCCAGGCTGCATTGCGCATGAAATCGACCTCAAGAGCCCGCTCGCAAACTGCTGCATATTGGCCCTTTACGGTGTAGCACTGTTCACGCCTCCCACGATAATCGACGCACGCAGACTGTCCTCCGCTGGCCCATTGACTGATGCAGGAAATGTCCGCACCCGGGATTGCGAAGAGAAGGTGATCCTCCGTCGGCCGGATCCACGACCTGCCGCCTATCATCGCCGAAAGCGAGAGCTCCACCAAGCGCTTCTCGTTCGCCTTGGCACGCGTACCAAGAACACGCCTAAACCTGCCATCTTGGGCGAGCACACTCTCCCCAACTTCAATATCTGCGATGTTCTTCAGACCAGTTGCCGTCACGACCGGTGTGTCGCCGGGGAAGCAACTCGACAGCTGAGAATGCAGGGTCCCGCTGTTGAATAGCGTCGGCGTCGACGAGCAAAACCGGCGGGTTTTATAGAGATCGTATAACGCAACCGCCTTTGACTCACGGTCTCCTTTTTCGTCCAAGAAGAGCCCCATGGCCACGCGCATCCAGAAGAACTGGGGCGTCTCAATGCGGCGCGTGGGCTTCGAGACCTTGTCTACGATAAGATAGCGATCGTAGAGGGTTTGTACCCCTAGGAAATCGAACTCGAGATCCGACGATGGATCGAGGGCGCCCGCGACTCGTGCCAAGTCGTATTCCAAAAGGCGGGGATTAAGCCGCTTTATAGCGATCCCGTGCTCAACGTATTTTCTGAAGGCCTTCTGGTGGCTTTCCTTCAGCTTCGCAATTCCGTCACGGACAATATCCCAGCCTAGCACCTCCTCGTAAATATAGGTGAGCTGGATCCGCCCGGCAAATTTTGCGAAATCCGCGTCCCGCTCGATGAGGGTCTTGGAATTGAGGATGATCGTCGCGTCCAGGTCCTTCTGGGAGATTTGGTCGTAGACCGCCCGCCGCAGCTCGAACTCGATCTCGTCGCTCGTCATGCAGAGGTCGAGGCCGGTCATCGCGAACTCGATCCTCTTGCGAAGGTCGGCTCCCTCCCAAAGGACCGTTTCCCCGTTGGGCTTCTTGACGACTACTAGGGTCTCCTGGCCGAGTACCT
>Ga0265318_10000483_pt1 | contig 29390 bp, 21 predicted proteins | sample 4821metaG_FD_192431 | JGI IMG/M metagenome (GOLD analysis project Ga0265318, IMG submission 192431) | Rhizosphere microbial communities from Carex aquatilis grown in University of Washington, Seatle, WA, United States - 4-8-21 metaG | ecosystem: Host-associated > Plants > Roots > Rhizosphere >... | reverse complement strand
CGACATCCGCGCGGTCGATGATCGGCGAGGCGTTGTCACCGGGGGCAGCCACCCGCGGAGCGACACCCCGACCGACCTGAAGGCACGCATCAACCGCCTCCTGACCGAAGCCAAAAAAGCGACAGGAGAAGTTCAGGAGGCGCTTGTTCAGAAGGGCTACGGCATTCTCCGCGCCCTGTGCGAGGTCGGCGTCGAGTCCGAGATGCTTGGGGGTCTCATTCGCCGCTTCGAGCCGAACGTGAGGTTGACCGTCTTGACGGACATCAAGCCGGTTGCCTTCAAGGAGGCGGGCGAGAAGATCTTCGGAGTCTACTAACGGACGTGCCGGTATATCGAGGCGCACTCCCAGCCGATGGAGCAGCTCAGCGTCGTGTCGAGAGCGGCGAACGAGCTGGAGCAGGACTTCAAGGTCGTGCTCGAGGCCATCGAGGGGTACAAGAAGGCGGCTGCGTAGCGAACACCATGGAGCAATCTATCGTGCTCGTGGCGCTGACTCTGGGGCTGGTACTAGGTGCGGCATGTGCCTGGCTCATTTTACGCAGTCGCATGGATGCGGCGGCAGCCAAGGCGCAAAGTGAAAGTCAGCTCGAAGCGGCCCGATTGAACGAGCGGATCGCCGATCTCCGACAGACGCAAGGTGCGGGAGAGGCGACCGCAAATGCCAACCGGAAGGAGATCGCTCGACTCGTCGATGAGAATCGGGACCTCGCCCTGACGCGCGATCAGCTCATCGCCGAGAATCGGTCCCTTGCCTCGCAGTTAGCGGAAGTCACTGCCAACCTCGGATCGGAGCGCAAGCAAGCAGGCGAAAAGCTGGCGCTGCTCAAGGAAGCAAAGGAGCAACTGTCCCTTGAGTTCAAGGCGCTCGCTGGGGAGATCCTGGAGGTCAACGCCAAGCGGTTCAGCGAACAGCATCAGACGGACCTTGGCCAGCTGCTGACTCCCTTGAAGACACGCCTGAGCGAATTTCAAGGCAAGGTCGAGGAGGTTTACGTGCAGGAGGGCAAGGATCGGGCTGCCCTGGGCGAACAGGTGAAGCACCTACTGGCGCTCAATCAGCAGCTCTCCCAAGATGCGCACAACCTGACGATGGCGCTCAAGGGGTCGAGCAAGGCCCAGGGCAATTGGGGCGAGATCATCTTGGAGCGCGTGCTGGAGTCCTCGGGCCTACGCAAGGGCCACGAATACGACATTCAAGAGAGCCATCTTCGTGAGGACGGAAGCCGTGCCCAGCCCGACGTCGTCGTGCATCTGCCAGAGGGCAGGGACCTCGTTGTCGATGCCAAGGTCTCTCTCACGGCCTACGAGGAGTATGTCGTGGCCGACAGCGATGTCGGACCCGAGGCGGCGATCCGTCGTCATGTGGAATCCGTTCGCACTCACATAAGGAGTCTGTCGCAGAGGAACTACCAGACGCTCTACACGCTGAAGTCGCTGGATTTCGTGCTGTTGTTCGTCCCGATCGAGCCGGCCTTCATGCTAGCCATCGCGCACGACGACGAGCTGTGGCAGTTCGCATGGACTCGGAGCGTGCTGCTGGTGAGCCCGAGCACGCTCCTATTCGTGCTCCGAACCGTCGCGCACCTTTGGCGGCAGGAGCAGCAGAGCCGCAACGCCCAGGACATCGCGAAGCGAGGTGCCGAGCTGTACGACAAGTTGGTCGGTTTCGTTGACGACCTTCTTTCCGTAGGCAACCGTCTCGCTCAGGCACAGACCGCGTACGACGATGCATACAGCAAGTTCACCGGCGGCAAGGGGAACGTCGTACGCCAGGCAGAACTGCTCAAGGGTCTGGGCGTGAAGCCCACCAAGACCCTACCGGCAACCGTGCTCGAACTGGCGATGCACGAGCAACTGAGCTTGTCGCCGGGCCCAGACGGCGATGATTCTACATGAGCGCCGCTCATCCCTGGACGGCCGGCTCCCGTGCAGCCACGGCTTCAGGGTCGCGTGATGTACGCCTCGAGGTGCGCGCTCGTTTCCTTGTCGACGCAGTAGATGCTGCAACTCTTCGTCGGTCGCGACAGGAGAGTCCGATAGATCCGCTTCAGGTAGGGCAGCGCGACTTCGGGTTTCTTCCTCCGAAGGCCATTGCTGAAGTTCTGCTCCGGCTGCGCGATCCATTTGCCGCCGCGAACAACGAGGTCGGGGCCGATGATCACACCTACGTGTTCTGTCTCGAATCCCTGAACGCTGTAGACGGTGCCCGCCTGGTTCACCCCCGCGGGTTCGATGGCCCAGTGTTTCGCTTCGGGAATGCCCGGCGGCGGGCGCTTGCCGTTCTTCGCCTCCCACGGGAAGCGAAAGTCACCGATCACGATATCGTCCACCAGGCCATCCGGGAGCGGATCGCTCCATGGCCAGCACCAGCCCGCCAATAGTCGAGCGGAGTTCGCCTTGCGCGCATTCCGCTCCCGCACTTCGTCGAGCAACTTGTGCGGCGAGGCGACGACCTTGAAGTCGAACCCCGCAGGCGTCACGAGCTTGAGCCCCTCGTTGTGATCGTCCAGGCCGAGCACGTCGTCGATCCAGTCGAGGTACGCGGCGGACCCATCGCAGCGAAACTGGCCCGTGAGCTGAAACTCCTGATGAGCGGCCCCGAAACGCTGTGCAGTCTCCCGGATGAGTCGGGGCTCGCCCACCTCGTCGGGGGAGATGATCTGGTTCTCGTCAACAAAGAAGACGGTCAGGCGTGCGGCACGAACCAGCTCCTCTAACTGGCTGATCTTCGGACGCAGATGCCCAGCCACCTTGGGCACTGACTTCGCCCGGACGCGGTGACCCTCGTCGATGATGAGGACGTCGATCGAGTTCGGCTCGTGCTTCCAGAAGAAGTCGGTGAACCGAAGAAGGCCCTCAAGGCGCGGGCCAAGGACGCGCCGGAGGCCGTGTGTGAACGCGGCCGACCCCGTCACGAGGAATACGTTGAGCTTCTGTCGCAGCATCTCCCCGAGCACGTTGAGAGCGATCACCGACTTGCCGGTGCCCGGCCCACCACGGACGACGATGACCTGCTTCTTCGCTTTCCGCGTTGCGACCGTTGAGGCCCGGACGATGGCATTGTTGGCGGCGATCTGTTCGTCCAGGAGCCGGAAGACGTTCTGCTCGCTGATCATCGCCGAGGCGTGCTCGATCAGGGACTTGGAGGGTCCAATGCCCCGTCGGTCGTATGCGTCGAGGACGGGCGCCCCCAAACCGCGAGCGAGACGAACATCGAGGTAGCGGGCGAGAAGCTGCGCGTCACGCTCGCCGAAGGTGGGGCTCCCCGCACGTAGCGAATCGAACTGGGGGTGGAAGAGCCCCTCGTCCGGCACAATGCCTAGGTAGTTGTAGCAGTACGCACAGGAGGCGAGCCCGATCCGGTCGGCCCCCTGGAACGCGAGGCAGAAGTCCTCAAGGTGGTCCCCGTAGCAGTGGACCTGGGCAGAGGGGTGCGGCTCCGTACGCGGCGCCCCGGCGATGAACGTCTCGATGTTGCCGTCGGGCAGCGCCTGGGCCTCGCCCCAGCCCTTCAGCTCCACGATTACCGCATGGGGAGTGCCGTCGCGGGTGTGTCCGAAGAGGCAGGCATCAATGCGCTTGCTGAAGTACGGGACGCCCTCCTCAAGCGTGACATGCACGTCCTTGCGCAGGCCCGCGAGGCGGACGGCCGCCTCCAGCGCGGCAGGGACCCTCGCCACGACGCGGCCTCGCTGTAACCGACCGAGTGTCCGGCCACCTGCGCATAGTTCGCTTCGAGGTCGCGGAAGATTTCGTTCGTGACGATCTTCCGCTGGAACTCTTCGAGGTCTGCCGAGAAGACGCGCATTCGCGACCCAGCATACGGTGATCCGGCCACGAATCTGGGTGGTTATGCTCATTATGAATGCCCGCCGTGAGGAACTCGATGGTGCGGAACGCGGCGCGCTCGCCCGACCAGGCGACGAGGGCCTCCACCTCCGCCCGTGCTTCGCCCTTCGGGCTCCGCAGGGCTACGGCGGACAAAGGGGAGGGGGTCTGCGCCGCAGACGCCCGTCCGCTCCACAGCGCGATCGCCGTGGCGCGCTCGCCTGGCGGTTCGGTGTCGTCGACGTCCGACGCATCCGGCATGCACCGCCCCCATCACCTTAGAACCGTTCCAAAAAATCACCGCCCGAGGCCGCGCAACACTGTCAGAACGGTCGGAAGAAGACCGGCTGCGGATGCTTCGTGGGTTTGACCCACCTTGCCGCAGGTTTCGGCGAGCCCAAAAGCCATGCAAAGTCGCCCTTGTCCTCCGACACGCGGAAGGCGGCGGCCCCGCTGTCACGAACCGTGAGCGGGCGGCACCCAACGATCTCGACGGTGCCGACAAGCACTCCGCGTGGGAGCCGATCGATGTCCAACCCGTATTGACGATTCACTCGTGCTCGATCTTCGGGGTGCGTCTCGCCAAGGCTCGCGTAGACGTGGACGCGCCCGCGGATGTTCGTCCGAATCGACCGTACCTCGATCGTCTTTTCGCCGCGCACGATGAGCTCCGCCCACGGCTGGCGAACGCTCAAGGCGAGCTCGGGGTCAGCGGCACCGATCACCGAGCCCCGACCGCCCCACGTCGGAACGCTCTTGCCCTGAGGAAGGCCCTGGTGATTCGCGGCGCGGACGAGATTCATCAAACGGATGGCCTGATCCGCGCTCAGCGCGAAGACGGTTCCTGCGGCGCCCGACTTGAGAAACGATGCATCGCCCAGGATGCGATCAGCGCGAAGCAGCTCGATCCCCAACGGATGCTGCAGCGGTCCGGTGGTGTAGCGGAGGGTGAACGACGAATCGCCGTTCGCATCGGGCGGGCGAATGCTCACAATCTCAGCGAGGCCCAGCACGCAGAGCGCGGGCGCGCCCTTCCACATAAAGGCCACATCACCCGCAGCCCACGTACGGGGTGGCTTCCGCGTGATCCATCGTTCCTTCTTCCCCGGCACGAGCATAAGCGCAAGATCGTTGATCGAGGGGCGGCCCTTGATGATCCATGCGCTCATTGGTGACTACCTCTACTATTCACCATGCGACATCGACGTCGATACCGCGGCGCGAGCCCCCGTCTCGTCCACCGCTCGTTTCCGGAGGAGATCGAGGACGAGCGCCTCGGGTAGGCAGGCCTCGAACTTCGAGAGCCGCGCGCGCCCTGATGGCGTCGGAAACCTTCGGTCGTCCCTGTATAGCGATGCGCTTGAGGAGGCAGCGAAGTTCGCGGGTGGAGGACGAGATCCATGCCCCGTTGCGAGCGCTGAAGATCAAGCGTGTCGGATGAGCCTCGAAGCCGACCTCTCGCTCGAGCCTTCGAAAGAGCTGCTCGAAGGTCTGTTGTCGAAGGTAGAGTTCCTCGATCGCGTCGACGAACAGGACGCCTGGAGTTGGAGATTCCAACAAGCCCTTGAAGGCGCCCCGCTCGTTCGTGTCCAGGTCCATCTCCGGTGAAGCAAGGATGCTGGATGCCTCGGCAAAGGCGGCCGCTCGTCCGGACGCCCTGCGACGACGTGCCTGCTGTCGAAATTCGGTCGTCTTGCCGGTACCTGACGGGGCCACGAGCACAATCGGGTCCAGGGTGTCGCCTTGGACCAGGCTCGCAAGTGTCGTCCCAGCGTCTGGGCGAAGCGCACGAACCAATCTGCGTGACGCAATGTCAGCGCCGCCGTGGTCGCCCAGGTCACGAACGTAGCGAACGACGTCGACGTAGTCGTCGATCTCGGAGTCTGCCGTGCTCATTGGAGACTCACCACACGCGCCCTCTCCAAGTACGCGCAGAACGCGTTCGCCATCCGCATCTGCTCCGGCGTTCGGCATTCCAGGTCGAACAACTCGGGGTTGCCGACGAGGATACAGACGCAGCGCGCCCGCGAAGTTGCGACGTTCAGACGATGCCGGCTGAAGAGAAACTCCATCCCGTGCGGAGCCTCCTCGGGGCTCGAGGTCGCCATCGAGTAGATGACGACGGGCGCTTCCTGCCCCTGGAACTTGTCGACCGTGCCGATGCGGGCTCCTGGAATGCGCTTGGCGATCTCGGAGACTTGCGCGTTGTAGGGCGCGACGATCAGGATGTCGTTCATCGTCAGTGGATTCGTCGCACCATGATGGTCGACCCAGGTCACGCCTGGCGCGAGGAGGCTGTTCACGATCTCGGCGACGCGTTCGGCTTCCTCCGTGGAGCTGTTCTGGTTCCCGTCGTGCCCCACTGGAACGTAGAAGAGACCGGCCCCCGCAAATGGCGTCGGCCCCGCGACCGCTTGCGTGCCGAGCCCTGCGTGTGGCCGCAGCTTTCCTTCGTAGAAGAGCTCTGACGTGTAGCTGCAGATCGACGGATGCAAGCGCCAGGTCTCCCCCAAGAAGAGGCCGCGATCTTCCGGCATCGTCTCGTGCCCCTTCAGCAGGTACTCGAGAGCCGAAAGCTCCGACCCTAACGGGTGGCTCGCCTTCTGCGGTTGTTCGAGCTGCTGCGGGTCGCCGAGAAGGACCAGGTTCTTCGCGGCCTGCGCGCAGGCGAGGACATTCGCGAGGGACATCTGGCCCGCCTCGTCCACGAACAGCACGTCGAGGGCCTCGGCCACGTCCTCCTTTGACCAGACCCAGGCGGTGCCGCCCACCGCGTCGTAGACCCGACTCCAAATCTTCGTGACAGCCTTCCCGGCGTCGGTCTCCTCGTCGATCCCGGACTGCGGCGCCCTCGACTTGTCGCTCACGCGATGCATGCAGCTCACGGCAACGCTCTCCTGCGCGGCTGCCCGCACGACCTCTTCGAGCAGGTTTCGGATCACCTTGTGGCTGACGGCGGTCACCCCCACCTTCTTCCCCGCGCGAACCAGGTCGACGATCATTCGAGCCGCGGTAAACGTCTTGCCGGCCCCTGGCGGGCCTTGGATGGCAAGCACACCGCCATCCAACGCAAGGACCACCCGGCGCGCGCACTCGACGGTCGATTCGCCTGGTCGGCGCAGCGTCTCCTTCGCGATGAGCCGGGGGTTGCAATGAAGCAGCAGGTCGCGGGCGGCCCGATGGCGTCCAGCGCCATTGATCCCGTGATCGCGAACGAACTCACCGAGGCGAAGAAGCGCGCCAACCGCCTCCGGGTTGCTCACGCGCTCGTGCTTGAAAAGTGCGTTCGGGTGCAGGTCGGCCCGGGCGACGCCCTTGCGCAGGTCGATCGTGCGATGTTCAAGGTCGATCGCCTCGACCTTGGCAACGGACGACGCCTTCTCGCGTCCCGGCGCGAACGCGTCATCCTGTTCTTCGAACTCGGTGTCCTGCGGTGGAAACCGATAGCGGTCGACGACGACGCCGCGCTTCGTCGTCTCGAGCCGACGTTCGAAGGTGAGGTTGGCAATCCCAGCGGGCTCGTCCAGCAGCTCCGCATCGGTCATTGTGTTGAGCCGGAAGAACTCCCACCAATCGACCTTGTCTTCGCGCCGATGCCACTCTAGCAGCTGTGCAAGGATCCACTGCGCCTCCTGAACGCGATTGCGCTCAACGGGTAAGTTTGCGGTCAGCCCGTCGGCCACGGCACGAATGCGCGCTAATCGCTCATCGACCTTCTGTTCCGGCGCTTCGAGCAGTGGCGTGGGCCGAGGAACGGCCTCACCTCGTTTCTCCTCCGCCTCGATGCGGAGTCGTTCGAGCCAGTCCCGCAGCTCGAGCGCCGAGATGCAGTCATCGCGGTTGTACGCACTGACAGCTTCGCGAATGTCCGCCGTGAGACACTCGGCTTCCTTCTTTGCGATCGCATACTCAACGGCGCGAAGGTGCCGGGACACCTTGCGCAGGTCGATCTCCCTCGCCAGCCCGTAGAAGGGTTCGAGCTTCTTGATCGAGTAGTTCTCGACTCCGGCGCGCAGAGCTTTGCGAACGACGCCGTAGAGGTCCACAAAGACTCCGGCGCGCAAAAGCTCGTCGAGCTCGTCCGCCCTCGTTCCGTACCTCCCCATGAGCCTCTTCATGGACGTGGGCTCGTAAGGTGCGTAGTGGAAGACGTGCATGCCTGGGTCGGTCTGCCGTCGATCGACGATGAGATCGATCAGGCGCTCGAACGCCCGCTTCTCCTCCGCCGGCGACATCGCCCACAGCGCCTCGTAGCTGACGCCACCATCAGCGTCGCGGAACGCGTAACCGAAGAGGTAGTCGAGACCTCCGTGCTCGGCTTGTCGGTCTCCTTCGAGATCGAGAAAGAGGTCGAGCGGCGAAGGCGGCGGCAAGGACGCGAGCCCGTGGTCCTTCTCGACCGGCAGGAGTTCGTAAACGGGTCTCCCTTTCGTGCGGGCCTCGAACTGAACTCGGGCTTGCTCGCGCACACGCTCGAGGGCGGCCGCGCTCCCACGACTTGGGGCGTGTGGGAGTGGAAGCGGAACCTCGGCGAGCGCCGCCAGCGTCGTGATCCCCCAGCTCGCGAGCTCCTTGCGTTGGGTCTTCTGGATCCCTGCGACGAGCGACACATGGTCGTCCTTGATCCACCGCTTCTCACAGAGCCCGTACCAGTTGCAGACGTCGCAGTGGGCGACCGGATCCGGGTAGGGTTCGGCACTCTCAGCGCCACCTGGAAGTGGCTCCTTCATCGCCGTTTCGAAGTTTCGGCGGACGAGCCGGTAGTACGCGCGGAATTCATCGAAGCGGTAGCACTCGGGTTTGAACTTCCTTTCGGGCACCACGACTCGCAGCACCTCCGGTGAAGTTCCCTGCAGTTCGGCCAGAAGATCCGCGTAGAGGCACAGCTGGATCAGCGTCGCGCCGCGCGTCGTCTTCGCAAGCTTCGTCTCAACAGGCTCGTACCTCCACGAGCCGAAGTGGCTCTCGCCGTCCACACGAAGAAGAACGTCCGCCCATCCCGCCCACGCCCCGTGCTCGAGCCGAGCCTGGACAAGGACGTCCGCCCCCTCGCGCATCGCTGCCACTGTCTGATCGAGCGCCGTCGTGCTCGACCTTGTGACTTCCACGATGCTTTTGCCGGAGCGCGCAAGGCGCCTCACGTACTCCTGCTCATGCGCGAGGCCCCGCTCGCGCAGGATCTCGAGCATTGGGTCATCGTAGAACGGTCGCTTGGCAAGCCGGTTCGCCGCCAATCGCTCGAGCACCGTGAGATGACGGCATCCGATGAAGTTGGTGAGGTCAGTCGCAAAGAATAGAGGCTTGTCTCCTCGTAGATCCATGCGCGGTCACTTGCCCTGCTGGCTCATAGTCCACCCAGCACCTTGATCGCCGCCGTCTTGGGGTCACCGAAGAAGATCGGGTCAACGTGCTCCATGATGTCGGCGCTGACGTCGAGGAAGTTTCTCTTGTTCTCGATCGGGATCAGCGCTCGCTTGGCACCGTTGTCTTTGGCGATCTGCAGCGGCTCGGTGAGCGACCGAAGCGGCTTGATGTTTCCCTGAACGCTCATGTCGCCAAGCACGAGGAGCGCCGGGATTACGGGGGCCTTGCGCAACGCGGAATAGCAAGCGACGAAGAATGCGACGCCCAGCTCCGCTTCGACGCGGTTCCCGATCAGATCGATGACCTCCACATGAAAGTCTGACGTATCGAGGTCACGCGCGACGCCGAGGTCGCTCTTCTTGGCCTGGAGGTAGCTGAAGGCGCGCTGCACGGACTCCTTCATCGCCCCTGCAATCCCGCCCGACAGCTTGAGTTTGCCGGCGCCGGTCGATACCGAGACCTCGACGCGATACAGGCCGACGGTGCCGTCCGAGGTGACGCCCGCGGAGTAGACGGTGCCAGGGGCGAGAGGATCCGTGGAGATCAGATCGCGTCCGCCCTGCTCGGGCACGCCAACGAACTTTTCCTCGCCGGTCTCCTGCAGCGTGTAGCTGAAGGACGTGTGGTAATACTCGAAGGAGCCCATCTTCTTGAGTTGCTCTTTGACGCGACGGCGCCCTTCGAGCGCGAACTCGAGAACCTCGGCGAGCTCTTGCTGGGTGACCTCTCCGTGCGGGAAGAGGATCTTCATCATCCCAGACACGGTCTTGCGCACGGCCTTGCGGTCGCGAGCGTTGAGGTGGGCGCCCATCGAGAAGTGACGATCGATCACCTCGGTGAAGTTGTGCTTCCGCATCTCGCGGAGCGCCTCGGCCAGGTAGTCGACGACGAACCCGTAGTGGTCGGTGAAAAAGTCGTTGCGCATCTTCGGGATCTCCCAGCCAGGGAGATAGAAGTGCAGCCGATCGATGAACGCCATGTCGTCGCGAATGATGTCGGGCATCGGAGCGAAGAGGTGTCCCGTTTGGACCATCACGTCGATTGGCTGGTTGGTGTTGCCGAACATCGCGATGCTCGCATCGCCGGAGACGGCCTCCTGCCCGCGTTGGAAGCTGCCCGATTCGCAGAAGGTCTTCATCGTCGTGATGACCTCCTTCGGCATCTTCTGTAGGTCAGCGACCTCGTCGAAGCCGACGACGTCCCAGATCTGCACCATGCCCTTCTGGCGGCCGTTCATGTGCCCGAAGAGGTTGGCCACCGTGGTGCCGCCGGTGAGCAACGCCGAGTACGGCGAGACCTCCTGGACGACGTAGCTCTTACCGGTGCCACGCGGCCCCAGCTCGACGAGGTTGTAGTTCCTTTCCGCGAGCGGGATCAGGCGCACGAGGAAGAGCATCTTCAAGCGCCGCGACATCTCGCCCGGCTCGTAACCCATGCTGCGCAGCATGAGATCAAGCCACTCGTCGGTCGTGAACTCGCTGCGGACGCGCCGGTACTCCTCCAGATCGAAGGTCGCGATCTGGATGGGCGTGAGCTTGTCAATCCAGAACGGGTTCTTGCCGCGCGTCTCCTCGTCGTACTCGAAACGCATGTCGACCTGAGCCCAGACGCCGCCCATGACCAAGCGCTCGTACTCGCGTACGTAGTGCTCGGGGATGTGGACGTTCTTATGCCCGAAGTTCGTGACCTCCGCCCAGTAGTCCGAGTCGACGATCCGCACCTTCACCTTATCGATGAACGTGTGCTTGCCGCGATCCTTCACCGTCGCCTGCGCCTTCATCGACTCGTCGGACCGGATGTAGTTGTTCGCAAGCGTGTCGTTGACGACTTGCATCCCCATCTGGATCGCGACCTCGTCGGACGACGCGCAGTACTTTCCGAGCAGGAACTCGAGGACGAAGACGGGGACGTTGGCGCCGACCTTCACCTTTCGAACGAGGTCCTTGCGGACAACCTTGCCGGCGAACAGCCGGTTCACCTTGTCGTCGAGTGCGTCGCGTGCGGGGGCTGATCCGGTCATTGCTTACACTCCAAGTCGAACTGGTATGTCGGTGGGCGAGCGGTACAGCTCCGCGTCGGAAGTTGGGTCCTGCACGACCACTCGAACGGCGGCCGCGCCTTCGTCGCTGAGGAGAAATGCGACGGTGATGTGCTTGTTCGCCTCGAGCTTCACGCAACCAGTGGCTCGATCGAGCTCCGCGTCGATGGCCATTCCGACCGCGCCTACTTGCTTGCCCGCCGACATCAACATCGGGCGAACCACCATTCCAGTGGCACCGAGGACCATCTGCTTTTCTGCGAACGCCAGCGTCACGCTGAAGATGCGGTTCGTGACCGCCTCGGGCAGGCCGCTGGCCGTGACCGGACCTGCCGACGGGCGTACGGACGGCCTGATCTTCGTTCGGATGGTGAGGACCGGAACCAGCAGCTCTTGAAGCGAGGGGCCGCCGTGGTGGAAAGCGAGATCACCACCCGCTCGGAACACGCCGGACCCGGTTGGGAAGACGAACTCAAGGTCCGAGGCATAGCCGAGCGCGGATGCCGTCACCCGAACGCACCCAGGAGGGGTCGCCCCGCCGCGACCAATCCAGCACCGGCGGTGCAATTCGACCGTGTCGCCGCCGGGCGCAGCGGTCCGCATCGACTCCTCCCGCTCCAGCGCAAACAAGTGCCCGTGATCGGCGCTCACCACGGCATGCTCAACACCCGCCCGGGCGAGACGCACGATTGCCGAAGAAAGATCGTTCAAGACTTCGTTCATGATCCGCCGGGCCTGGCGTGTGGAGCTGTTCTCCCCGGCGCTGTCGATCTCGGTTGAGCGCACGACAACGACCTGAGCGCCCTCGACCTTCTTCGCAAGCTTCGGCTGGGACAGGCCAAGCAAGTCGTCGAGAGTCATGTCCACGAGCTTGGGGACTCTCGCGGTCGCGAACTTCTTTCGCGCGACGACATCAGGAAGAAACGCGTCGCCGATCAGAGCGCCGAGCTTTCCGCCCCGCTCAACGACGCTGAAGCTGCCCGATGCACCGGGCTGCAAGGCAGCCATCCCGATGGTCGTGATGCTGGGCAGCGCGCAAACGGCGTGGCGCACGGACACTTCCGACGTCTTCGGCAGGCGTTCGGAGAGCTCGACGCCCATCTCGAAACGCATCGCATCCACGAGGAAGTACGCGACTGGCTTCGGTCGCTCAGCCACGACCTCGCTGAAGACTCTCGTCTGATGCAACGAACCGGATGCGCTCCAGCCGGCCTTCGCGAGGGCCTTCGTAAAGCCATCCGCCATCGCGTGGCAAGCGTCCTCGTAGGCACGCCGCACGACACCCAGAGGGCGTTCCTCGGGCTCCTCGTCGAGGTTCGCTACCCACGCTTCGAGTCGACGCTGAGCCTGATCGACGCGGTACCATCCGCCCTTGGCCGTGTAGGCCTCCACCCATGCGTTAGCGTCCCCGCTTGCCTTGGCCACCGCAGCTCGGACGGCCACGGCGACGCTGCCGAGTTCCGCCATGTGGCGGCAGGCCTCCCACTGCGCCTTCCGCTTGACGTCTCGGTCAAGCCAGAAGCTGTGCTCCCGCGCCCCGACCACAGCGAGCGCATCTTCGAACTTCTTGTTGGCGATCAGATCTCCGCAATGATTGAGAAGCGCGCGCTCTTCGAATCGGAACGTGTCGATGGCACCCAACTCGCCAGCCGGTAGCTTCGCATTTCGAAGGCCGAGCTCAACCTCAACGCGGTCGGCGAGTTCTTCGTAGGCATCGGCAAAGCCCGTTCGGAGGCGCCGTGCCAGGTCGCGTATGGCGGCCTCATCGTCCTTGGTCTTTGGGACGGCCACGCTCTCGATGCATGCCGGCGGCGGGCACTTCAAGTCGCTGCGGAACTCGCCCGCCAGGACGTATCGCATGGTCACGGCTCGGAGCTTTGCCAGCGATGCGCCGTCGGGTAGCTCAAGGCCCACGCGGGATTTGACCAGCTTCACCAGTTCGCGCGTTGCTTCCTTCGTAACTATGTCCGGGTCTCGCGCGTCGTTCACGAGCCACGCAGCGAGTAACCCGTCGTTTCCGATTGCATCGTGGAAGATGCTCTTGAGAGTCGATGGCGGCTCCGCGGAGGACGAGTCGGACGACGCTCGAGCGAGGTCCTCATAGGTGACGCGCTCCGGGGCCAGCATTTCGTCGATGACGCCATCGGTGTACCGCTGGCGCAGGACGTTGCGCGCTAGGCGTTTCAGCTGCGGCTCGTAGCACTCGCCGGCCTTCTCGAGCTCCATGAGCACGGAAGCGCGCCGGTCACGTTCGCAGCCCGGTATGTAGATGACGACCGACTCCGGCATGTCGCCGCTGACGCGCGGCTCGACGACCGCACGCAGCTCGAACATGGAACCTGCGTACTCTGCCAGGCGCGTCGTGACGCCGGCGACCGATACGGGCGTCGGTTCGCTGCTCGTGCGCGCGCCGCCGCGGACCTCCGCGATGAACGGGACGAACTCCCCTCGGGCGTCGTACCAGACGACAAGCTTCTTGCTCTTCAGCTTCTCAGCAAGCTGCTTGGCGACGTAGTCGTGCAGCGGATGCATCAACGGCTCCCCCCCTCTTCCGTACGCCGGCGACCAGCCCCGCCACGACCATTGCCGGTCGCGGTGGGTGCTTCCAGCAAGCTCTTAAGTGCAGCCTTCACCGCGGGCGACGTCCGCTCGCGCACGAGTTCGTCGATGGACCGAGTGGGCGTCTTCCGCGGCGTCCACTTGCTGTCGGAGCCCTCAAACCAGAAGACGTCCTCGAGCCCGTGGGCGATTGCGAGGCTCCGGTCCTTCGCGCACTTCGGGACCACGCGCTCGGGCCAGAGGTGCATCGCGAGGTGCGCCCAATCGTACTTTCCCTCGCAGAGCGAGGCCCAGCTGGACTTCAGCTCCTTCTGCCACGACCTGTTCTGCGGGACGAGCCGCCAGAGCGGCGCAAAGTTGATGATAACGCCGTCGTCGAGGTTCGGCTTCCAGAGTGGCGCGACCCGTTTCACCTCTTCGAGGAAGGCCCGGAGCTCCTCGACCGTGCTCTCCTGCGCGGCCAGCTCCTTGCGCTGCGCGGCCGTCGCCTTGTCTCGTAGCTCGCTGGTAAGCGTCCCGAGCCGACGCTCCTCGTGCGCGAGCTTCGGTGCGGCGTAGTCGTTTTGAACGCGGAAGATCGTGTCCTTACTCAAGGCGTGGAGGTAGAGCCAGACCGAGTAGCTGGCCGATGGGGTCGCGAGCTGCCAGTACATCGGCGCCTTGCGGCGACTCTTCGAGTACATCTTGATGTGCGCCGGGAAGAACTCCTTGGCGAGCCAAGCGCGGAGGTTCTCAGGGACCTCGACGTGAACGCGATCGGTGACCGCGCAAACGCGCGTGACGAGGTCGTCGGGGTGTCCTTCGTCGTCCACGAGTATGTCGGGGCTATCGGCGGGCTCTTCGCCCTCCGGCCACATGCCAGGCGAGCGGGTGGGGAGCGGATCGAACGGCTCTGGTTCCGGCGGGATGGGACGCTCGCCGGTTGCGAGGCGCGGATCGAAGCGGCCGAAGGCCACTCCGACGAGCCAAGAGGTGGGCGCGTGGGTGGCAGCATCGACCGTCGCTTCCTCATCGCTCGAGGCATCTTGGTCGTCGTCCCTATCGTCCTCGGCCTCGACATCGGAGGTCGCGTGCGTCGCGGACGACTCGATGGCGGCGCGGTCGTCCGGAGCGATGCCGTAGAGGGCGAAAGCAGCGTCGTCGATCTGCTTCTGGATCGCCTCCAGCTCTCGTTCGACGGCCCCACGATCGAGGCCCGTGACCTTCTCGTTCAGTCCCGAAGGCAGAATGAATGCGTGTGAGGCCTCGTTCGTGGTGTCGAGCGATCTCTGTGCCGACCACGCCTTCTTCGCAATATGTGAAAGCGCGAGGTCCTCCTTGTCGCCGATACTGGGTATAGGGAGCGCGGCAATGTCGCCCATGTCAAATTGCGGATGCCCGCCGCGCCCCAACATCAGCTTCAGCAGGTAGTCGGCCGTGCTGGAGTTCAGAAGCGCCAAGAATGGTGACGCGCTCGGAAACGCGTAGATTCCAGAGCCGCGAACGGTGGTGATCGCGTTTGCAGGAAGCGCCTGCGGTCGAAACCGACTCGCTCGAAGGGGATAGGTGAGACCAGGAAGGTAGTAGTGAGTTGCCCCGCGGCCAAATCGACCAAGCTGTTGGATCGCGACCTGGTGAGCTCGAGAGTAGCCAATAAGAAGCGGTAGGTCTGCGTAGTACGGTCGAGAGCTGCCCCCCTTGCTGACGCTTGTCCACGGCGTCGCGACGTCGGTGCTAGTCGGGCGCGGCTCCCACCAAAGCCGCATGAGCCGAAAGTCGTCACCAGACGCGAGCCCCTGTTTGACCGTGTTCTCGCCCGTTGCAAACGGGGACAGCCTGGAGAAGATCGCCATCACGGTGTCGCTTGCCCAATATGGGAACGGTGTCCCCGGCACCGCACGGAAGGCAGTCGGCTCGCGCACGAACGTTACTCGGGTGCCGATTGATGTACCTGCGCCGCGCATCGAAGCGATTGCAGAGCGAAGCTCAGACGCCTTGTCGTCGACCGGGGCATCGAGCATACGGAAGAACACCGTCATGACAGCGCCTCTAGGCAATAAGCGGCCGTCTCGACCATTGCGCTATCGAGCACGCCGGCCCCAAGGTCCGCAAAGACGGTCGGCGGTGCGGTTTTGATGAGGATCTCCTCGCGCCATTTCTTGAAGGTCGAGAGGAAGAAGCCGGAGCGTGACGTGATTGCTCCGACGCGACCGCGCGACGCGAGGAGTTCGATGCCGCGCTCCACGAATGCCGCGTAGATGTCGTTCTTCGTCCGCGGGTACGCCCTCTCGAACTCCTGTTTGCCGCGGGCACTTCCGTCACCGAACGGTGGATTCATCAGCACCACGTCGAACTTCTTCTCGGCCACGCTGAGCAGCGCGACGCCGTGTGCTGCATCATCGGCGAAGAGTCGTCGTCGCGCGTTCGCTCTCCCGCCCTCGTCGCTCAGGAAGTGCGCTAGCGCGGTGCGAATCCGCTCCTCCGGGGGGGCGAACAGATCGCCCGTCTGGCCTCGCTTCGTCTGCCGAGCTACGAGCGTCTCGACACGCAGCAGCAGCCCTAGGTCACCCGCGAGGCTCAACGACCCGACGAGTGCCGTAAACACGCGTCCCAGCTCAGCGTCACCGAGCCTCGCCACAAACTCGTTGGCGATCTGCTCGTCGGCGATGAGCGGTTCGGCCACGACGATGTTCGAGCGGCGGATCTGCGAACGCTCGGCACGTCCGATGCCCACGTCGCGGTATGCCTTCTGTGCGCGCATCCACAGCGCGAGCTGGGCGATCTGGGCGCAGCGCGGGTCGATGTCTACGCCGTGGAGGTTGTGCGCCAGGATAAGGCTCGGGACTGCCCTTCGAAGCGCATCGAGGCTCGGGTAGTCCTCAGCGAGCGTGCGGCCTTCCCCTTCGCTCTTGGGGCTCATGGGATCCCCGTACGCCTCCTCGTATATCGCGAGCAGGAGGTCGAAGGCGTAGAGCAGGAAATGCCCGCTACCGCACGCAGGATCGAGGACGCGGATATCGCGTGGGTCCTTCCTCGCGCGCGGCGCGAACTCCTCACCGTGCTTGCGAACCATGTACTCGCAACGGTCGGCGAGCACCGTCTTCGTGCCGCGCATTTCATACCAGATGCGGCCGAGCGTATTGTCGGTAAGGAACTGGACGACGTAGCGAGGGGTGAAGAACTGGTTGCGCACGGCAAGCTCGCGACTGTTGCGCGGCACGTGGCTCTCCTCACGCATCTTTCTGCGCTCGTCCTGACCATTGAAGAACTGGTAGACCCAGCCGATCGTCTCGTCCTCGCCCCATACCTTCGCGAGCTCGCCCGAGTTCAGGATCTCGAGAAGTTGCTCGAAGGTCGTGCGCTTCGGCCAGAGGACCGACGACGGGTCACGCCGGTCGAAGAGGACCTTCACCTCGGTAGATAGCTCGTCGAAGAGCGACTCGATGTAGAGCCGGTAGCCCGCGTTGTCGGGCAAGAGCGGCAGGCCCGGAGCCATCCCGCAGAACTCCCTGAAGCCCGCGGACTGCTCGCCCTTAGTGATGCACTCCTGCACCAGCTCCCGCGCTTCGAGCATCTTCAGTGCCACGAACCGGTTCAGCGTCGTGAACGCTGCATCACGCAGGTAGTCGGTGACGGCATCGGCGGCGCTCATCCCGGCCGCGCGCTTGTGTTCGATGGCCGCGACGATGCGCTCGCGGTGGAAGGCCGCGCGCGCGGAGAGGTGCGGTCCCGCTTTCGCGGCCACGGCACCGCCACGGTGCACGTCGAAGTCGCCCTCGAGCTGCGCGCCGAAGTCCTCCTCGAGGAGCTTCCGCGCTCGCTGGGTGGCGCGTTCGATAGCGTTGCGAGTGTCCTTGTCCATGATCGGTGGTCCTACTGGACGATGACCTTCTTGCCGGAGCCGATGAGGCGGGCACACTCCTCGCGGACTCCGTCGAGCGCGGCGTCGAGCTGCTCTTCGGTCTCCACGCCGCCCGCGAAATAGCTTCCGAGGCTTACCGTAGCCAGCCGTTCGCCTTCGATGATGCGATGTACCTCGGCGATGGCGGTACGGAGCCGCGATTCACAAGCGTCGCGCTCGGAGCGCAGTTGCGGAATGGGGACCCGATTCTTGCCCTTGGTCATTCCGTTTTCGATCGGCGTTGCGATCGTCCGCTGTTGGTCCTCGTCGACGTCGGCCCACCCCGGCGTCTTGATGAGCCGGTCGAACGCCTTCTTGTAGGCGTCGATCCTGGCGTCGAGCGCCTCGCTGAAGCGGCGGTCGTATTCCGCCTCGATGGCGGTGGCGTGCTGTTCGATGTCCGGCAGTTCGCGAAAGAACGTCTCGCGCGCGAGAAGATCCTCGAGCGCGCGAGCCCGGGTCCTGATGTCCTCCGAGATGTCGGACTCCTGTTGTAGGAAGGGCCACCCCATGGCGATCGCTTGGCGGGCCCGTTCGAGATCCCGGAGACGCGGCTCGGTGACCGCGTGTTCGAGCTCCGAGGCGCGCTTGATCGCGTCCTTGATGGCGCGATGGGATGAGTTGAAGGTAGCGAGGGCGTTGTCCTCGGAGCCACGGACGATCGCCTTTATCTGGCCGAGCGCTCCCTCGAGAACTGCACCACCAGGGAGCCGACTCGCCGTCAGTAGCCCCAGCGCTGAAGCCATCGAGTCTTCGTGTCTTGCCGCCTCCTTGCGCAGCTCGTGAACGATCGCGCCGCCGTTCAACTCGCGAACCTCGCGCCCGAAAGTGTCTTTGAAGGCTTCGGAGGCCTTCACCAATTCCTCGAACTCGATGCCTTTCTTCGGCCGGAACGACGCCTGCCGAAACAGGTTGGAGTTCGAGAATGTGTCGCGGGCCTCGATGCCAGTGACCGAGTCGAGGGTCTGTCCCTTGCTGGTCGCTTCGATCCTGCCGGCCCGAAGGAGCGACAGGACCAGCAGCCGCACTGCCTCGAAGTCCCAGCCGAAGGGCTCCTTGGCGAATTCATCGGCAAGGAATCGGCCGGTCGCCGTGTCGCCGTAGTTGGCGCGCTCGTCGATGCGGTCGAGGACCTCCTTCAGCGGGCCGCTCTCCACGCGGAAGACCGTCTTGCCTTTCTCGTCTCGGAGTAGGCCCAGGCTTCCGAAGACGGACGGGAGTCCCTGGAGGTTCTCCGCGGTGAAGAGGGCATCGGCGCCCTTCTTCATGTCGGCCAACTTTGCCGCGGCTTCCTTGAATCGATCGAACACCTCGGGAAGGACGTTGCCGAGAATCTCGGATGCGCTCTTGCCGACATCCACGGCTCGGTCACCGGGACTTCGATCGTTGCCACGGAAATAAACGCTCCCCGAGAGGCAGGCCGCCTTCATGAGACGCCGAAGCTCGTCGTTGTACCTGCGCTGCCGGACGCGTTCCTCGGCGATCAGCCCCGGCGTGTCGTCCCCCTTCGTCTCGCGCTCTTTGCGGGCGAGCATCTCCTTCGACCGAAACAGCTGGACGGTCTCCCGGTCGATCGCCTCGTTCAGCGCGACGGCCCAAAAGACGTTCTTCCGCTCTTGCTGGCTGCGGGTGCGCAGATCGCTCGCGAGCGTCTGGAACTCCTTGCCGTCATCCGCGAGATGGACCTGGAACATCATGTCGCCGCCTTCCACCTCGCGACCGTGGATGGCGAGACCGGCCTTGAAGGTCTTGGTCTCGAAGAGTGTGTGCGACGGCTGCGGCTGCCAGAACGACGACAACACTTCCGTGTAAAGGCGGTGCGAATCGCCCGGCTTGGGATTGATGCCGTTGCGAAGCCGCTCCCAGTCGTCCTCGGCTGGCGTGGGAATGCGGTAGCCGTCGTCGCCACGCCGAACGTTGTGCGAGGATTCCAGCTCCCGCAGCGCTTCCTTCACCGCGGCGAGCTGCGCGTCAGCCGCGACGCCAGGGTGCAAAGCGGCAGCAATATTTTCGGCCGAGCGATGCACGCTCTTCACGTACTGGAGCAGGCAGATCACCTTAGCGACGGACTGCGCGAGTGGATGGCTCAGCTCCTTGGCGATGCCCGCGATCTTCGCGCGCACCTCGGACCCGATGTTTCCCTCGACCAAGTCGTAGACCTGGTCGAGGCGTGCCAGGGCCCCGACCTGCGCTTCCGCGAGCTTGACGGCATCGTGAACGAGAAGCTGCTGTGCGAGCTTGATGATGGTTCGGTTCGCGCCGCCAACGTGCTTGCTCGCTCCGCCCTGGGTGCGCAGACCGGAAACGACCTGGATGATGAGGTCGATCTGGTAGGGCAGCAGCGGGTAGAGGTCGATGAAGCTATCGCGAGTGAGCTCGGGGAGCTTGATGTCCGCCGTCATCCGCGTGTGTTCCGTGAGCCGACCGCGATGCTCGTCGAAGAGTTTGCCGAGCGCCGTCTGCGCGCCCGCGTTCTTCGACAGGACGCGGCGACTGGTAACCTCGGAGATGTCGGACGGCTCGAGGTGCACCTGCAGGGGGAAGCGGTCCATCAGGCGCGCCAGTTCGATCTTCTTGTCGTCGAGACCGCTGACGAGCTCGCCGAGCTTCTCCTGCGAAGTCACGACGACCCAGTGCTTGCCACGGCCCTTCACGCCGAGGTTCTGCACGACCGCTTGAAGGTCGAGCATCTTCTGAACGTCGCGCGCCACGAACTGGCCGACTTCGTCGACCACGAACATCAAGGTCTGCCCGGGGCGACGGCGCTTCATGAGCTCCGTAGCGCGCTCGGCGAGCTTGCCCGGGGAGATGTCCGCCTTGTTCTTCACGGCCTTCACCCACGAATCCGCCATCGGATAGGTGGCCGAATCGAGGCTGTGGAGCACCCGGCTCGCCTCGCTCAGCGCGAAGGCGACCTTGCCCTTCTCGGTGGCCCACTCCTTGGTGAAGAGCCGTCGATACTCGTCCTCGAACCTCTTGAGCTGGCCCTTCTCCTCGAGACCGATCTCAAGCTCTGAGAGGTCGAGATCCTTGGCGTAGCCGAGGCTCTGAAGAAAGAGCCCGTACATGATCTCGGTGAGCGTTTGGTTCCCGCTGCGGATACCGCGATCCGTCGAGACGTCGAAGATGACGGCGTGAGTCGGGATCTTCTCCGAGATCGCCTTGAGCAGCACCTGCAGCTTTTTGTCGCCCGTGCGCTGAGCGAAGCGGTCGGCTGCGGACTCCCCTGCGACGACCCGATTCGCGATCGAGAGGCCAAGCATCTTGGCAAAGCTCGACTTACCGGAGCCGAAGAAGCCAGAGACCCAAACGGCGATGCCCTCGTGGGGCTTGTTCGGCGTCTCGCGATACGCCTCGTAGATGCCCGTGTAGTGGGCACGAATCGCGTCCGTCACCACGTACTCGTTGATCTCGTCGCGGAGGATCTCCTCGTCGGTCTGGTCGACCTTGATGACCTCCTCGATCCGACGGTGGATGTCGTTGGCGAAGAGCTTTTGGATGGTTTGCGGGGTGGTCATCGCGGGCTCCTCATCAGAAGATCTTCGGGCGGTAGTTGTGCTCCGCGTCGAGCACGCCCATGAAGCGAAGGCCCGACGCGCCGTCCAAATCGCCGGGGTAGAACAGGACGGTCGGAACGTGGACGCGACCCTTCAGCTGCTCGAGAAGTGAGAACGTCCGATAGACCGGGAACAGCACGCCGGTTCGCAGGATGAACACAATGTCGCGAAGCGGATCGGGTTCGGTCGGCATGCGCTCGGCGACGAGCTCGACGAGCGGTTTGTACTCGGAGAGGACGGAGTGCACGGTCTCGACGACGGTCTCGACGCCCTGTTCGCGCTCCGCGGTGAACCATTCCTCGAGTGGCCTCTGCGAACGCATCGCCTCATCGAGGCACTCGGCGAGCGAGATTCGCTTGATGCGCTTGCCCTTCTGCGAAAGGCGCGTCTCGAGCATCGTCACCTGCTTGCGGAGCTCGAACTCCTCCTCGGGGTCGTAGCGGAAGAGCGCGTAGGGCATGTCGTGGTACGCGCTAATGCGCGGCCGCGGGTCCGGGAGTTCGAGCACCGGCTCGAGGAACTGGCGGATGCGACGTTCGAGGTCGCTCATGTAACCATCCTCTCTGCGTATTCACGCGAGGTCGCGCAGGGGAGCGAGAGCTGAACCAGGCTGCCGGCGACGTGGTATTCGAGCTTCCGAAACTGGTGCAGACGGAGCAGCTCGTGCTCGACATCGGGGGGGCGCATCAGGAACATCCGCCAGTCGGGTGCGGCAACGATCTTGCCGGGGCTCACGTTCTCGTCCCGCATCGCGTGCAGCAGATATAAAAAGCTGCGCTCAGGGAGGGAGTACGAGGCAAACTCCTTGATGCTTTTTCCTCGGAGCAGGCCGAAGTCAGCGGCGATCTTGGGCAGCCCTTCGGCAACCCGTTTCAGGGTCGTCTCGCTCCAGGGGTGCTCGATGCGTCCGCCCCGCTTTCGAATTCCGTGCAGATAGGCCTCCAGGTCCTTGGAGCGAACGCGAAATGTCCCGGAATCAAAGGCGGGGAAGAGCCAGTTCTGGAGAAAGTCACGGAGCAGGAACTCGTCTCGAGTCATGTGCCAAAGGAGCAGAGGTTTCCATTCGTCGGGGTCGCAGCCGCCCTGGGCGAGCTCCACCAGAGGTCGGTCTCGTCCGTTGGGATCGAAACGACGGTTGAAGACCTTCGCGACGTCGCGGAGCCACGTCGTGCTGGCAGCTCCAATGAAATTCTCTTGGCGAAGGCGATCGAGGTTTTCGCGCTTGGACATTGAGAAATCCCAGGCACGACAAATGGCGTAAGTCTCGTCAATGAACGCGCCTTTCAGGGTGAAAGAAGACGCGACGTTCGCGCGCGACAACGCCATCACGCGTCACCTCGTCGTGCATAAGGGACGGCCAGTGCGCCGATTTCGCCTCGAGCGAAACCGAGCGCTAGGAGTGCGACCTCTTCGTTCGTTCCTGAGAACACGCCCGGCAACGGCACGGCACGCCCTTCCGCTGAGCGACGAAGGCGAGAGAACGCCTCGACGTCGCGTTCGCCGACCACCTCGAAGGCTCGCAGCGTCGCCACGAGGTCGGTCCCTTGGAGACCTTCGAGCTTCCGGAAGAACGCTGCCCAGTCGCTCGCGTTGTCGAGCCAGTGCTCCCACCGGGCGTCGAACTCCTCCTCGACGGTCTCTGGCAAACGCCAGATCGTGACGCAGTTGGGGGGCTCGAAGACCTCTGCGCAGCGGTGCGCGGCGACGGCGAAGACAGAGCGCGCCTGCGCGAAGGAGTGCGTGCGTGGGAAGCCGCGCCGAAGCGCCGCGGCACCCAGCCCGCCCAGCTGGCCCCTGGTGTTCCACCACCTGGCGAGGTCCATTTCACCGAAGCGGGCGATGGAAAGCCGGAGCTTCAGGAGTCGGTCAAGTTCGAGCGAGGGCAACGGCATTGGATTCGGGCCCTCAGGCTCGGCACTGAGGGTCGCTCGCGCAAGCGGCTCGGAACGCCCATGGTTCGGAAGAGTTGGCCGTTGCGAGCATCCGCCGGTGCTCGACGACAGGTCGGTCAGCGCGACGTTCTCCCGCCCTGAGCCCCATAGGATCGGGCACGGTAATCGAGCCGCGAGCAGCAGCCAACCGCGGCTCGCTCGGCCCCATACGCCAAAGGCCCGTCGGGTCGTGCGTGCCGAAATGTGGGTGCCGCGGCGGGCGCCGTTACGAAACGCCGGCATTTGTTCATGGGTGCCGACGATCCGGTCGCCGCCAGGAGAGCCACGACCACTCCGGACGGCTCCGCGGCGACGCACGACCCGCGACGGAAGGTGGAGCACGTATCCAAGCTTGCGGAGTCCAATGGAACGAGTCGCTAGACACGTAGCAGGCAACGCTCACTTGCGCCGCTTCGCGGCTTTCTTCTTTGCGGGGACCTTCAGTCGAGTGGCTTCCTTCCGCGGCTTCTCTTCGAGGAGCGCCGGCCCGCCGGTCTTCGGGTCGACCAGGTCCAAACGGCCGGCGGCCGGGTCGTAGGCAAGCAGTACCATCCCTCCGGTCGACCGCGTCGCCTCGAACTCCTTCAAGATGCGCGCGTCCATGCGTCCCTCGTGGAAGTCGGACACGAGCGCTGGAACTGTTCAACCGCGGTCTCGGTCATCCCTGCTTGTCGCGTCGGCGACGAGCAGCTTCAGCGCGCGCCGCCCGCCGGCATCCGCGACGATCGAGAAGGAGAGAGAGTACTTCGGATTCCGCGAAACCTTGTGCGCGCCCGAAGCAATCGCCACCTCGCGGCCGTCACCGAAGAACTTCGACCACAGCGCGCCGACTCGTTTCTTCAGCGCGGCGAAGTGGTCCTTGCCTGCTTCCTTCAGGAAGCCGTCGAAGTACGACTTGGCACGAGCGCCGTGGGAAGGAACCATTCGAGCCCGGCGTAAGAGCCAGGTGCGCGCGGCTGAAGAACGACCGTAGCACCGTCCTCCGCAACGACGTCGATGAACGGCCGCACGACATCCTCAGCTCCGAGACGTAGCTCACACAGAGGTCGGGCCGCTCGCTCTCGTTCATTCTGGCGCTATTCTATGCGCCGTCCGTTTTCACCGCAGGGTGCTTCTCGAGCCAATCAAGGACGCGGCGGACGATGACCTCGGCGCTCTCCTTCGCCGCACGCGCTTCCTCCGGCCGGAGGTCGGGCACAGCCCCCGGAAAGTCCGACAGCATCCTGCCGGCGTGAATGCGCTGGCGGAACTTCACAAGCTCGTCGGCGCGGTGCCGCGCGGCGGGGTCGAGGATGGCGGCGGCGTTCCCGGTGGATGCGCTCGCGACTAGGTCATCGACCTTCCAGGTGCGCGGATCGCGGTCGAAGTCCTTCGAGCCAAAGACGCCGAGACCCAGGTCGCGCGCGTGCTTGACGACGAAGGTGAGGGCCCCCTCGACGAGCGCAGCGGCGAACACCGTGACCGTCGTCGGCGAGAGCGCCGGCTCGGCGTGCCGCAGCTCGGCGACCGTTCGCGCCCACCAGACGCAAAGATGGCCGTAGCCAAGCTTCTCCAGGGCGTCGCCGAAGGCATCGAGCGCTTCGATTGCCTTCGGGCGGCCGTCACTCCGCCGCTGGATGGCGTCCTTCACAAGCGCATACGCCTTCGCGCGCGCCTCGTTGCGCCGGACGATCTGTCGCGCCTGCGGCCTCTTCGCCTGGTCCCGTATCTGCTCGCTCGGAAGCGCGTAGGTGTCGCGCCCGGGTGCGAACTTCAGCGCGCCGTCCTTCTCGACGAAGCGTTCGTCGAGCACCAGGATTGTGATGGCCGCCTCGATGGCAAGCTTGGGCAGACCCTTGGCAACAGCGCGCGCGACAAGGACGTCCCGGTCGATCTGGGCGCGTCCCGCGGTCTCGCGGCGCGCAATCTCCCGAAGCGTGACACAGGCGAAGTCGAAAGCTTCCGGGTTCCGGTAGTCAGGTTCGTCGGGGAAGTTGAAGTCGGCCCACATCACGAGCCCCTGCGGCAAGATGCGGTTGTCGCCGCCGAAATAGATCGGCGCGGCGACCTGCGAGAGAGCGTCAGCGATCTCACCGTTCTCGAAGCCGGCGGCCCTGCCGACCGCCAACAGCTCCTCGTGGGTCAGCCCCGGTTCCTTCGGCGCGACGTAGACGCTGCATTCAAGCGCCGCGCAAACGAACTTCTCGACCTCTTGCCGCTGCCTCATCCCGTCCATCGCACCGCCCCTGAAAGTGGTGACCGTGACGATGGCACAAGCCGCCGCGCCCGGTAACGCCGTTTCCGGCACAACGCCGCAACGTTCGTCTTTCACGAGAAGGGCGGGAAGTTCCATCGCGTGGCGGCGCATCACATCGTCGGCGCGTACATCGTTGCTTACCTTGCGCCCGTGGCGCCGCACGCGCGCAAGTGACTGACCCTCTCGCCTGTCCGACCTTTACTCACTGGGAACACTCGACCTCAATCGGCCCGTTCGCGCGCGTCCACCGAGAACGGTGCGCCCCGTCACCTGACCGGCCCCTTCGGGGGGCCGAGCCTTGCTTTCGCCGCCTCCCGCATAGCGGGACCCCCTCGGCGAATGCAGCTCGTCCTGTCGAGGAGCACCGCGTGGCCGCGCCCCTCCGGGAATGCGAACGAGCCGCTCGGAGTCGAGCGGCCCCGCGAGAAAGGCCGAAAGTTTTATGAACGCCACTCATCACGCCCCAACATCGAAACCGTCTCTCTACGAGCGCATCACAGCGCGAATCGTCACTTCACTCGAAAATGGAGTCCGTCCGTGGGTTCAACCGTGGACTTCCCCCCACGCCTCCGGGCCCGTCTCCCGCCCCTTGCGCCACAACGGTACTCCGTACGCCGGCATTAACGTGCTGGCCCTCTGGTGCGCCGCCGCCGAACGCGGATTCGCCGCTCCGTACTGGATGACCTTCCTACAGGCGACGGAGCTCGGCGCGCACGTTCGCAAGGGCGAAACGAGTTCACTCGTCGTGTATGCGCGGTCCATCACGGTCGACGAAGACCGAGGCGACGAAGACGCGGACACCGAGTGACAACTGCACTTCCTCAAGGGCTATACCGTCTTCAACGTCGAACAGATCGAGGGTCTCCCCGACCACTACCACGCAGCTCGCCGCGCGGAGCCAGTTCACTCCGAGGCGCGAATCGCTCGCGTCGAGCGGTTCATGGCGGCGACCGGTGCCGCCATCCGATACGGAGGCGCGCGAGCCTACTACGCGCCCGCGGCTGACTTCGTTCAGCTCCCGCCTTTCGAGGCGTTCCGCGACCGAGCGGCGTTTTACGCGACCCTCCTCCACGAAGCAACCCATTGGACATCGCACCCGAGCCGGCTGGCCCGCGAGCTCGGAAAGCGCTTCGGGGATGAAGCGTACGCCGCCGAGGAGCTCGTCGCGGAGCTGGGCGCCTCGTTCCTGTGCGCCGACCTGGGAGTCACCCTCGAACCCCGAGCGGACCACGCCGAGTACCTCGCCATCTGGTTGAAGGTCCTGCGAGCGGACAGCCGGGCGATCTTCACCGCCGCGTCCCACGCGCAGCGCGCAGCCGAGTATCTGCACAGCCTGGACGCTGCGTCCGCCGCAAGTTGAAATCGCGTGCCGCCGGGGCGCTCCCCTACCGCGCCCCGGCGGATCGTCAGCCCCGTTCTTTCTCGCCGCGATCCGCTTTGGCCAAGATTGCATCGAGCTCTCCGTCGTCGGAAATAACTTCCTTCGGGAGATCATCGAGGAATCGGCGGCCTCCCGCGAACTGCTCGCTGACATGCTCGACGAACCGCGTGTAACGCGTCTCGGCCGTGGCTCGAGCTTCGGCTTTGTTTTCTTCCGCAACCGGGTGCGTGTGGGCAAACCAGAGCCGCACGAAGACCCCAAACGCTTGCATGAAGAGCTGTTCGTCTCTGTGCATGCGCGCGAGAGCCCGGTCGAACCGATCGAGCCGGCGAAGGAGCAGGGCCAAGTCGCTCGTACCGACCAGGTATTGCTCGACGCCAGAGGAGATGACCGCGCTTTCCGTCAGACCGCTCGCGGCGCAGAACCCGGCGAGGCGCTGGCGGAGATCGAGACGCATCCGCGTACCGATCCGCACGATCTTTTTGCTTGATGACTTGTTCACCCACTTGTCCTTTCGATTCGTGCGACTCGTCAGAGCGGGATGTTGTCTCTTCGGGGCGAGCGCGCCTCGGAAGCGGCGCTTTCCTCCGCCCTGGGAATCTCCGATCGCACAACGTGCAACCACTCTTGCGCCGCCGACGCCGCCGACGCCGCCGACGCCGCCGACGCCGACGCAGCAGGCAACGAAGGCGCGACCACGGCGGTGGAGGGCGTCGCGGCCGGCGCTGCGCTCCGGACGTGAGCCGCCCATTCATTCGCCCGCGAGGCGAGAAGCTCCCGAGCCTGCTCTTCGGGAGCGTCGGGCGGGGGCCGGCCGGCGCGATCGCGAAACCGGGGGTCTACGAAGTAGCGCACATTGCGGGCTCGGTAGGGAAGCGCCCCGCCAACGAGAAGGAGCCCCTCATCGGGCGAGAGCTGCATCACCTCGCCCGGCGTGAGCAGCGGCCGCCCGAACTCTTGTTCGCTTTCGGTCCGGTTCGAGAGCCAGAGGCCCGAGCCAGAGTAGCTCTTCTGAAGTTTCTTTTGCGTCGCTTGACCCAGGAGATCCGAGATTCGTTTTGCCGTCCGGTCATCGTTGGCGGCGTACGTGAACCGAACACCGCAGTTGTCGAGAATAGAGCTATTGGCGCCGTAGGCCTTCTCAAGCTGATTGAGCGACTGCGCAATGAGGAAGGCTTTGATGCCGTACCCTCGAATGAACGCGAGCGCCGACTCGAAAAAATCGAGGCGGCCGAGCGCCGGGAACTCGTCGAGCATGAGCAGAAGCCGGTGCTTGCCGCTGCCGCCCATCGACTCGGTGAGCCGCCGGCCAATCTGGTTAAGCACGAGACGAACGAGCGGACGAGTGCGCGTCAGATCACTCGGGGGCACGACCAGGTACAGGCTCACCGGCGCATCGGCCGCGACGAGGTCGGTGATGCGAAAGTCGCTCGCCGCGGTATTTCGCGCGATGACCGGATCGCGATAGAGACCCAGGTACGAGAGCGCCGTGGACCACACGCTCGAGAGCTCCTTGTCGTGCTTGTTCGCGGCCTCTCGCGCCACCTGAGCCACGACCGGGTGCGGCCCGTCCGGCAGATGGGACGTCAGGAGCATGCGCTCGAGCGTTTGCAGCGCGGTGCGCGACGGGTCCGACAGAAAGGCCGACACCCCAGACAGGGTCTTGTCGACTTCTGCGTAGAGGACGTGCAGGATCGCGCCCGTGAGGAGCGCATGCGCGGTCGCTTGCCAGTGGTCGCGGGTTTCCTTTTCGCCAGTGGGGTCCACGAGCATGTCGGCGATGTTCTGGACGTCCTTGACCTCGCTTCGGCCCTTTCGCACCTCCATCAGCGGGTTGAACCGAACCGAATCCTCGGCCGTCGGCTCGAAGCGCCAGACGCGGCTAAACTGGCGCCGCCAGCCGGCGGTGAGCGCCCAGTTCTCCCGCTTGATATCGTAGACGAGGACCGAATGCGGCCAGGTCAAAAGCGTCGGTACGACCAGCCCCACGCCCTTGCCCGAGCCGGTCGGCGCGAAGCAGAGCACGTGCTCGGGCCCGTCATGGCGCACCAGGCGACCGAGCTTCCGGGACTTGATGTGCGTCCTGCCCGCCCGATCCATCCGGGTATCGAAGCGCGCGTCGTCGGTCTGACAGAGGACGACGCCCGCGCCTCGAAGCAGGCCCGCCTTGCCCATCTCGGCGGTCGTGGCCCATCGCGAGCTCCCGTGTGCGTGACTCGCTTGGGTCTTTCGTCTGATGCCGACCGAGACCATGGCGACGAGCGCGCCCGCGACGGCGGCGAGGGTCGTGATCGCGCTCGCGGCGCGAAAGACGGCTGGCGCGCGCGCTTCGTACGCGCGGGCCCATCCCATCCATGCCCACGGGGCGTAGACGCGCAGCTCGCCCGTCGTCCACCACGGCGGCCCGAGCGCTTGCGCGTAGTGAAGCGCGGCGGCGACGTACTCGGTGGCGCCCCAGCTGCCCGCGAGAGCGAGGAGCACGATGCCGAGCGCGGCTACCGCGCGCATCGCGCCCTGCCCTCCGCTTTCGCCATGGGCCACAGGGACGTTCCGGCGCGGCGGCTCGCACGCTCGCTTTCGCCGAGAAGACTCGAGGGGTCGAACCAGGTGTCCTCG
>Ga0265318_10000481_pt1 | contig 29491 bp, 31 predicted proteins | sample 4821metaG_FD_192431 | JGI IMG/M metagenome (GOLD analysis project Ga0265318, IMG submission 192431) | Rhizosphere microbial communities from Carex aquatilis grown in University of Washington, Seatle, WA, United States - 4-8-21 metaG | ecosystem: Host-associated > Plants > Roots > Rhizosphere >... | reverse complement strand
ATCACCAGAGGAGCCAGACACCTACCCGCCATCGAAAACTCCATCGCCAATGCAAGGATACTCCTGGCACAGCGATGCGAATCTAACGCGAATCTAATGCAGCGAACTTGTGACTCAGGACACTAGCTTCGCGTGATGAGAATAAGATCGCTGATCGCGTCGATCGTTCTGCTGCTCGCCGGTTTTGCGCCGGCTGGGCGCGGCATCTACGAAGACATGTTCGTGCCCATCGGCGGCATACCGCAATGGGTCACGATCAGGGGCTTCGACAAGGCCAATCCCGTCATCCTTTTCCTTCACGGCGGTCCGGGCAATGCGATGAGCCCGTTCGCCGATTCGATGTTTGCGGGCTGGGATAAGGACTTCACGCTGGTGCAATGGGACCAGCGCGGCGCGGGACGGACCTACACCAGGAACGGGCCTTCGGTGGAGCCGACGATGACGCTCGAGCGGATGACCGATGACGGAATCGAGGTCGCGGAGTTCCTGAAGAAGCATCTGGGCAAGGACAGGATCATCCTCGAAGGAGGCTCCTGGGGATCGGTCCTGGGAATCCGCATGGCACATGCGCGGCCCGATCTGTTTTACGCCTATGTGGGCACGGCGCAGGTCGTGAACTGGCACGCGAATCTGGCAGCCGGCTATGCGCGCGTGCTCGCGCTTGCGCGCGACGCGAAAGACCAGCCCGCGGTCGACGCGCTGACGGCGATCGGTCCGCCGCCGTGGGACAAGGTCGAGGTCTGGCCGAAATACCGCAAATGGCAGCGCCTCTATCAGGCGAAGATCGCGACCGCGCCGCCGGCGTTCCAAACCATCGACCCCCGTTATGCGTCGCCCGAGGAGCAGGCGCAGGGCGAGGCGGCGGACGACTTTTCCTTCCTGCATTTCTGGGGTCCGACACTCTCGGGACCGTTCACCCAGGTCGATCTTCCGGCGCTCGGAACCGATTTCCGGATCCCGATCTATATCGTGCAGGGCGAAGAGGACCTGACGACGACGCCCGATCTCGCCAAAGCCTATTTCGACAGTCTCAAGGCGCCGCGGAAGAAGTTCATCCTGGTGCCCCGCACCGGTCACGAGCCTTCCCTTGCGCTGCTGGCTTCGATGCACACGCTGATTCTCGACGAGGTGCGGCCGCTGGCTTCACAGCGGCGATAGCGCGTCAGAAGGGAACCCACCCGCTCGGGAACGGCGAGACGCCGAAGAGATGGGCGTGGGAGAAGAGCACGCCGGCGAACGCCGCGACGGCGACGAGCAGGCGCCAGTCGAAAAGCTCGCCCAGATTCAAACTGGTCCGTCCACGGAGGATCGCGGCGAACGGGACATTCGAGGTCTTGGCCGCGAAGCCTTCCCAAGCCTCTCCCATCTTGCGGCGGCGCTTGGCGTCGATGGAGAAAGGCCCGAGGACACTGAGCAGAAAGAGCGTGCCGAAGAAGATCACCGACGCCTCGTCGCCATTGGCGGCGGTATGGAACGCGGCCCACAGCGCCACGCCCCAGAGGAACGGATGGCGCGTGATGCGCAGCACGCCCTTGACCGTGCCCTCCTTCGCCGCCGCGCCCTCCTGCTTGAGCGACGTCGGATTGGGCAGGAGCAGGCCGGGCACCGCGAGCAGGAAGGCAAGCGCGACGACAGGGATCGCCAGATGGCGGATGCCGATCCAGGGCGCGTAGAGGACAGGATCGTCCGCGCCGGCCTGCGCCGCATTGTAGGACATCACCAGCCACGCGATCGCGGCGATGGAGGCGAGCGAGAACAGGCCCAGATACGCCCCCTCGCCGATCGCGCCCACGAGCCCGTCGCGCAGCCGCGTGCCGGAGACCAAGAGGTGCAGACCCAGGAACACGCAAGCCGCGGCAATCAGCATCGTCATGGTCCGGCCTCCGGGACACAGCTATAATTTACAACGTAAGTTTTCACGAATCAAGGCCCTTAAACCCTCGCGTCCAAAGGGTTGTTTGGTTAAGGTGCCCGCGCTTCACGCTTTTTTGCACAAAGGTCCTCCCATGGCCACGACGCCGCTTGAGCGAAACCAGCCGGTCCTGATCCAGACCGGCGAGACGGCGCAGCCGGCCGAGGGCGAGCCCCGGCCGATCAAGCCGCGCGACGGCCGTTTCGGCGTCACGGTCATGTTCGCGGCCGGGATCCTGGCGGCACTCTGGACCGGGGCGAGCGCGGCCTATCTCTGGGGCTATTTCGGCCCCACGGGCTTGAAGGCGCTCGACATCCAGCAGATCGCGCTTTCCGTCATCGTGACATTCATCCCCTCGCTGCTGTTCGTCGCCTGCGCCTGGGCGCTGGTGCGCGGGCGCGCGATGAGCGAGGCAGCAGCCGCGCTGGTCGACGCGACCGACCGCCTCTTCACCGCCGACGAGACCGCGTCGCGCACCGCAGCGCGCCTGTCGCGTGCCGTGCGCCGCGAGCTCGACGCGCTCAATGCCGGCCTCGACGGCGCATTCAACCGCATGCGCGCGCTCGAGATCGTGCTCGAGAACCAGATTGCCGCCCTCGACCAGGCGGGCGCGCGCGCCGAAGTGCGCGGCGAGGCCGTCGCCTCGCGCCTGACGCAGGAGCGCGAGCGCATCGACGCGGTCTCCGGCACGCTGGCCGACGCGGCGGCGCGCGCGAGCGAGACGGTCGCCGGACGCGCGGCGCAATTGAAAGCCTCGATGGAGACGGCGGAAAGCTCGCTCAAGCTCGCGGCCCAGGCGCTCGACGCGCAGGCGGCCGATTTCCGCAACGCCGCCAGCGCCGCCGCCGAAGCGCCGCGCCTGGCGGCGGTCGAGCTGGACAAGCAGGCCAAGGCGATCGAATCCGTCTCCGACGCGTCGATGGCGCGCGCCGAATTCGTGCTCGGACGGCAGGAGCGCCACCGCACGGCGATGAACGACCTGCTCGCGCGGCTGAAGGAGGAAAGCGGCGCCTTCGAAAGCGCGCTCGGCCGCGAACGCGCGGCGATGGCGCAGGCGATCGAGCAATTGGGCGGCGAGGCGCAGAAATTCGAGACCGTCACCGGCCATGCCGAGCGTCATCTCGAGCACATCATGGCCAATGCCGCGACGCGCGCGGGCCAGCTCACGCAAAGCTTCACGCGCGAAGCGGAACGCCTGAAAGAGGCGAGCGACGGCGCGCATGCGACGCTCGTCAAGCTCATCGATTCCTTGCGCGAAGCCAGCGCCGGCGCACAGACGCTGATCGGCGAGACCGCGGGCCAGGCCAAGACCGACGCGCGCAATCTCGTCGGCGAGGCGATGGCGGAATGCGAGCGGCTCCTGCGCACTTCGGGCGAGCTGTCGGCGCAGGCCAACGAGATCCGCCGCACGCTTGCGGGCGCGGTGGGGGACGTCGAGAAGCACCTGCTCTCGCTGCCCGGCATCGCCCAGCAGGAGGCGCAGCGCGTGCGCGCCATGGTGCGCAGCGAGACCGAAGAGATCCTCGACATGTCGGCGCGCACGCTGTCCACGATCCATCAGCGCACCGCGCCGCGCCCGACGATTTCGGCGCATGTCCTGCCGCAGATCGAGCCGGAGCCGGAGCGCGACGGCCTGTTCGGCCTGGCGCGCAAGCTCACCTCCAAGCCCAAGGCGCAGAAGCCGCAACGCGGCGACGGCAAGAACTGGGAGATGAGCAAGCTGCTCGCCGCCGTCGAGACCAGCGAAAGCCGCGCGCGCGACCTCAAGCCTTCGGCCGCGGCGGCGATGGGCGCGCTGGAAGCGGCGCTTGCCGATCTCGCCGTCGATCTCGACGCCATCACCGGCGACACCCCACCGGGCGAAGAGGATTGGCGCGCCTATCTCGCCGGCGACCGCGCGGCGTTTGCGCGCCGTCTGGCGGGCGCCATCGACAGCGAGACGGTCGACCGCGTAGCTAGCCTCTATCGCGAGGACACGCGCTTCCGCGAAGCCGCCAATCTCTACATGAGCGAGTTCGAAGCCCTGCTGGCGCGCGCCCGCGAAGGCGACGGCGGCGGGCTGCTCACGCCGACGATCCTGAGCGCCGACACGGGGAAGATTTACTTGGCCATAGCTTACGCGCTGGGGCGGCTCTGATCTTCAACCTCCCCCTTGTGGGGAGGTCGAAAAATGCGAAGCATTTTTCGGGTGGGGGAGCGGTGCGGGACGCCAGCTCGCTTCGCTGCGCGCGTCGACCTCCCCACAAGGGGGAGGTTAGATGCGTCTCAACTTCGCCGCATAGAAACCGTCCATGCCGCCCTGCTCCTGCAGATGACACGGCAGCGTGCGCAGATCGCCGCTGGCATCGATGAATTCGGTGTGGCCGAAGACATCCGAAGATTCGATGTGCTCGCGAGTGAACTCGCTGTTCGCTTCCAGGAACTGCGCCACCTGCTCCGGACCTTCCTCCGGCTCGAGCGAACACACCGCGAAGACGAGCAACCCGCCCGGCGCGGTGAGCTCGGCGGCGCGGTCCAACAGCTCCGCGCTCGTGGCCGCGACGAGCGTCACGTCCGAGGCGCTCTTGATCCAGGGAAGCTCGGGGTGGCGGCGGATCGTGCCGGTGGCGGTGCAGGGCGCGTCGAGCAGCACGAACGGCGCGGGCTCGACGTCGGCGTCGCGCATGTCGCTTTCGATCAGCGTCGCATCGAGCTTCAGCCGCGCGAGGTTCTCCTTGAGCCGCGTCATGCGCGCGGGTTCGCGCTCCACGGCCGTGACGAGCGCGCCGCGCGCGGCGAGCTGTGCCGTCTTGCCGCCGGGCGCCGCACACAGATCGATGACGCGCTCGCCCCGCACGTCTCCAAGCAGATGCGCGGGCAAGGTCGCGGCCGCGTCCTGCACCCAGAACTCGCCCTCGGCGAAGCCGGCCAAGGTTTCCACGCGCTCAGGCTCCATGCGCTGAACGTTGCCGAACAAGGGCTCGGCAGGGGGTGTCTTCCAAACAAGATCGAGCGGTGCCTGATGAAGATGCGCCAATGCGATGGCGCGCGCGCGCGCCTCGCCGTAGGCCGCGCACCAACGCGTCCAAAGCCAGTCGGGCGTGTTGAGGCGCGCGGCATCCTGCGCTGCGATGGCCTCGGCGCCTTCGCGCGAGACGCGGCGCAGCACGGCGTTGATCAGCGGCTTGAAATGCACCGCCTTGCCGTCGGCCTGCGCCAGGCGGTTGGCGCCATCGACGGCGGCGTGCGGCGCGGTGTCGAGGAAGAGCAGCTCGCAGGCGCCCATCAGCATGATCTCGACCGCCGGTCCCGCCTTGTGCGGCGGCGGCAGCTTGGCGGTGAACGCGCGCAACAGCGCATCGAGCTGGCCGAAGCGGCGCAGCGTCTCGGACGCCAAGGCGAACGCGAAGCCCGCGTCGCGCGGATCCAACCCCACGGCGTGTTCGAGCGGACGGCGCTTGCGCAGCACGTCCGACAGGAGCTTGAGCGCTGCCTGGCGCGCGTTCACGCCCAGGGACCGCGCGGGTTCTGCCCGGGCGCGCCCGCCATCGCGCGCAGCCGCGCGATGCGCTCCTCAGTCGAGGGATGGCTGGAGAACAATCCCGAAAGACCGCCGCCATGCAGCGGATTGACGATGAACATATGCGCGGTCGCGGGATTGCGCTGCGCCTCCTCGTTGCCGATGCGCGCGGCGTCATGATCGATATGGGCGAGCGCCGAGGCGAGCCAGAGCGGACGGCCCGAGATCTCCGCGCCGGCGCGGTCGGCCTCGAACTCGCGGCTCCTGCTGACCGCCATCTGGACCAGCACCGCGGCGAAGGGCGCGAGCAGCATCACCAGCAGCACGCCGGCGAAGCCGAGCGGATTGCTGCGCCTGCCGCCGAAGAAATAGGCGAAGTTCGCCAGCATCGAGACCGCGCCCGCGAGGATCGCGGTGATCGTCATCGTCAGCGTGTCGCGATGCTTCACATGGCCGAGCTCGTGCGCGATCACGCCGGCGAGCTCCTCGGTGCTGACGCTGTTGAACAGGCCGGTGGTCAGGCAGACCGCCGCATGCTGCGGATCGCGGCCGGTGGCGAAGGCATTGGGCTGCGGATTGTCGACGACATACACTTTGGGCATCGGAAGCCCCGCCTGGGTCGCGAGCTGTCCCACCATATGCACGAGACCGGGCTGCTCGGAGTAGCTCACCTGGCGCGCGCCGTACATCGACAGCAGCGCCTTGTCCGAGTTCCAATAGGCCCAGATGTTCATCCCCGCCGCGAACAGGAAGGCCAAGGCCATGCCTATGGGGCCCCCGATCAAAAAGCCCACGACCAGGAAGATCCCGGTCAGCACTGCCATCAAAAGCCCCGTGCGCAGGGTGTTCATGCGAAAAATCCTAAAGCCCGTCCTGGGCCTGATGTAAGCTCGGCCCCCATGGCCAGCAAGCGCGAGATCGCCCAAAGGATCAAGGACGCGGGCAAGCGCGCCCGTGCCGAAGCCGAGGCGCGCCGCTCCGCCGAGAAGAAAGCCGGGCCCACGCCCGAGCCCACACCCGAGCCCACACCCGAGATCGGCGGCCGGAAGGGACCCGAGCCCACGCGCTTCGGCGATTGGGAGAAAAACGGCTTGATTTCCGACTTCTGAGCGCGGGTTTGGCGGCCTTGATCCGGCCCGGTTCAAGGTCCATGTAGGGCTCAAGAGTTGGAACCGTTCCAGAAAGCGTGCCGCCCATGTTCATCCAGACCGAATCCACGCCCAATCCGGCGACCTTGAAGTTCCTGCCCGGCCGCGAGGTCATGGGCGAAGGCGCGGTCGCGGATTTCCCCGACGCCAAGGCCGCGGGGCGCTCCGCGCTCGCGCAGGCGCTGTTCGGCATCGACGGCGTGGGCCGCGTCTTCTTCGGCTCGGACTTCATCTCGGTCACCAAGACGGACGGCGACTGGAAGCAGCTCAAGGCGCCGGTCCTGGGCGCGATCATGGACCATTTCACGCGCGGCCTGCCCCTCATCGAGGGCACGAGCGAGGAAGCCGACGACTCTGCGCAGTACGGCGAGGGCGATCCGCAAGTCATCGCGCAGATCAAGGAGCTGATCGACACGCGCGTGCGCCCGGCCGTGGCGCAGGACGGCGGCGACATCATCTACAAGGGCTTCGACGGCGGGAGCGGCATCGTGTTCCTGCACCTGCAGGGCTCCTGCGCCGGCTGTCCGTCCTCCACGATGACGCTGAAGAACGGCATCGAGAACATGCTGCGCCACTACGTCCCCGAAGTGACCGCGGTCGAGGCGATTTGAATCGGCGTTGCCCTCATCCTTCGACAAGCTCAGGATGAGGGGAGCGTGCAAGCTCACCCTCACCCTGAGCTTGTCGAAGGGTGACTCCAGGAATCTCCCATGTCCCACGCGATGAACGACGAGGCGCTGGATATCGTCTTCCGCACGGCGCGCTCGCAGAACAAGTGGCTCGACAAGCCGGTCAGCCCGGCGTTGCTGATGGCGGTCTATGACCTGATGCGTCTGGGCCCGACCAGCGCCAATTGCTCGCCGGCGCGCATCGCGTTCCTGATGTCGAAACAAGCGAAGGAGCGGCTCAAGCCGCATCTGCTGCCCCAGAACGTCGAGAAGTCGATGACGGCGCCGGCGGTCGCGGTGATCGGCCACGACCTCGATTTCCCGCAGTTTCTGCCGCGCCTGTTCCCGCACAATCAAGGCGCCAAGGACTGGTTCAACGATCCGGCGCTTCGCGAGAGGACGGCGTTTCGCAACGGCACGCTGCAAGGCGCTTATTTCATCATTGCCGCGCGCGCGCTGGGACTGGATTGCGGACCGATGTCGGGCTTCAACAACGACGCGGTGGACAAGGAATTCTTCGCCGGCACCAACGTCAAATCGAACTTCATCTGCGGTGTGGGCTATGGCGATCCGTCCGGCGTGTTCCCACGCAGCCCCAGGCTCGAGTTCGACGAGGCGTGCAAGATCCTGTGAGATGAGGGGATGAAGATCCTCGCCGTCGATACCGCCTTGGGAGCGTGCTCCGCGGCACTGCTGGAGAACGGGCACGTGGCTGCGCATCGCTTCACGGCGATGGAGCGCGGCCATGCCGAAGCGCTCGCGCCGATGGTCGAAGAGGTCATGCTGGGCCACGATTTCGCATCGCTCGACCGGCTCGCGGTGACGACGGGGCCCGGCACCTTCACCGGTCAGCGCGTCGGCCTTGCCTTCATGCGCGGTTTGAAAGTCGCGCTCGGCGTCCCGCTCGCGGGTGTGACGACCTTGGCCGCGATGGCGGCGCAAGCCAAAGCCGAATGCGGCACGGAGCGCGCGATCGCGCTGCATGACGCACGCCGCGACGAGGTCTATGCCGAGATCGATGCGACGCCCGAGGTGATGCTCTTCGCTGAGGCCGTCGCACGACTCAGCGCGCTGAAGCCTGGCGCGCCCGTCGCGCTGGCGGGAACGGCCGCCAGTCGCGTATGCGAAGCACTTGCAACGGGCTTCGTCTTGTCGAGCGTCCGTCAGCCCGACGCGCTCTGGGTGGCGCGGCTTGCGATCAAGTCTCAGGTGAGCGAGACGCCGCGACCGCTTTACCTGCGCGCGCCCGACGCCAAGCTGCCGGCGGACAAGGCGTGATCCGCGCCGCGACGCTCGAAGACGCAGCCGAGCTGGCGCGTCTGCACGCCCTCTCCTTCGCCCAAGCCTGGGACGGGAAAGCGATGCGCGGGCTCATGGAAAGCCCTGGAATTCTTGCATTTCTTTCACCTTGCGGATTCGTCATGGCGCGCGTCGCCGCCGACGAAGCCGAGATCCTGGCGGTGGGGGTGGAGCCCGCTGCTCGGCGCTCGGGGCGCGGCGCGGCACTGGTCGTACAGGCAGCGCAGGCTGCATGGGAAAGCGGCGCGCGCGCGATGTTCCTGGAGGTCGCCACCGGCAACGATGCGGCGCGGGCGCTGTACCGCCGCCTCGGCTTCCGCGAAGCGGGACGGCGCAAGGCCTATTACGCCACGTCAGAGGACGCGCTGATCCTTCGTGCGGATTTGCCGCTTCGAAAATCGGAAGACCTCGACTAAGGTTGAACCGCAAAACTCGTGGGGAACGACCGTGACGCGGATTGAGCAGCTCTGCGTCGATAAGGGTCTGCGCATGACCGAGCAGCGCCGCGTGATCGCGCGCGTGCTCTCCGACGCGCTCGACCATCCGGACGCGGAAGAGCTCTACAAGCGCGCATCCGCCATCGACCCGCATATCTCCATCGCCACCGTCTATCGCACCGTCAAGCTGTTCGAGGACGCGGGCATATTGGAGCGCCACGATTTCCGCGACGGCCGCTCGCGCTATGAAGAGGTGCCCGAGGCGCATCACGACCACCTGATCGACATCCAGAGCGGCAGCGTGATCGAGTTCCGCAACGAGGAGATCGAGGTGCTGCAGCGCCGCGTCGCCGAGGAACTCGGCTTCGAACTCGTCGATCACCGCCTCGAACTCTACGGCGTGCCCAAGGGCCAGAAGAAGCAGCGGTAGTTCCAACGTTCGTCATGGCCCGGCTTGTCCGGGCCATGACGGGTGGATGGTTGATATCCCAAATTGGGGTAAGGTGGTTACGGCTTTAACCTCGGACCCCAGCCATGCAGACGTTGCGCGGTATCTATATCCTCGCCACCTTCCTGCTGACGGCGCTCTTCATCATCCCGTGGCAGAGCACGCTGCTGTATTTCAAGCTCAAGCGCAGCAAGACGCTGCCGCGCAGCTACAGCCGGTTCCTGACGCGGCTGTTCGGCGTCAACGTCAAGATCGTGGGCACGCCCGTCCAGGGCGAAGGCGTGCTGATGGTCGCAAACCACACCTCTTATCTGGACATCATCGTGCTGGGTGGCGTGGCCGACGTCTCCTTCGTCGCCAAGAGCGAGGTGAACAGCTGGCCGTTCTTCGGATTGATGGCGCGGCTCCACGAGACCGTGTTCGTCGAGCGGCAGCGGCGCAGCCAGGCGGGCGCGGCGCGCGACCAGCTGCGCGAGCGGCTGCTCCAGGGCGACGCGCTGGTGCTGTTCCCGGAAGGGACCTCCAATGACGGCAACCGCGTGCTCCCGTTCAAGAGCGCGCTGATGGGCGCGGTCGAATCCCAGCTCGGCACCGATGCCGGCGGCAAGGTGCGCTATGTGCCGGTGCAGCCGGTGTCGGTGTCCTATGTCGGCTTCCAGGGGATGCCGATGGGGCGCGAGAACCGCCCGCTCTTCGCCTGGTACGGCGACATGGAGCTCGTCCCGCATCTGTGGGAAGGCGTCACCTCGGGACCCGTCGACGTGGTCGTCGAGTTCCACCCGCCCATGACCGTCGATGCCGTGGGAGGGCGGAAAATCCTGGCGGCCCGGGCCGAGGCCCTGGTCCGTGACGGCCAGGCCCGGGCGCTCGCGGGCAGGGGCAACGCGCCTGTCGCGGCACCCCGGACGGGCCTTGCCGAGGCGATTGCCTGAGCCGGGCGGAACGCGCATAAACCGCGCCCATGAAAGCGCTCTACGTCAAGACTTACGGCTGCCAGATGAACGTCTACGATTCCGCCCGGATGGCGGATCTGCTGGCGCCGCTGGGCTATGCCCCGACGGACGCGCCCGACACAGCCGACATGGTGATCCTGAACACCTGCCATATCCGCGAGAAGGCGGCGGAGAAGGTCTATTCCGAGCTCGGCAAGCTCAGGAAGATGAAGGAGGCGCGCGGCGGCAAGATGATGATCGCGGTCGCAGGCTGCGTCGCGCAGGCGGAAGGCGCCGAGATCGTGCGCCGCCAGGGCGCGGTCGATCTGGTCGTGGGGCCGCAATCCTATCACCGCCTGCCCGAGATGATCGCCAAGGCCGCGCGCGCCGGCGGCCAGGTGCTCGAGACCGACTTCCCCGCCGAGGACAAGTTCGACGCGCTGCCGGCGCAGACCCATGCCGGCACGAGCGCCTTCCTCACCGTGCAGGAAGGCTGCGACAAGTTCTGCACCTTCTGCGTCGTGCCCTACACGCGCGGCGGCGAATATTCGCGCGCGCCGCAGCAGATCCTCGACGAGGCGAAGCGGCTGGTGGGGTTGGGCGCGCGCGAGATCACGCTGCTCGGCCAGAACGTCAATGCCTATGCGCATGAGGATTGGACGCTGGCCAGGCTGCTGCACGCGCTGGCGCGCATCGATGGGCTGGCGCGGCTGCGCTACACGACCAGCCATCCGCGCGACATGAGCGACGCGCTGATCGCGGCCCATCGCGACCTGCCGCAAGTGATGCCCTACCTGCACCTGCCGGTGCAATCGGGATCGGATGCGGTGCTGGAGGCGATGAACCGCCAGCACACCGCCGACGATTATCGCCGCGTCGTCGAGCGCGTGCGCGGCGCGCGCGGCGATCTGGCGCTGTCGTCCGACTTCATCGTCGGCTTCCCCGGCGAGAGCGACAAGGATTTCGAGGACACGCTCGCGCTGGTGCGCGACGTCGGCTATGCGCAGGCATTCTCGTTCAAATACAGCCGGCGTCCGGGCACGCCGGCGTCGGCCGCGCGCAAGCAGGTTCCGGAGGACGTGAAAGCGGCGCGTCTCGAAGCGCTGCAAGCGCTTTTGACCGCACAGCAGAAGGCATTCGGCAAGTCCTGCGAAGGCCGCACGCTCTCGGTGCTGTTCGAGAAGCCGGGCCGCAAGCGCGACCAGGCCGTCGGACGCTCGCCTTATCTCCAGCCGGTTCATGTCGAGGGCGCGGGCGCGCTGATCGGCGAGATCCGCGACGTGCGAATCGTCGAGGCGCAGCCGAACAGCCTCAAAGGCGTTCTCGCCCAATGAGCACGCAACCCAAAAAGAAGTCGTCGCCGCGCGAGCAGGTGACGCTGGAATTCCCCGACAACGGATTGCTTGCCGGGCTCGCGGGCGCGCATCAGAAGAACTTCGCGCGCATCGAGCAGAAGCTTTCCGTGCGCGTGGCGACGCGCGGCAACCTCGTGGCCGTCGAAGGCTCGAGCGAGCAGCGCGACCGCGCGGCGGCGGTTCTGCGCGCGCTCTATGCGCGGCTCGAAGCGGGGGAGGCCGCGAACCTCGCCGACGTCGATGCCGAGATCCATTTCGCGCTCGAGGGCCCGGTCAAGGCCGCGGGCGACGGAAATTTCGGCTCGCCCTCGCTCAAGACCTGGGCCTCGCGCACCACGCGCGCGCGCACGCCGGGACAGCTTGCCTATCTCGACCTGATGCGCACCCATCCGCTCGTCTTCGGCATCGGACCCGCGGGCACGGGCAAGACCTATCTCGCCGCGGCTTACGGCGCGCATCTCCTCTACGAGCGGCGCGTGGAGCGGCTGATCCTGTCGCGCCCGGCGCTGGAGGCCGGCGAGCGGCTGGGTTTCCTGCCCGGCGACCTGAAAGAGAAGATCGATCCCTATCTTCGCCCGCTCTACGACGCCTTGTTCGAGGTGATGGGCGAGCAATGCCTGAAGCTGATGGAGCAGGGCACGATCGAGGTGGCGCCGCTCGCCTTCATGCGCGGGCGCACGCTGGCGCGCGCTTTCGTCATCCTGGACGAGGCGCAGAACACCACGCAGGCGCAGATGAAGATGTTCCTGACGCGGCTCGGCGAAGACTCGCGCATGGTCGTGACCGGCGATCCGAGCCAGAGCGATCTTCCCGGCGGGCGCGCCGAGGGGTTGGCGCAGGCCCTGGACATCCTCTCCGGCGTCGAAGGCGCCGCGGTCGCGCGTTTCGGCGAGAAGGACGTGGTCCGCCACGCCCTCGTCACGCGCATCGTCGCCGCCTATAATGCGGCCGACCAAGGCGGCGTCGAGCGGACCTTGCGGCGGCGGAAGGATGAAGCGTGAGCGTCACGCTCATGATCGAGGAGCCGAAATGGCGCGCCAAGCGCGGCTTGAGCGCCAGGATCAAGCGCGCGGCGGAGCTTGCAAGGCACCGCGGCGGCAATGCGCGGGGCGCGCTCACGATCCTGCTCGCGAGCGATGCGCGGCTGAAGGCGCTCAACACGACTTTCCGCGGCAAGGACAAGGCGACCAATGTGCTCTCTTTCCCGGCCCGGCGCGGCGGCTATCTGGGCGACGTCGCCATCGCCTACGGCGTGACGGACAAGGAGGCGCGCGCGGCGCGCAAGAGCTTTTCCGATCACGCGACGCATCTGGCGGTGCATGGCGTGCTGCATCTGCTCGGCTACGACCACGAGACTGCGCGCGCCGCGCGCGTCATGGAGCCGCTGGAGACCGCGATCCTGAGCGAGCTCGGCGTGGCAGACCCCTATGCCGGCAAAGCCGCGTGACGCGACCCAGATGACCGACGCCCAGGCCCCCGTCGCCGAAGACGACAAAGCCCCGTCGCTGCTGAAGCGCCTGGCGCAGATGCTGCGCGGCGACGGTTCGGCGGCGGCGATGCGCGAGAGCCTGGAAGAGGTGATCGAGGAGAGCGAGCGGCAAAGCCGCGCGCTTTCCGAGCAGGAGCGGCTGATGCTCGCCAACCTGCTGAAAGTGGGCGGGCTGCGCGTCGACGACGTGATGGTGCCGCGCGCCGACATCGTGGCGGTGGAGGAATCCATGCCGATCACCGAGGTCGTCGCCCTTTTCGCCGAGGCGCAGCATTCGCGCCTGCCCGTCTATCGCGAGACGCTCGACGATCCGACCGGCCTCGTCCACATCAAGGACGTGCTGGCGCTGATCGCGCCGCATGAAGGCGGCGGCTTCCGCTGGAACAAGGACACCATCGCCAAGGTCAAGCGGCCGCTGCTCTTCGTGCCGCCGTCGATGCCGGTGCTCGACCTTCTGGTCAAGATGCAGACGACGCATATGCAGCTCGCGCTGGTGATCGACGAATATGGCGGCACCGACGGGCTGGTCTCGATCGAGGACCTGATCGAGGAGATCGTGGGCGACATCGCCGACGAGCACGACGACGAGGCGCTCGGCGTGCGCAACGAGGGGGGTGCCTTCGTCGCCGATGCACGCGTCGACCTCGACGACTTCAAGACCGAGACGGGCCTGGCGCTCGCGCTCGAAGACGAGGAGGCGGCCGACATCGACACGCTGGGCGGCCTCGTCATCTACCTGCTCGGCCGCGTGCCGCAGCGCGGCGAGATCGTCACCCACCCGGCGGGCTACGAGTTCGAGGTGCTGGAGGCCGACCCCCGCCGCGTCAAACGCCTGCGCATCCGCCCTCTCAGCCCCGAACCGCCGCCGGCGCCGTGATGCCGTTGCCCCAATTGTCATCCCCGGCGAGCGTCGCATGCAACGCATGCGATGCGAGGGAAGGGGACCCAGGCGGAGAGGCCGGTCTCGACCTCTCCACCTGGGTTCCCTTCCCCCCGCGATGCCGTTGGCATCGCGGGGCCGGGAATGACAGCGGTGTGGCGGGATGACAATGGGGGGTGTCCTGGCCCGCATCGGAGAGTTCTTCACCGCCCTCCCGCCCTGGCGCGCGCGTCTGGCCGCTTTCGCACTGGGCGCGATTTCTGCGCTCGGCTTTGCGCCGTTCGGGATGTTCCCTCTGCTGCTGTTGGGCTACGCGGCGCTGGTCCTGCTGCTCGACGGCGCGGACACGATCCGGCGCGCGGCGTGGGTCGGCTGGGCGTTCGGCTTCGGCCAGTTCCTCCTGGGCCTTTATTGGGTGGCCTACGCATTCATGGTCGACGCGGCCGGCCATGCCTGGCAGATCCCGTTCGTCGCGGCGATATTGCCGGGAGGCCTGGCGCTGTTCTTCGCCGCGGCTGCGGCGGCGACGAAGTATTTCCGGCGCGCGGGCCCGGCGCGCATCTTCGCGCTCGTCGCGGCATTGAGCATTGCCGAATGGCTGCGCGGACATCTCCTCACCGGCTTTCCGTGGAACCTCGCCGGCTATGGCTGGGGCGCGTCGCTCGCGGTGATGCAGAGCGTGGCGCTGTTCGGCGTCTATGGGCTGAGCGTGCTGACGATGCTGTTCGGCGCCTCGCTCGCGGAGCTGTTCACGCCGCGCGGAGTACGCGCCGTGCCGCTCGCGATGGGCGCGCTGTTTACGGTGCTGTTCCTGGGCGGTGAAGCACGCCTTCTCGAAAAGCAGGACAAGGACGTCGACGGCGTGCGCCTGCGCATCGTCCAGCCGAACATCGCCCAGGCCGACAAGTACAAGCGCGACCTGATCGAGCCGAACTGGCAGCATCTGCTCGCGCTCAGCAGGCAGCCCTCCAAGACGATGCCCACGCACATCATCTGGCCGGAAGCCGCGCTCGTCACGCGCTCTCCCTACGCCCAGGACGAGATCGCGAGCCTCACGCGCGGCGGACGCGTGCTGATGACCGGCGCGCTGCGCTCGGCTGCGGACGCGAGCGGCGAGCGGCACTACTTCAACAGCTTCTATCTCTTCGCCGATGGCGGCAAGCCGCAGAGCGTCTATGACAAGTTCCACCTCGTCCCCTTCGGCGAATACCTGCCCTTCGAGGATTTCTTCTCCCGCCTCGGCCTCACCAAGGTGGTGGGCGTGGCGGGCGATTTCTCCACCGGCGATGGTCCGCATACGGTCGATGTGCCCGGCGCGCCGCAGGCCAGCCCGCTGATCTGCTACGAGATCCTGTTTCCCGGAGAGGTTGTTGCGGACGCGAGGCCGCGTTGGATTATCAACATCACCGACGATTCCTGGTTCGGTCCTTGGGCCGGACCCGAGCAGCATCTGCTGGTGGCACGAACGCGTGCAATCGAGCAGGGACTACCCGTAGTACGTGCGGCGAACACCGGAATTTCCGCCGTCATCGACGCGTTCGGACGCGTGCGCGCGAGTCTCGCGCTCGACCGCGCCGGCACCGTCGACTCAAGCCTACCCGCGTCGATTGCGCCACCGCCGTTTGCACGTAGCGGTGCCTTCGGATTCTGGCTTCTGGTTTTATCCTGCATCGCGGCAACCGCTTTGGCTGTGAAAAATCCACCGCGCGGCGATTGAACACGCGAATTAGACCTTTTCCAGACTGGCCTTTCACGGTTAAGGTCGGATTCGACAACGAACTTCCGTGTAAAGCCCTTGCCGAAAAAACATGCAAACCCCGTCGACGCTCAGGTCGGCAGCCGCGTAAGGCTGCGGCGCATGCTGATCGGCATGAGTCAGGAGCGGCTCGGCGAATTGCTCGGGCTCACCTTCCAGCAGGTCCAGAAATACGAGAAGGGCGTCAACCGCATCGGCGCCGGACGCCTGTTCGACGTCGCGCGAATCCTGGGCGTGCCGATCGACTATTTCTACGAGAACGTCGCGGGCCAGCTCGGCGGCCGCGGCTTCTCCGAGAACGAATCCTCGCCGCCGGTGATGGAGTTCGTCTCCAGCGGCGAAGGCCTGCAGCTCAGCCTCGCCTTCATGCGCATCAAGGACCCGAAGGTGCGCAAGCGCGTGCTCGACCTGGTCAAGAGCCTCGCCGAGGAAAAAGACGACGAGGACTGAGCGCAACAGGGCCGAGCGCACTTCGCCTGGCCCGTAAGTCGCGCGCCAATCAAAGAATCCGAAAACGCCGTCACTTGCGCTTCTTGCGCGCTTTCTTTTCCGTCAGACCCGAACGTCCCTCGCGCGCCGCAAGCGCGTCATAGACCGTCTTCGGCTTGACGCCGCGCGCCGCCCACACGACGAGGAGGTGATAGAGGACGTCGGCGGATTCGTCGACGAGCTCCTTCTTCGTGCCGGCGACCGCGGCGAGCGCGGCCTCGACGCCTTCTTCGCCGAGCTTCTTGGCGCATTGCGCCACGCCGCGCTTGAGGAGCTGCGCGGTGTAGGAGCGCTTCGGATCGGCGTGTCTGCGCGAAAGGATCATCGCGTGAAGCCGGTCGATGACGTGAGGTTCGGCCATGAGCGTGTTTAACGTCTCTATGCTCCACTGTCATCCCCGGCGAGCATCGATGCGATAGCGTCGATGCGAGGGAAAGGGGACCCAGGTGGCTGGACCGGTCTCGCTCTTTCCACCTGGGTCGCGCGCACGCTGTCGCTACGCGCCCCCTCGCAGCGCTGTCGCGCTGCTCGGCCGGGGATGACAGTTGGGTCAGTTACTCCGATCTTCCATCAGCCTGCGCGCGATGACCTGCGCCTGGATCTCGGCGGCGCCTTCGAAGATGTTGAGGATGCGCGCGTCGCAGAGGATGCGGCTCACCGGATATTCGAGCGCGAAGCCGTTGCCGCCGTGGATCTGCACCGCGTTGTCGGCGCAGGCCCAGGCGACGCGCGCGGCGAGCAGCTTGGCCATGCCGGCTTCGAGATCGCAGCGCCTTCCTTCGTCCTTCTCGCGCGCGGCGTGATAGGCGATCTGGCGCGCGACCGTGATCTCCACCGCCATCATCGCGAGCTTGTCGCTGACGCGCGGGAAATTGAAGATGCGCTGCCCCGATTGCCGGCGGTCGAGCGCATAGCGAAGCCCCACGTCCAACGCCGACAGCGCCACGCCGACCGCGCGCGCCGCGGTCTGGATGCGCGCGCTCTCGAAGGTCTGCATCAATTGCTTGAAGCCCTGGCCCTCCTGCGCGCCCAGAAGATTGGCGGCGGGCACTTCGAAACCGTCGAAGCCGATCTCGAATTCCTTCATGCCGCGATAGCCGAGCACGCCGATCTCGCCGCCGCGCATGCCGGGCGCGGGGAACGGCTCGCCGTCCGTGCCGCGCGGCTTCTCGGCGATGAACATGGAAAGGCCGCGATAGTCGGACGTCGCCGGATCGGTGCGCACCAGCAGGGTCATGACATCGGCGCGCGCGGCGTGGGTGATCCAGGTCTTGTTGCCGTAGATCTTGTAGACGCCGCCCTCACGCACCGCGCGGGTGCGCAGGCTGCCCAGATCGGAGCCGACATCGGGCTCGGTGAAGACGGCGGTGGGAAGCTTCTCGCCGCTCGCGATCAAGGGCAGCCAGTGGTCGCGCTGCTCTTTGGTGCCGCCGGACAGGATCAGCTCGGCCGCGATCTCCGAGCGCGTGCCGAGCGAGCCGACGCCGATATAGGCACGGCTCAATTCCTCCGAGACGACGCACATCGCGGTCTTCGACAGGCCGGCGCCGCCGTAAGTTTCCGGGATCGTCAGGCCGAAGACGCCGAGCGCGCTCATCTGGGCGATCACGTCCAGCGGGATGAGCTCGTCGCGCAGATGCCAGCCATGGGCGTAAGGCGCGACCTTTTCCTGCGCGAAGCGGAAGAACTGCTCGCGCACCAGCCCCATGGTCTCGTCGAGGCCGGGATCGCCGATCGTCATCGCGCCCGCATGGGCGGCGAGATGATCCGCGATCGCCGCGCGCGTCTCGCGCGCGTTGCCCAGCTGCACGATCTCGTCGACGGCGGGCGTCCAGAATTCGCCGACGACGGAATTCTCCAGCCCCAGATCGTAAGGCCGCGCGACCTCGTTCTGGCTCATCGCGATGCCGCCGGCGAGCTGGGCGAGATATTCGCCGAACGCGGCCTGAAGGATCAGCTTCTCGATCTCGCCGAACCGCTTGTGGTGCTCGAGCCGGCGCCCCCAGCGCGCCATCTGACGCAGCGCCTCGACATACGTCGTATACCAGGCAAGCGCGTGCGCCGCGCGCTGGTGGCGGTCGAGCGCGGCGCGCGAAAGCTTTCCTTCCGGCGCGACTTTCCGCGCAACGCTGTCCTTGGCGGCGGCGAGAAAGCCCTCGGCCGAGAGCAGCGCTTCCTCGCAACGGGGCAGAAGATGCGGCAGCAGGACTTGCATGGCGGTGGTTTTTCCGAAAGTGCGGCTGCCGTCACTCTAGCAAGGTTTTTGTGCGCCGCACCATGGCGAAGCGGCGCCTCTTGCGGACCGCGCGGGTTTCGGGGATCAATCCCGCCCTACCATTTGGGGAGCACTTCATGAAAGCCTTCATGCGCGTTGCGTTTGCCGCGTCCTGTCTGTTCGCCGCCCAGCCGGCGCTGGCGTCAAGCGATCTGGATCCCGCGAGCGCGAAGGCGCTGCACGACTACACGCTGTCGATGGACAAGGTGAGCGCGATGCAGTCCGCCATGGACGAGGGCAAGAAGGACGCGGCGCTGATGAAGAGCATGAAGAGCGTCGGCGACGACAGCAAATCCATCGCCGAGATGGAGGCCAAGCTTTCCGCCAACGCCCCCGCGATGGCGCTCTACCGCAAGCACGGGCTCAGCGCGCACGACGTCGTGGTGATGCCGTTCGTGCTGATGGATGCGGGCATGGCGGTGCAGTACCCGTCCGCCGCGGGCAAGCTCTCCGACCGCATGTCGCCCGCGCAGGTCGCCTTCTACAAGCAGCACCAGGCCGAGCTCAAGAAGGTGCGCTGGCTGTTCGGCAGCGAATAGGGGACCGCGATGCTGGGCAAGCAGATCGCCGTGGCGCTCGGAGCGGGCGCCGCGGTCGCGCTGCTCGTGCTCGCCTGGTCGCGGCTGGCCGATCTTCCGCTGCCGCTGCCCGACGGCGACGACACCGCCGCCCGCCTCGCCTTCGTCGCGCATTGGCTGCTGCTGCCGGGACTTTCCCTGTTCCTGGGCGTCGCGGTCGTCGCCAAACGACGCTTCTTCGTCGCCGATGCCATCGACGGCGGCGAGTCCAAGAGCCGCCTGATCGAGATCGCGCGCCGCTACAACACGAACACGGTCGAGCAGACGCTGCTTGCGATGATCGCTTGGGCGGGACTCGCGCTGACGTTGCCGCATGGCACGCTGAAGCTGATCCCCGCTATGGCGGTCAGCTTCTTCGTGGGCCGGCTGCTGTTCTTCATCGGCTATCTGATCGCGCCGGTCGGCCGCGCCTTCGGCCTCGGCCTTACCGCCTATCCGAGCTTCGCGGCGCTGATCTGGCTCGCCTGGCAGATGGCGCGCTGATTGCGGCTTGGCATTGCGAACGGTCACGAACCGTAACACTATGGGCAATCACCCGGGGGAGGAAGAAATGTCGGGAAATGCTGCACGGATCCGCCTGCGCGCCGTGCCGGTCGCGCTTGTGATGACGTTGGGCTTCACGCTCAGCGCCTGCGACCAGACGCTCACGGAAATCCCGAAATGCGACGACGCCAACGCCAAGGAATCGGTCAGGAAGGTGATCGAGGAGAATCCCAATCAGCAAGCCAAGCTGAAGATGCTCGATCTCACCAACATCAAGGAAGTCTCCTACGACGAGGCGAAACCGGAGCGCAAATGCTCGGCGACCGTGACGCTGAACACCGGCGACGAGAACATCCTCTACCGGTTCTGGTTCTCGTCGGACAAGACGGTGCTCGTCCAGGTCGAGCCGGACAGCGGCGACGACCAGAGCGACGACAGCAACGGGCAGTAGTTAGCTTCCATTCTCCCCCGTACTTACGGGGGAGACGCCGAGCAGAGCGAGGCAGAGGGGGAAGTCCCCCTCCGGCGCTTCGCGCCACCTCCCCCGTAAAGACGGGGGAGGAAAACTCAACTGCGCTGCGAACCTTCGAGCACGTCCTCGAACGTCTTGAGCCCCGGGCGCTGGGCGTTGACGAGCACGGCCATGTTGCCGGGCAGGTGCTCGTTCTTCCACATCTTGGTATGCGCGCGCGGGATGTCGGCCCAGGAGAAGACTTCCGACATGCACGGATCGAGCCTGCGCTCGAGCATCAGCTTGTTGGCCTGGCTGGCCTGATTGAGGTTGGCGAAATGCGAGCCCTGGATGCGCTTCTGGCGCATCCACACATAGCGCGCGTCGAAGGTGATGTTGTAGCCCGTGGTGCCGGCGCAGAACACGACCATGCCGCCGCGCTTCACCACCAGGCATGACACCGGGAACGTCGACTCGCCCGGATGCTCGAACACCATGTCGACGTCGTTGCCCTTGCCGGTGATGTCCCAGATCGCCTTGCCGAACTTGCGCGCCTCTTTCGTCCAAGCGTCGTATTCGGGCGTGCCGACCTTGGGCATCGCGCCCCAGCAGTGGAAATCCTTGCGGTTGATGACGCCCTTGGCGCCGAGCGACAGCACGAAGTCGCGCTTGCTCTCGTCGCTGATCACGCCGATGGCATTGGCGCCCGAGACCGCGCAGAGCTGCACCGCGAACGAGCCCAAGCCCCCGCTCGCGCCCCAGATGAGCACGTTGTGGCCGGGACGCAGGATGTGCGGGCGGTGGCCGAAGAACATGCGGTAGGTCGTGGCCAGCGTCAGCGTATAGCAGGCCGCTTCTTCCCAGGTGAGATGTTGCGGGCGCGGCATGAGCTGGCGGTCCTGCACGCGCGCGAATTGCGCGAAGGAGCCGTCCGGCGTCTCGTAGCCCCAGATGCGCTGCGACGGCGAGAACATCGGATCGCCGCCATTGCATTCCTCGTCGTCGCCGTCGTCCTGATTGCAGTGCACGACGACCTCGTCGCCCACCTTCCAGCGCGTGACTTTGGAGCCCACGGCCCAGACGATGCCCGACGCGTCGCTGCCCGCGATGTGATAGGGATTCTTGTGCGCGTCGATCGGCGAGATCGGCTGGCCCAGCGCCGCCCACACGCCGTTGTAGTTCACGCCCGCCGCCATCACGAGCACGAGCACGTCGTGGCTGTCGAGCGTCCAGGTCGGCACGATCTCGATCTGCATCGAATCCTCGGGCGCGCCATGGCGCTCCTTGCGCACCGCCCAGGCATACATCTTCGCCGGCACATGGCCGAGCGGGGGGATCTCGCCCACCTCGTAGAGATCCTTGTAGACCTCGAGCGCCGGCTTGGCCGATGCAGACGACATGTCGAAACTCCCCGCTCACTCTTCACAACGCATAACGCGACGAGTAGGCCCAATGATTTGTTGCAATGCAACAGATAACGCGCTTTCTAACAGAAGTGGGCAGCTAAATGATCTATTATTTTTCTTATCCGGAACAACACCATTATTGACACCTATATATTGAGGAAATAATATCCATCGACCGCTTGTCCAATGGATGGCGGGCTATACAAGAGGAACGAAGAGACTAGCAATGGCTGGGTCGATGTTCGCCGTGTCGCGCTCAACCCGAAAACTCCTTGCCCTGCGTATTGGGCCACGTGTTGTGAGAAAGCGAGCGAGTAGCAATGAATAATTTGGAACAACGTTTCCAGATCACGTGAGTTGGTATGAGCCGGCACGGGCTCCAGACCGCGTGACTGATTTCGTTGACCAGCAAATTTCAGCGAGCGATTCGGAAACGGATCGTGGCGGGGGGATTTAGCGGGTCGGCGAAGCAAACAGCCCGCAGATACCCTCCGTAGGATGAAACGGAAGGTCAGATGCGGTACCAATTTCCAAGCTTAGACTTCGAAGGTGTTCGGTGCGATCTCGATGGACAGTTACCCAAACACGATCTAGCGCCCGATCCGAGACATCGCGTAATCCTGATCCTCCTGATCGCAGCGCTCAGTGGGTTAGCTGTTACAGGTATCTATGGTCTCGCAACACAAAGCTTCGTGCCGCTCGTTGTGACTTGGACGGCCTGTTCGCCGCTGCTTACGCTGATGGTCAGAAAATACGTTGGGCCGTTTGACGGCTGGTTGTGAGATGGCGGACGAACAGGAAAAGGTCGAATTCAAGCGGGTGCAGATCGATTTGCCGCCGAAGGCATTCAATCGATTGGTGAAGCTCAAGCAGGATTCCGAAGCATCATCCTATGCCGATGTGATCCGCAACGCGCTTTCTCTCTACGCAGCAGTGATTGCGATTTCCGAGGATGGTGGCGAGTTGATGGTAAGATTGAAGGACGGAAACGTCGTTCCGACCTATTTGATTTCCAAATAGTTAACGCAGCAAAGAATTACCAACTCCGTTATGGCTAGGCTTCTCCTCTGCCATCCAGAAAAACCTAAGGACCTCCCTCGTATTTGAAACTAGATGGCCGCCTCAAGGGCGGCCATGACGGATGGAGAAAAGCGGCTTCTTCTTGTTCCTGCCTTTCGCCTTGCCCGCGATCTCTTTGAGCTTTTGCGCTTGCAGCATGGAAAGGGCGGCCGCGGCGCCGCCTTTGGCGGGGTCGCGGAAGGCGCGGCCGTAGCGGGCGACCCGGGTCTCGACGGAGCCCAGGAACTCGCCCTCCCAGATCGAGAGTTCGACCTTCTGCGTCTCGGCCGCTTCCTTCGCCCGCTTGAGCGCGCGCAGCGCCGCGCGCTTGGCGCGGGCGCGTTCGGACTCGAGACGCTCCTTCGGCGATTTCGCGCGGCTCTTCATCACGTGAAGCAAAGCGCGAGCGGAACTGGTTAAGCAAGCGGTAACAGCGCGTGCATTAGCCTGTGAATTCCCATTGGACTTGAGCGATGACGCCGCGCTGGCACCTCGTCTTCTTCATCGCTTGCGTGATCTACGCGGCCGCCTTCGCTTCCATGGCCGCGGCGCATCTGTGGCTGTGGGACGCGCAGGGGAATATCGCGACTTACGATTTCGTCGCGGTGCATGCGGCGGGCAAGCTCGCGCTTTCGGGCCATGCCGCGAACGCCTACGACTGGCCCGCGCATCGCGTCGCCGAGACCGTGTCGCTCGGACATCCGGTGTCGTGGAAGGACTATCTCGGCTGGCACTATCCGCCGCCTTTCCTGTTCGCGGCCTCGGCGCTGGCGCTGCTTCCTTATCTCGGTGCGTTCCTCGCCTGGAGCGCCGTCACGCTGCCGCTCTATATGCTCGCGATGCAGCGCATCTTGGCGCGCGGATGGCTCGCGGCGATCGCGTTCCCGGCGACGTTCTACAACATCTCGGTCGGACAGAACGGGTTCCTCACCGCGGCGCTGGCCGCGGGCTCGCTCGCGCTGCTTGAAGAACAGCCGATCCTGGCAGGCGTGCTTCTGGGCCTGCTCACCTACAAGCCGCAATTCGGGATCCTGTTTCCTTTCGCCCTCGCCGCGGGCGGCTATTGGCGCAGCTTTGCGGTGGCCGCCGCGACGGCGATCCTGATAGCGTTCGCTTCCTGGCTCGTCTTCGGCAGTGAGGCGTGGATCGCCTTCGTCCATTCCGTGCCGGTGACGGTGGATGCGGTGTTCGTGCGCGGCTTGGAGGGCTGGTCCAAGCTCAACAGCATCTACGGAATCTGCCGCTGGCTGGGCGCGGATGCCGCCGTCGCAGGCACGGCCCAGATCGCGCTCACCCTGGCGCTGGCGGCAGGAATCGTCGCACTTTGGCGCAGCAGCGCGGCGTTCCCGCGCAAGGCGGCGGCGCTTTTGACCGCCACACTTCTCGCCACGCCCTACGTCTATATCTACGACTTCCCGATCCTCGCCGCGGGAATCGCGTTCCTCTACCGCGAGAAGCCGTTCGACCGGCGCGAGACGCTGCTCGTGGCCATCGCCTGCGCCTGCGTGACGGTCTTCCCCTTCGCGCATGCGGCGACCGGGTTCGCGGCCACGCTGGCTATAGCCGCAATCGTCTGTGTACGGACGCTCGACGCGTCGTCAATGCGCGTGGTGCGGGTCCTTTTCGCCGGCGCGCAGGTCGAGCGCTAGATTGTCGACCGCGAACGGGCAGGTATAGAACGCCGAGCGCGCGCAGTTCGGATTGTAGGCGTAGTTGAAATCGATCGTGAATTTCCGAGGCGGAAACGGCCCGAAGCCGTCGACATCGACATAGCGCCCCGCGCCGTAAGTCTCCTTGCCCGTGAGGTTGTCGGTGAAGAAGGCGCTGAGGCTCTTCATGTCGGCGGGGTCTTCGCTGTCGCTGAAGAACGGCAAGGTCAGGCTCCTGCCTTTGAGCATGAACGTCGCGTCGCCCGCGTGATAGAACTGCTTGTCGGTGCCGCGCGAGGTGCGGAACGTGCGCGCCGGACGCTTGGGATCGGGCGTGAAAGTGGCCGTGACGATGTAGGATGGATCGTAAGGATAGTAGATCAGCCCCGCGAACGCCTTCGCCGCCGGGTTCTTCTGGTTATAGACCCAGATGCGCGCCCCGATGATGCCGGCACCGACCTGTGTCGGCTGGCCCACGATGTCGACATCGGTGTCGACCGCAATGCCCTTGGCGATGTCGCCCTCGCTGTAGAGATGCTTGTCCATCACCACGAAGGCATGGCTCTTGCGCACGCCCGCGAACAGAACGCCGCCCTTGGCGCTGTTGCCCTTGACCCAGTGATAGCTCTCGGGCTTGCCCTTCGTGCCGACGAGCGTGGCGTTGTCGCCGTCGCGCAGATAGGCCGCGTCCTGGATCTTCAGGATCGCGTGCGGCGTCCTGGAATAGTGCTCGTTGGCGTCGGCGATGTCGGCCTTCCATTTCGCCTCGGGCGAGAGCTTGGCGCTCGCGGCGACGGTGAGAGCGACGAGGAAACAGGCGGCGAGCTTGCGCATGCGGGGTCCTTCGAGGTGTGCGGTACGCGCCATCCTGCCCCGAAACGCGCACGGCTTCACGCGGTTTTGCAGTGCAGCAAAACGCGTGTAGCCTGACCGTCATGAGCCGCGACAAGCCCTGGATCTTCCGCACCTATGCCGGACATTCGAGTGCTGTGGCCTCGAATGCGCTCTACCGCACCAATCTTGCCAAGGGGCAGACGGGGCTCTCGGTCGCCTTCGACCTGCCGACCCAGACCGGCTACGACAGCGACGATGCGCTGGCCAGGGGCGAGGTCGGCAAGGTCGGCGTGCCGGTCTCGCATCTGGGCGACATGCGCGCGCTGTTCGACGGCCTGCCGCTCGAGCGCATGAACACCTCGATGACGATCAACGCGCCCGCGGCCTGGCTGCTTGCGCTCTATGCCGCGCTGGCCGACGAGCAGGGCGTGGCGCGGACCAGGCTGCAGGGCACGACGCAGAACGACATCATCAAGGAATATCTCGCGCGCGGGACTTATATCTTCCCGCCCAAGCCCGCGCTTCGGCTCACCACCGACACGATCGCGTTCACGTGCGGCGAGATGCCGAAATGGAACCCGATCAACCTGTGCTCCTATCACCTGCAGGAAGCCGGCGCCGATGCGGCGGAGGAAGCGGCGTTCGCGCTCGCCGCCGCGGTGGCGGTGCTCGATGCGACCAGGGCCAAGGTCGCCGATCTGCCCGGCGCGGTCGGGCGCATCTCGTTCTTCGTCAATTCCGGCGTCAGGTTCATCACCGAGATCTGCAAGCTGCGCGCGATGGCCGCGTTGTGGGACGAGATCTGCCGCGAGCGCTATGGCGTCGAGGACCCGAAGCTGCGCCTGTTCCGCTATGGCGTGCAGGTCAATTCGCTGGGACTGACCGAGCAGCAGCCGGAAAACAACGTCTACCGCGTGCTGTTCGGCATGCTGGGCGTGACCTTGTCCAGGAACGCGCGCGCCCGCGCGGTGCAGCTTCCCGCCTGGAACGAGGCGCTCGGCCTGCCGCGGCCGTGGGACCAGCAATGGTCGCTGCGCCTGCAGCAGATCGGCGCGTTCGAGACCGACATGCTGGATTACGGCGACATCTTCGACGGCTCCAAAGTGATCGAAGCGAAGGTCGCGCAGCTCACCGGGCAGATCCGCGCCGAGATGGCGCGCATCGCCGAGCTCGGCGGTGCCGCGTCGCAGGAGGCGCTCGAATACATGAAGGAGCGCCTCGTCGCGTCCAATGCGGCGCGGATGGAAGCCATCGAGACGGGTGCGGAGATCCGGGTCGGCGTCAATGCCTATACCGAGACCGAGCCCTCGCCGCTCACCGCCGGCGAAGGCACCTTCGTCACCGTCGAGCACGCGGCCGAGGACGAGCAGATCGCGCGGCTGAAGGAATGGCGGGCAGGGCGCGATGCTGATGCCGTCTCGCGCGCGCTTGCCGGGCTCGAACGCGCGGCGTCGGGCGACGACAATCTGATGCCCGCTTCCATCGCCTGCGCGAAGGCGGGGGTCACGACCGGCGAATGGGCGGGCACGCTGCGCAAGGTGTTCGGCGAATATCGCGCGCCGACCGGCGTTGCAGCCTCCGGGCCCGCGCGCAACGACGAGCGCATCGGCGCGCTGCGCGACGAGGTGGAGCGGGCCTCGCGCGCGCTGGGGCGCAAGCTCACCTTCCTGGTCGCCAAGCCCGGCCTGGACGGCCATTCCAACGGGGCAGAGCAGATCGCGATCCGCGCCCGCGACGCGGGCATGGCGGTCGTCTATGACGGCATCCGCCTGTCGGTGCCTGAGATCGTGGCGGCGGCGCGGGAGCACAAGCCGCATCTGATCGGGTTGTCGATCCTATCGGGCAGCCATGTGAGCTTGGCGCGCGAGGTCGTAGCCAGCCTCAGGACAGCGGGGCTGAACGACGTGAAAGTCGTCGCCGGCGGCATCATCCCGCCCGCCGACGAAGCCGCGCTCAAGGAGGCCGGCATCGCCGCCGTCTTCAGCCCCAAGGACTACGACGTGAACGCCATCCTGCATGAGGTGATCGGCTTGGCGGGGACCCTTCGACAAGCTCAGGGTGAGGGCTAGATCAGACCCTTCATCCTGAGCTTGTCGAAGGATGAAGGGGCGGCGCGGTCCCAGACAATGAAGCGCTATTTCTTCCCCGGATCGGCCGCGCCCGCGCGCGCCGCGACCGGCGCCAGCAAAGCCAGCGCAAGCGGAACCTCGACATGAAATCGCCCCAATATCGCCTTTGGCCAACCACGATTAAAGCCCGACCCGGCCACAGGTGCGAACTCACAATAGCGTTAACCGACTTTAACCACGCTGGGGAGCGCCAAGGATGATTGCTTACTACCGGCCCAAGCAGGAATTGGAAGACGTCGAGCAGCCGCAAGCGCAGCGCTCGGCCCTGTCGCGCGACCTGTTCCATGGCCTGACGCCGGAGCAGTTCGACGTCGAAGCCAAGGCGCTGTCCAAAGTGCAGGCGATGACGCCCACGGTGCGCGCGCGCATGAAATCGCAGCTCATCGAGCGGCTGAAGACGCCGGTCGACCAGCCGAGCTGGGGTCCGGACTGGGTCAAGCGCGGCGAGAAGGTCGCGGCCCACCGCCACAAGAAGCCCGGCGTGGTGGCCAAGATGCTGCCCTTCGGCCGCAAGGACGAGATCGAGGAAGACGAGGACGAGCCGCTCAACGAGCGCGAGCGCACCGATTCCGACATCATCGCGCGCAACATGGAGAAGAGCCGGCAGGTGGCGCATTACCGCCCGCTCTATCTGGCGGCGGGCTTGCTCGCGCTTGGGATCCTCGGCCTCGCGATGTTCGTCGACTATCACATCATCCGCGAGGTGTGGACGCGCGCGCTGGCCAACGAGTTCATGGTCGTGCCGCCGGCGCTGCAGAGTTCGGTCGTGTTCAAGAGCCTGCAAGTCATCTTCGCCGTGCTGATCGTGCATTTCATGCTCAAGATCACCGGCGCCTATGGCCGCAACACGATGATCGTGGCGAGCTTCATCCTGGCGCTGGTGATGATCGGCGGGCTCGGCTACATCGTCGCCTACAACAACATGGCGGGCGGCACCTCGGTGCAGCAGGAGCAGCGCGCCACACCCTCCGACAGCTCCAATTCCATCGACCAGCTCTTCGCCAATGACAATGGTGGCGAGGCGAAGGCACAGCCCGCCGCGCAGGTGACGCAGCAGCCGGCACAGAACGGCGCCAATGAGGCGGGCTTCTCGCTCGGCCTGCCGAAGCTGTCGCAGACCTCGCTCGCCAACGCCGATTCCTGGTTCTGGCTTGCCTTCGCCAGCGTGGTATTCTTCATCGTCACCACGGTCGCGGCGCTCTACATGCAGACGGTCGAGAACAACATCCGCAACTTCCACATCGCGCGCGACTACAGCCATCGCCGCCGCCAGTTCGCGCAGCTCCACCTGCTGGATCTGGCCGACGAGCCGGCGGCCGGGTCGAAAGCGGCCTGATGCAGGCGCTGCTGCTCGCCGCCGCCACCGCCGTGGGCCTGATCGGCGGCGGCGCGCTCGTCGCCGGGACGATGGGCACGTCCACGCCCATGCAGGTGGCCGATGCCGGCGACCAGGCCGCGCTTTCGCCCAGGCGCATCGTGATCGGGCTCGATCTGTCCAAGAGCAATCCGCTCATCGACAATCCCGCCTTCGCCGCCAAGGTCGCGCGGCGCATCGCGGGCGAGGTGAGCCGGCTCGGTTTCGCCTCCGAAGTGCATGTGCGCACCTTCGGCAATTTCGATCCGTCGTCGAACACCTTCGCCTACGACCAGGTGATCTCGGTGCATGCCCGGCCCGAGGCCGTCGCCGCCGAGATCGAGAAGCTGATCGCGGGCACGCCGATGCTCGTCGAGCGCGGCAAATGGGTGGCGCAGGACAACACCAACATCATCGCCTTTCTCGACAACGCGGTCGCCAGCATCGGCTGCCAGGGCATGCCCACCACGGTGATCCTGGCCTCGGACGGGATCGAGGATTCGGAATACGCCAAGCTCGAGCGCGAGGATGCGCGGCTGCCGTCGCCGACCGACATCCCTTTCAAAGGCTGCACCGAGCTGCAGATTCTGGGCGTAGGTCAGGGCACGCGCAGCCCGAGCGAGACCATGCGGCTTCGCACCCAATGGACGCGCTGGGCCCATGACGCGGGCTTCGCCCGGTTCTCCGGCCTGAACGACTGGTAGCTGCCGATCCTCCCCCGTCCTTACGGGGGAGGCGCCGAGCGATAGCGAGGCGGAGGGGGAAGCCCCCATAGGCGCTAACTTAGAGCGCCAACAAGCGGCACGTCGCCCTTCGAGGCTCGCTGCGCTCGCGCCTCAGGGTGACGTACCTACTGCAGCAGTAGCGTCATGCTGAGGTGCCCGCCGAAGGCGGGCCTCGAAGCATGGCGCTCCGCTCGGTCAAACCCGTCTGAATTTGTTCTAAGTTAGCGCCTATGGGG
>Ga0265318_10000480_pt1 | contig 29522 bp, 34 predicted proteins | sample 4821metaG_FD_192431 | JGI IMG/M metagenome (GOLD analysis project Ga0265318, IMG submission 192431) | Rhizosphere microbial communities from Carex aquatilis grown in University of Washington, Seatle, WA, United States - 4-8-21 metaG | ecosystem: Host-associated > Plants > Roots > Rhizosphere >... | reverse complement strand
CAGCTCGATCTCGTAGGACTCGATCAGCGGGTTCGCGAGCAGCTTCTCGCACATCTGCTCGACCTGCGTCCGCGCCTCGGCCTCGTCGGCGGCGTCGACCTCGAGGTCGACGATCTTGCCGATGCGGGCTCCGGAGACGGCGAAGCCGAGATGCTCGAGCGCGCTCTCGACGGCCTCGCCCTGCGCGTCGAGGATGCCGGGCTTCGGCCGGACGAGCACCGTCGCCTTCATCGCAGCACCACGGCGGGGTCGTCGAGGTAGTCCTGGAACGCGAGCCCGGTCAGCCGCTCGAACGCCTCCGCGTACTTCGCGCGCGTCCTCGCGACGACGTCGTCGGGCAGCTCCGGGCCCGGGTACGTCTTGTCCCAGCCGGTGGACTCGCAGTAGTCGCGGACGAACTGCTTGTCGAAGCTGTCCGAGGCGCGCCCGGGCTCGTAGGAATCGGCGGGCCAGAAGCGGGACGAGTCGGGCGTCAGCGCCTCGTCGCCGAGCACGAGCGTCCCGTCCCGGTCGAGACCGAGCTCGAACTTCGTGTCGGCGATGATGATCCCGCGCGCGAGCGCGTGCTCGGCCGCAGCCGCATAGAGCGCCAGCGCGACCTGCTCGACCTCGCGCAGCCGCTCCGCGCCGACGAGCTCCGCCGCCTGGCCGCGGTCGATGTTCTCGTCGTGGCCGGTCTGTGCCTTCGTCGCCGGCGTGAAGATCGGCTCCGGCAGCCGGTCCGACTCGCGCAGCCCCTCGGGGAGCGCGTGACCCGACGTCGACCCCGTCGCCCGGTAGTCCTTCCAGCCCGAGCCGGCGAGATAGCCGCGCACGACGCATTCGATCGGCAGCATCTCGAGGCGCCGGCACTCCATCGAGCGGCCGTCGTGGCGGATCGCGAGCATGTGGTTCGGGACGATCTCGCGCAGCAGCGTGAACCAGAACCCGGACAGGCCGGTCAGCACGCGTCCCTTGTCGGGGATCTCCGTCGGCAGGATCACGTCGAAGGTCGAGATCCGGTCGCTGGTGACGAGCAGCAGGCGCTGGTCGTCGAGTGCGTACAGCTCGCGGACCTTCCCGGACGCGACGTGCATGGCTTCAGGCATGAACGGGCTCCTCCTTGCCGGCGAGAGTGTGCAGACGGGCGAAGACGGTGTCGACGTGCCGCGTGTACGCGGCCAGGTCGAAGACGGCGTCGAGGTCCACCGTGCCGGCGATCTCGTCGTCGGCACGGACGAGCTCGCGGAAGTCGAGCTCCTCGTCCCAGGCGCGCATCGCGTTGCGCTGGACGAGCCGGTACGCGTCGTCGCGGGCGAGCCCAGCCTCGACGAGCGCGAGCAGAACACGCTGGCTGAAGAAGAGATGGTGGCTCGACTCGAGATTACGACGCATGCGCTCGGCGTGGACGACGAGTCCGTCCATCAGCCACGCGAAGCGCTCGAGCATGTAGTCGACCGCGAGGAACGCGTCGGGGATCACGACCCGCTCGGCGGACGAGTGCGAGATGTCGCGCTCGTGCCAGAGCGCGACGTTCTCGAACCCGACCACCGCCGCCGCGCGGACGACGCGCGCGAGCCCGCAGATGCGCTCGGCGACGACCGGGTTGCGCTTGTGCGGCATCGCCGACGAGCCCTTCTGGCCGCGGCCGAACGGCTCCTGCACCTCGGCCACCTCCGTGCGCGCGAGATGCCTGATCTCGAGCGCGAACGTGTCGAGCGAAGAGGCGAGCACGGCGAGCGCGGCCAGCAGCTCCGCGTGGCGGTCGCGCTGGAGGATCTGCGTCGACGTGGGGGCGGGTGCGAGCCCGAGCCGCTCGCAGGCGATGCGCTCCAACTCAGGGTCCGTCGCTGCATAGGTGCCGACGGCACCCGAGAATTTTCCTACCCGGATCCCCTCGAGCGCGCGCGCAACGCGCGCGCGGTTCCGGTCGAGCTCGAACGCCCAGCCGGCGAGCTTGAGGCCGAACGTCGTGGGCTCCGCGTGCACGCCGTGGGTGCGGCCCATCTGCAGCGTGAGGCGGTGCTCCTCCGCGCGCGCCGTCACGACGGCGAGCGCACGCTCGATCCCCTCCAGGATCAGCGCGCCCGCGGCACGCACCTGGAGCGAGAGCGCCGTGTCGACGACGTCCGAGGAGGTGAGCCCGTAATGGAACCAGCGTCCCTCCTCGCCGAGCCGCTCCGCCACCGCGTCGACGAACGCGGCCGTGTCGTGGTGGAGGGTGGCCTCGAGCTCCGCGACCCGCTCCGGTGCCGGCACGGTTGCCTGCGCGAGCAGCGCCTCCGCCGCCTCGGCCGGGACGACTCCGAGCTCGGCCCAGGCCGCCGTGGCCGCGAGCTCGACCTCGAGCCAGGCCTCGAGCCTGCCCTCGTCCGACCAGATGCTGGCCATGGCCGGGCGCGAGTAGCGGGCAATCACTCGCTTCAGTCTAGATGTGTCCCAGGCTGGACGATCAGCCGAGCGCGAACGTCACGTTGACGACCGCCGTCACGTCCTTGTCCAGCGTCGACGTGTGGTAGCGCTGCGCGCTACGCCCCGAGGATGCGCGCGGCGAGCACGGCGGCGTTCTTCGCGTTGTCGACGCCGACGGTGGCGACCGGGATCCCCGGCGGCATCTGCGCGATCGCGAGCAGCGCGTCGAGGCCGTCGAGCAGGCTGAGGCTCGAGCGGAGCGGGACGCCGATCACCGGCAGGTCGGTGTGGGAGGCGACGACGCCCGGTAGCGCCGCGGACAGGCCGGCGCCGCAGATGAGGACGCGCAGGCCCCGCGCCCGGGCGGTGCGGGCGTACTCCGCGACCGCGTCCGGCATCCGGTGCGCCGAGCGCACCTCGAACTCGTAGCCGATTCCCTTCTCGTCGAGCACGTCGAGCGCCGGTTGCATGCGCTCACGGTCGGACTCGGAGCCGACGAGGATCCCGACGAGGGTGTCAGGCATGGGCGAAGGAGGCGATGTCTCGACGGTAGCGCACGCCGGTGAAATCTACGTGCGCCGCCGCCGCATATGCGGCAGCCCGCGCCTCGTCGAGCGAGTCGCCGACCGCGGTCACATCGAGGATGCGCCCGCCGTTCGTGACGAGGCGGCCTTCCTGGAGGGCGGTGCCGGCGTGGAAGACGAGCGCCCCCGCGGCCTCGGCGTCCTCGATGCCGCTGATGGGGGTGCCCACATCCCCGCGCTCGGGGTAGTTCCCGGCCGCGAGGACGATCGTCACGGCCGCCCGCTCGGACGCGGCCAGCGCGACGCCCTGCAGCTCGCCGGTCGCTGCTGCGGCGAGAGCAGCGAGCAGGTCGCCCTCGAGCAGAGGCAGCAATGACTGCGTCTCGGGGTCGCCGAAGCGGCAGTTGAACTCGAGCACGCGCGGCCCGTCCGCGGTGAGCATGAGGCCGGCGAAGAGCACGCCGGTGAACGGCGCTCCGCGCCGGACGAGCTCGGCGAGCACGGGCCGGCAGAGCTCGTCGACGAGCTCTGCGGCCTCTGCGGCCGGCAGGCGGGGCACCGGCGAGTACGAGCCCATGCCGCCGGTGTTCGGGCCCTCGTTGCCGTCGCCGATCCGCTTGTAGTCCTGGGCCGCGGGCAGCGGCACCGCGGTCGTGCCGTCGCACAGGGCGAACAGCGACACCTCGGGCCCCTCGAGCAGCTCCTCGACCTGGAACGGCTGGCCGAGCATCTTCGCCGCGCGCAGCCCGGCGTCGAGCTCGTCCTGCGTATGGCAGACCCAGACGCCCTTGCCTGCGGCGAGCCCGTCCGCCTTCACGACGCACGGCGGCCGCGCCACGGAAAGGTTGTGCGCCGTCGGCACCCCTGCGCTCTCCATCACGTCCTTGGCAAACCCCTTCGAGCCCTCGATCCGCGCCGCGGCGCGGCTCGGGCCGAACACCGGGATGCCGCGGCGCCGCAGCGCGTCGGCCAGGCCGGCGACGAGCGGCAGCTCCGGCCCGACGACGACGAGGTCGACGCCGAGCTCGGCGGCGAGCGGCACGAGCGTCGCCGGATCGCCGGCGCGCACGGGATGGCAGACCGCGAGCGCGGCGATGCCCGGATTCCCGGGCGCCGCGTGCAGCTCGGTCACGCCGCCGCTGCGAGCGAGCGCCCACGCGAGCGCGTGCTCGCGTCCGCCTGACCCCACGACGAGCACCTTCACGCCGCCGATCGTATGCCAGCCCTCTGCTGGACATAGGCTTCTGCGCGTGGAGGCTCCGCCGTACTCCGCCGCGGCGGTCGACGTCGTCCGCCTGCCGGACGCGCGCAGCGAGCGCGACCTCGTCGCGGTCGAGGAGCCGCTCGAGATCCGGATCGGCGGCCGGCCGGTCGCGGTGACGATGCGCACGCCGGGACATGACGAGGAGCTCGCGCTCGGCTTCTGCCTCTCCGAGGGGCTGCGGCCGGCGGGAGCGCGGCTGCCCGACGACCTCGCCGCGAACACGGTCGACGTGGACGCTCCCGGCTTCGACCCGGAGCGCCTTCAACGGAGCTTCTACACGACGTCCTCGTGCGGCGTCTGCGGCAAGGGCGCGCTCGAGGCGGTCGCCGTCGAGGCGCCGCGCGTCGAGTCGCAGCTGCGCGTGCCGCTTGCGCTCGTCGTGTCGCTGCCGGAGAGGCTCCGCGACCTTCAGGCAGGTTTCGCGGCCACCGGCGGCCTCCATGCGACGGGCCTCTTCACCGCGGACGGCGAGTTGCTCTGCGTGCGCGAGGACGTCGGACGGCACAACGCGCTCGACAAGGTGGTCGGCTGGGCGTTCGGCGCGGGCCGGCTGCCGCTGGCCGACGCGCTGCTCTGCGTCTCCGGCCGGCTGTCGTTCGAGCTCGTGCAGAAGGCGGCCGTCGCCGGCTGCCCGGTGCTCGTCGCGGTGGGGGCGCCGTCGAGCCTCGCCGTCGAGCTCGCCGCCGACCGCGGCGTCACGCTCTGCGGCTTCGTGCGCGGCGGCTCCGCAAACGTCTACACCGAGGCGTGGCGGATCGCGGACTGACCGGTGTGCTGCTCGTCGGCGGCGCGAGCACCCGCTTCGGCTCGCCGAAGGCGCTCGCGCTCCTCGACGGCGAGACGCTGGCCGACCGCGCCTGGCGCGTGCTCGGCGAGACGTGCGACGAGCGGCTCGCGGTCGGGAAGGTGTCCGACGGCCTCGAGCTGCCCTTCCCGCTGCTCGACGACGGCACCGAGGTGCGCGCCGCGCTCGCCGGGATCGTCGCCGGCCTGCGCGCGGCCGCGCACGACGTGGCGGTCGTGCTGCCCGTCGACGTGCCGCACATGACGCCGGCGGCGCTGCGCCGGCTCGCCGACGCGTGCCGTGACGCCGCCGTCACGCCGGCGGGCCCGCTCCCGGGCGCCTTTCGGAAGACGGCGCTGCCGGCGCTCGAGCGCGCGCTCGGCGAGGGCCGGCTCGCGATCCGCGAGGCACTCACAGGCCTCGACTTCGCCGTCGTCGAGCTCGACCTCGCGCTGCTCGCCAACGTGAATACCGCAGATGACCTTCGCCGTCTCGGGTGACACACTGCGTGGCGAGCGCTAGACCCGGGTCAGCGCCTCGACACCGCGCGGCGTGAGCACGCGCTCGCGCTCGGCGCCGGTGCCGATCAGCGTCACCTCGACGTCGAGCGCGCGCTCGACGAACTCGACGTACCCGCGCGCCGCGTCGGGCAGGTCGGCGAGCGAATGGCACGCGTCGAGCGTCTCCTGCCACCCGGGCAGGGTCTCGTACACCGGCTCCGCCGCGTGGAAGTCGCTCTGGTGCGCCGGGAACTCCTCGTTCTCGGAGCCGTCCCGCAGCCGGTAGCGCACGCACACCGGCAGCTCGGCGAAGTGCGAGAGGACGTCGAGCTTCGTCAGCGCGAGCTGGTCGATGCCGTTCACGCGGACGGCAAAGCGCAGCGCGACGAGGTCGAGCCAGCCGCAGCGGCGGTTGCGGCCCGTCACGGTGCCGTACTCGTGGCCGAGCTCGCGCACGCGGGCGTGGTCCGGCCCGTCGATCTCTGTCGGGAATGGGCCCTCGCCGACCCGCGTCACGTAGGCCTTCGCCACGCCGACCACACGGTCGATGCGATTCGGGCCGATGCCGACACCGGCCGCGGCGTTGCCCGCGACGGTGCTCGACGAGGTGACGAACGGATACGTCCCGTGGTCGACGTCGAGCAGCGTTCCCTGCGCGCCTTCCAGCAGCACGTGCTGCCCTGCCTTCAGCGCGCGGTCGACGAGCAGCGACGTGTCTGCGACGTACGGCCGGATCCTCTGGGCGTGCCCCTCGAGCCGCTCCGCGAGCTCGTTCAGCTCGAGCGGCTGCTCGCCGTAGACGCGCTCGAGCCAGAGGTTCTTCTCCACGAGCGCGACCTCGATCTTCTGGCGCAGGATCTTCGGGTCGAGGAGGTCCTGCACGCGGATGCCGATGCGCAGCGCCTTGTCCGCGTAGCAGGGGCCGATCCCGCGCCGCGTCGTCCCGATCTGGAGCTTCCCGAGCCGCCGCTCGCTCGCCTGGTCGATCGCGAGATGCCACGGCATGATCACGTGCGCGTCGCCGGAGAGCTGCACGACGCCCGCTGTCTCGTAGCCGCGCGCCGCGAGGTCGTCCACCTCGTCGAGGAAGACCTGCGGGTCGACGACGCAGCCCGCGCCGATCACCGAGGTCTTCCCGGCGAGCACACCTGTCGGGATCTGCCGGATCTTGAACGTCTCGTCGCCGAGCACGATCGTGTGCCCGGCGTTCGGCCCGCCCTGGTAGCGACAGACGACGTCCGAGTGCTGCGCGAGCAGGTCGACGATCTTCCCCTTGCCTTCGTCGCCCCACTGCGCACCGACGATCACGGTCGCGGGCACCGCCCGATTGTGCCTGCTGCACCGGCCGGTTGCCGCTACGTGGAGGCGCCGCGCGCGATCAAGCAGGTCGTAGACGACGAACGTGACCGTGTACGGCCGTGCCCGGGAGAAGCGTCAGCAGGGCGACCGGCCCACCGATCGAGGCGACGGCGAAGCCGAGGAAGAGGGGAGCCGGGAGCGGATGGGGCGCCGCTCCCGGAACCAGTTGCGGCTCAGCCCCAGGCTGCGCCATCTCGGGAACGGATAACGACCCGTGCGGCCGATCGGATTCTCAGGCGGCCGCCCACGTGGCAGCGCCCGGTTGCGGCGCGGCGCGTTCGACCCGGACGGAGTGGCCGCGACGGCAGAGGAACGTGCCGTGGCCGAGGTCGAGGTCGAGGCGTCCTGCAAAGGTCGCGCCGGCCCAGCCGGCGCCTCCGTCGAGCTCGCAGCAGAGCTCGCACACCGCGGTGAACGACGTCGCCCGTGAGGCGATCGTGACCACCTGTCCTCCTCCCACCATCTGGAACCTCCTTGACCCCGTCGTCAGGCAGCCGCCAGGTCGGCGAACTTCGCGTAGCGCTTGAGGAACGACAGCTTCACGGAGTCCGTGGGGCCGTTTCGGTGCTTGGCGAGGATCACCTCGGCGAGGCCCTGCTGGTCGGACTCCTCGTTGTAGTACTCGTCGCGGTAGATGAACGCGACGAGGTCGGCGTCCTGCTCGATCGAGCCCGACTCGCGCAGGTCGGACAGGATCGGGCGCTTGTCGGTGCGCTGCTCGACCGCGCGGGAAAGCTGGGACAGGGCGACGATCGGCACCTCGAGGTCGCGCGCGAGGATCTTGAGCGAGCGCGAGATCTGCGAGACCTCCTGCACGCGGTTCTCGGCGTTGCCGGCCGAGCTCATCAGCTGCAGGTAGTCGACGACGACGAGCCCGAGATCCGGGTGCCTCGACTTGAGCCGCCGTGCCTTCGAGCGGATCTCCATCATGTTGATCGAGCCGGTGTCGTCGACGTAGATCGGCGCCTTGGCCAGCTTGTCGCACGCGGCGGTGAGCCGCGGCCAGTCGTCCGGCGCCAGCTTCCCGGTGCGCAGCCGCTGCGACTCGACCTTGGCCTCGCTGCACATCAACCGCTGCGTCACCTCGGCCTTCGACATCTCGAGCGTGAACATCCCGACCGGGACGCCGTGACGGACGGCGATGTTCGCCGCCATGCAGAGCGCGAGCGCCGACTTCCCCATCGACGGGCGGGCGGCGACGATGATCAGGTTGCCCGGCTGGAAGCCCGACGTGAGCCGGTCGAGGTCGCGGTAGCCGGACGGCGTGCCGGTCACGTCTGCTGCAGCCTCGTACAACTGGGTGATCCGCTCGAAGCTCTCCTTCAGCAGCTGGTCGATGTGCGTGAACTCACCGGTGACCCGCTGCTGCGAGAGGTCGAAGACGATCTGCTCGGCCTGGTCGACGAGATCGCCCGTCTCGCCCGGGCGCTCCCAGCCGAGCCGGGAGATCTCGCTGCCGGCGCGGATCAGCCCGCGCAGCGTCGCCGTCTCGTGGACGATGCGCGCGTAATGGGCGGCGTTCGCGGTGGCCGGCACGAGCCGGGCGAGCTCGTGCAGACGCACGCGCCCCCCGACGTCCTCGAGCTCGCTGCGCTCCTCGAGCTCGTCGGTGAGCGTGATCGCGTCCACCGGCTCGCCCTTCGCGTAGAGCGCCAGCGAGGCCCGGTAGATCTTCGCGTGCGACTCGCGGTAGAAGTCGCCCGCGTCGACGATCTCGCTGACCGCGCCGATCGCACCCGGGGAGAGCATCATCGCGCCGAGCACCGACTCCTCGGCCTCGAGGTTCTGCGGCGGCACGGGTGCGCTCATGGGGACAGGGGCCAGCTGGGCCATCGCCCCCGATTCGATCATGCGCGCAGGCCGACTACTAGGTGTCGAAGGGTCTGTTGTGAACATGTCTTTTCTCGCCATTTGCAGGGGAAACGTCCATGGTTGCAGGGGCGTCGGACGGCGCCCCTGTGGACAGAAGGGCCGCTCCCTGCGGGAACTTCAACGGCAATTCCACAGGCCGCTCGGCGGCCTGTGGACGGAAAGCTGCGACCTGGTCGCACCGCGACCAGGTCGCAGCCGTAGACCTTCGCCTACATCTCCTCGTTCTCGAGCGCGGCTTCGGCCGCGGTCTTCACGTCGCCGGACCGTTCCTCGACCTCGACGTACTCGAACTCGACCGCGGCGGGTGCGGGCGGCGCTGCCGCCTGCTGCTCCGCCAGCTCCGCCGCCGCCATCGCGTCGAGCTCCTCGTCGGACGGGAGCTCGCCGCCCTCCGGAACGACGAGCGTCTTCACCTCGACCCGCACGTCCTGGAAGACGTCGACCGGCACGTCGTAGCGGCCGATGCGCTTGATGTTGTCGACCGCGATCTTCCGCCGGTCGACGCGGATCTTGCGCGTGCGCCAGATCTCGTCCGCGATGTCGGTCGGCGTGACCGATCCGAACAGCGAGCCGGTCGGGCCGGCCTTGACCTCGAAGCGGAGCACGGTCTTCGCCAGCGTCTCGGCGATCGACTCGGCCTGCTCGGCCGTCTTCGCCTCGTGCCGGGCCCGCTGCGAGTCGCGCTTGCGCAGCTCCGCCACCCGCGCCGTCGTCGCCTCTTCGGCGAGCTGCCGGGGGAGCAGGAAGTTGCGCGCGTAGCCGCGCGCGACCGAGACGACGTCGCCGCGCAGGCCGACCTTCTCGACGTCCTTGAGCAGGATGACGTCCATCAGCGGTCTCCGCGGTCTCCGCGGTCGCCCCGGTCGCCGCGGTCGCGGCGGCCGCCGCCGCTGCGCTCCTCGACGCCCTCGGCGACGTACGGGAGCAGCGCCATCTCGCGGGCCCGCTTCACGGCCGTCGCGATCTGCACCTGATGGCGCCGGCAGGCGCCGGTGATGCGGCGGCTGCGGATCTTGCCCTTCTCGGAGATGTAGCGCCGCAGCTGGTTGACGTTCTTGTAGTCGATCTCCGCGACCTTGTCCTTGCAGAAGTAGCAATTCCGGCGCTTGATCGCGCCTGCGGGGCCGCCGGGACGCTTCCGCTGCTGCTGGGGCTTCTCTCTCGCCAACGTTCGTCTCCTTTTGCCCCGTGCCAGGTTTCAACCTGGCACGGGTGAGCTCTTAGAACGGGATGTCGTCGTCGGCCGAGGCCGGGAAGTCGGCGCTCTCCTGCGCCGCGCCGGCCGGCACGAACTGGTTGCCGCCGCCTCCACTGCCGCCGCCCTCGGCGCCCTCGCCGCGGCCCCCGAGGAACTGGACGGTGTCGGCGATGATCTCGACCGCCTGGCGCTTCGACCCGTCCTGGGCCTCCCACTCGCGCCAGTCGAGCCGTCCGTCGACGCCGACCGGGCGCCCCTTCGAGAGGTACTGGGCGCAGCTCTCGGCCTGGTTGCCCCAGACGGTGACGTCGAAGTAGTTGGGCTTGTCGCCCCACGCACCGGTGGCGGCGTCCTTCTGCCGCGTGTTGACGGCGATGCGGAGCTTGCAGACCGGGTTGCCGCTGGGCGTGTGCCGGAGCTCGGGGTCCTTCGTCAGGTTGCCGACCAGCACGACGCGGTTGATGTTCGCCATGGGGCTCCTCCTACTCCTCGTCCGAACGTGTGTTCGCGTCAGGGTACTCGGCCTCCGGGACGGCAACCGCCTCCGGGACAGGAACCGGCTCGGGCTCGGGGACGGCAACCGCGACCGCAGCCGCTACGGGCACCGGCGTGTCGTCGCGCGGAGCGGTCGTGCGCGAGCCTTCGATGTGCTTCGTCGCCATGTGCCGAAGCACGACGTCGTCGATCTTGAGCACGCGCACGATCTCGTCGAGCGCCTCGGCGCCGCTCTCGAACACGACGAGGTGGTAGACGCCCTCGGTCTTCTTCGCGATCTCGAACGCGAGGCGGCGCCGGCCCCATGCATCGTGGCTGCGCCACGTGCCGCCGGATTTCTCGACGAGCTCCCGGACGCGCACGATCAGCTCGTCCTGCCGCTGCTCGGCGAGCTCCGGGTCCAGCATGAGCAGAATCTCGTACGTCGTCACCAGTCCCGAGCACCTCCTTCCCACGGTCTTAGTCGGCCCCGACTGCGGGCGCCGCTCGGGACGGAACGGCGCGTTGACGGGGCAGGAAGCGGAGGGCACTGTAGCATCGAATCCATGCGTCGCCTGTATGCGTGGCTGGCAGGTGCGGCGGGAGGGCTGGCCGCGTACAGCGCGCTCAAGCACCGCCGGCACGCGCCCGCCGCCCTGGCCCAGCATGCGCCCGACCCGCGTGCGGCCGAGCTGGCCGCCCGGCTCGCGGAGGCCCGTGACGACGAGGCTGAGCCGGCCGCCGAGCCCGAACCGCTCGACCCGGACGCGCGCCGCCGCCTCGTGCACGAGCAGGGCCGGGCCGCGTTGGACGAGATGCACTCCGGGGAGTAGCCTCGATGGAAGTCCACTAAAGGGGGCCGGCATGGATGCGACCATTCGCGAAGGACAGGCTCCTGCGGTGGTCATCTCGCTCGCACCGGGCGAGACGTTGAAGTCGGAGAGCGGCGCGATGATGTTCGTCTCGGGCGACGTGACGATGGACGTCGAGATGCCCGGCGGCCTGACGGGCGGGCTGAAGCGGAAGCTGCTCGCCGGCGAGAGCCTCTTCTTGACGACGTACACCGCACGCGGCGCGGGGGCGGTCGGGATCACGGGCCCGTTCCCGGGCTCGATCCGGCAGGTGGAGCTCGACGGCGAGCTGATCTGCGAGAAGCACGCCTACCTCGGCCATGTCGGCGAGGTGGAGATCGAGTCCGTGACGGCGCGTTCGATCGGCGCCGGCTTCACCGGCGGCGGCGAGGGGTTCTTCCTGCAGCGGCTGAAGGGCAAGGGCACCCTGTGGATCCACGGCGGCGGCGACTTCATCGACTTCGACCTCGCCGAGGGCCAGACGATGCAGGTGGACACCGGCTGCATGGTCGCGGTCGAGCCGACCGTGAAGTACGAGGTGAAGCTGCAGGGCGGTGTCGCCAAGAGCCTGTTCGGCGGCGAAGGCCTGTTCCTCGTCCACTTCACCGGGCCCGGCAAGGTGACGTTGCAGACGCTTCCCTTCTCACGGACCGCCAGGCGCGTCCTGGCGGCGGCGGGAAGAGGGCAAGACGAAAAGGGTGGCTTGCTCAGCACCCTCATGAGCTAGGAAGGGAGCCGAGATGAAACTGCTGGACAAGGCGAAGCAAGCGGCCGAGCAGGCCGCGACGAAGGCAAAGGAAGGCGTCGAGGACGTTCAGACGAAGCGCGAGCTGAACGCCACCTACGGCGAGCTCGGGACGAAGACGTTCGAGCTGGTCGAGTCCGGAGACCTCGTGAACGCGCAGTTCGACGAGCTCGTCATGAAGATCCGCGCGCTCAAGGCGAAGCTCGTCGAGGGCGACGCGCCCGAGGCGGCCGAGGCGCCGGCCTCCACGGGCCCGCCCGCGATGCCCGTCTAGGAACGAGCGTGCGCGCGGGCGGCGGAACGTGTTCCGCCGCCCGCGCTCTCTTTAGGGAAGTGGGTTATGCCCTTGGCTCCAGGGGTCGAGGGTTTCCCCGCATTGCGTTGAGCTAGAGCGCTGTCCGTATCTGGCTGAGGAGATCCGTGCCCATTCGGCGCCCGTTCGGGAGTTGGTCATCTCGATCCCAACGCCAGCTTGCGACCATCGCCAGCATCAGGATCCGGCACTCGCGCAGCAGCTCTTGATCAGAGTCTGGATAGTGTCGGCTCACTTCTTCTGGCGCATGGGCGATGTCGAATTCGACAGGTCCGCGGCAGCAGGTCTCCAAGTCTGCGAACAGCAACCCGTACCTCGTCCTGAGCAAGTTGCCGGGGTGAGGCTCGCCGTGGAGCAGCTGCTCGGCCGCGTTCCGCTGACCGATCGCCCGCGCCAACTCTCGCAACGTGGTGCTCAGAAGCTCCCGGTCCGCATCCGCAAGATCCGGGGTTCGGGCCGGGCTATCGGTCAGACGCTGCGCCTCCGCGACGCGACCCGTGAAGTGGGGCGCAACGACATCGACCTGCCGCATGCCAGCGTGCAGCCGCTCAAGTGCTTGCGCATAGTCAGCGGCTGCGACGTCACGGGGGGATACAGGCCCGTAGTAGGTCCACAGTGTGATGACGAACCCGTCACGCACGTAGACGCGCGGCTCCACCCGAGGATCGAGCGAAGCCACGGGGCTATCGGTTTCGGCGAGCCGACGAGCGACCTCGACTTCGAGCTCTGCACCTCGCTGGCCGTCCATGTGCGCGACCCGAGCTAGAACGTCACAGGGCCGCAGCCGCAGACTGATCCGGTTCGAGTTGTGGAGAATGACGGCGTCATCGACCCTCAGATCAAGTGCGGAGGCGGTCGACACGGCTGCACACACCGCGGGCTGGATTTGTGACGTGCGCATCGTCGTATCATCGCTCGGCCAAACCCTCGACCTCCTGGTGGCTCTACGTCTGACGTTCCGGCGATCACTGGAGCGAACGGCATAGCCCATTTAGGGAAAGCCCCGATGGGCGCCGGGCCTGGACGACCGAGGCTCTGTCTGAAAGGAGGGGCCATGGCACGGATCCTGCTTGCGACGGACGGGTCCCCTTCAGCTGAGGCGGCGACGCGCGAGGCGGTCGAGCTCGCGCGGGCGACGGGCTGGCCGCTCACGATCCTCACCGTCTGGCACGTCCCGGTGACCGGGTTCGCCTACGAGCCGCTCGTGTCGGTGCCGGAGGTCGCCGAAGCGGTGCAGCAGCGTGCGCAGCAGGCGCTCAACGCGGCGGCGGCGGCGGCGCGGGCGTCGGGGCTCGAGCCGGAGGTGCGGCTGGTGGAGGGCCTGCCGGCGCCGGACATCTGCGATCTGGCGCGGGAACGGAGCGCGACGCTGGTCGTGATCGGCTCGCACGGCTGGGGCACGGTGCAGCGGCTGCTGTTCGGCAGCGTGTCTGCGGCGGTGCTCCACCACGCGCCGTGTCCGGTGCTCGTCGTGCGCGGCGGGCCGCCGGACAGCGCTAAGGCTTGACGCGGAGCGCCCGGGCGGTCCAGGCCGGCAGATACCAGTTCCAGCGGCCGACGAGCGCCATCGTCGACGGCAGCAGCAGGCCGCGGACGAGCGTGATGTCGATCATGATCGCCACCGCGAGTCCGAACCCGAGCTGCTGCATCGGCGGGATCGAGCCGAGCAGGAAGCCGCTGAACGTGGCGGCCATGATCAGGCCGGCGGCGGTGACGATCCGGCCGGTGTGCGCGAGCCCGTGCGCGACCGCGCCCGTGTTCGACCGGGTCGAGTCCCATGCCTCGCGCATGCGTGTGATCAGGAACACCTCGTAGTCCATCGAGAGCCCGAACAGCAGCGTGAACATGAACACGGGGATCCAGCCCTCGATCTGCGGCACCTTGAGCAGGCCGGCCCAGGTTCCCCAGCCCCACTGGAAGACCGCGATCATGAGGCCGCTCGCCGCGGCGACCGTGAGCAGGTTCAGCACGAGCGCCTTCAGCGGCAGCAGGAGCGAGCGGAACGCGCGCACGAGCAGCAGGTAGGTGAGCCCGAGCACGCCGAGGATCAGCCAGGGGAACGAGCCGAGCGTGCGCGAGACGAAGTCGCTGGCGGAGGCGGCGCCGCCGCCCGCGATCACGTTCACCGAGGCGGGGAAGTGCGCCGCGGGGATCAGGCGGTCGCGCAGCCGGCCGGCAAAGGCCTGCGCCTGCCGGCCGGCCGGGTCGTGGCGGCCGACGACGTCGATTCGCAGGTAGCGGCCGCTCGCGTCGCGGACCGGGGTGGAGACACGGGCGACCTCCGGGTCGGCGCGCAGCAGGCGGTCGAGCGCCGCGACGGCGGGCGCGGTCGCGCGCGAGCCACCGGGACGGCCGCTGTCGACGATGATCGTCGTCGGGTCGAGCGAGTCCGAGCTGCTGCCGTGCTGGAGGATGGTGAGCCCGCGCATCGCGGGGATGCCCGGCGGCAGGCTGCTCGTCGAGCCGGGGCCGACGCGGATCCCGATCAGGGGCAGCGCGGCGAGCACGAGCAGGATCGCGATCAGCGGGGTCAGCACCTTGGCGCGCCGCATCACCCAGCGCGCATGCGCCGTCCAGAGGCGGAGCTCGCCGGCCTGGCGCCGCTCGGCGAGGCCGCGCGGCAGGATGCGGATCCGTTCGAACCGGTCGCCGAGGGTGGCGAGCAGCACGGGTAGCAGCGTCAGCGCGCAGACGACGCTGACGAGGGGGATCACGAGCCCGCCGACGCCGAAGCCGCGCAGGAACGGCACCGGCAGCAGCAGCATCAGCGCGAGGCCGACGGACACCGCGAGGCCGCTGAAGAGGATCGTGCGGCCGGCGTGCACCATCGTCTCCCGCACGGCCTCGTCGTGCGTGCTGCCGTTCCGCCGTTCGTCGCGGTAGCGGTTGATGACGAGCAGGGAGTAGTCGATCGCGATGCCGAGCCCGATCATCAGCACCATGTTCCGCAGGTAGTCGCTCAGCTCGAGCACGTGCGCGACCCCCCAGGCGATGCCGAGCGCGGGCGGAATCGTCGCCGCCGCGAACAGGAAGGGGAGCAGCGCCGACGCGGTGCCGAAGACGAGCAGCAGGATCACGAGCGCGGCGGGAACGGCGAGGTAGAGCTCGCCGACGCGGAGGTCGCGCGACAGCACCGGCCCCATGTCGTGCTCGATCGCGGCGTCGCCGGTGACGAAGACGTCCGGTCCGAGGCGGTGCCGGAGCGCGCCGATCTCCGCTGCGGCCGCCGAGCCGCTCAGGTGCGACGTGACGAACGACGCCGCCGCGCCGGAGGGCAGGCGCGTGACGCTGTCCACCGTGCCGCCGGGCAGGAGCCGGCTCGCCTGGGCGGCGGCGTGCCGATCCCGCGCGAGGGCGTCGTCGCCCTTTGCGATCAGGACGAAGACGGCGTTCGAACGCTGGCCGTAGTGGCTCACGAGTACCTGGTTGACGCGGGCCGAGTCGGTGCCCGGCAGCGAGAAGCCGGTGGTGAGCAGCGGCCCGAGCCGCAGCGAGCCGGCGATGCCGAGCACGACGAGGGCGATCCAGGCGAGGACGACGAGCCTGCGGTGCGCGAGGCAGAGATCGGTGAGTCGCGAGAGCAGCCCGCGGCCCGGTCTGGTCATTCGGCGGTCACTGCCTAGTAGGATCGGAACGCGCAGGAGATTCCTAAAGCGCGTTTGGGCGAACGCGCCTTGCGGCCACGGTAGCCGAGATCGCGGGTGAGGTTCCCGGCCGCGCCGCCTACGAGTCGCCGCCGTAGGCCTTGACCTTCATAGCAAACTTGCTATGGTGCGAGAGTAGGGGTGGGATGTCCCTCGCCGGGAGGCTGACGTGGATACCGACGAGCTGCTGCTCCGCCTTGCCGCTGTCGAAGACCGGATGCGGCGGCTTCAGAACGAGGTCGACTCGATCCGCAGCGCGTTGCACGAGTCCGACGCGGCCGTCCCGGTGGAGAAGCCGTTGCTGCGGACGCCGGCGCCCGAGCCGTTCCCGCCCGTGCGACCGCCCGCTCCCTTCCCGTCCGCGCCCCCGCCCGCGCCGCGTCCGCCGCGCGTTCGCCGCGAGTTCGATCTCGCCGAGCTGCTCGGCGCGCAGGCGCTCGCCTGGGCCGGCGGCGTCGTCACGGCGCTCGGCGTCGTCTTCTTCTTCGTCCTCGCAGTCAACCGCGGCTGGATCGGCCCCGACATCCGGGTCGCGTGCGGCGCGACGGCCTCGGCGATCGTCTTCGCGGCGGGTCTGTGGCTGCGCCGCCGCCTCGGGGAGACGTATGCGTCGCTCGCCGCCGTCGGCGCGGGCATCGCAGGCGGCTACGCGACGCTGGCCGCCGCGACCGTGCTCTACTCGCTCGTCTCGAAGCCGGTCGCGCTTGCCGCCGCGGCGGCGATTGCCGGCGCAGCGCTCGCGGTCTCGCTCCGCTGGCGTTCGGAGCTCGTCGCCGGGCTCGGCCTCGTCGGTGCGATCTGCGCGCCCGCCCTGCTTGCCCTCGACGGCGGCCTGACCGCGGCGGGAACGGGATTTGCCGCCGTGATGACGGCCGCCGCCGCCGCCGTCGGCCTTCGCCTGCGCTGGCGGTGGCTGCTCGGCGCCGCGGGCGTCGTGAGCGCTCCGCAGATAGCCGCCCTCGTGCTCGAGGCGCAGCGCCGGGACGGCGGCGCGATTGCCCTTGCGTGCATCTTCGCGCTTCTCTACCTCGCGACCGGGATCGCGGAGCAGCTCGCGAGCCGCGACGACGTCCTCGTTCCGCTGCCTACGACGTTCGTCCTCGGCAGCATCGGCGTGACCTGGCTTGCGGCAGCCCGGCTGTTCGGCCCCGCGGACAGCGTGAGCGCCGGAGTCGCGCTCCTCGTTGCCGCGGTCGTCTTCGCCGCAGCGACGGCGGCCGTGTGGCTGCGCGGGCAGCGCGAGCTCGGGACGCTGCTCGGCACGATCGCGCTCGCGGCGGCTGCGGTCGGTGTCGCCGACGCCCTGACCGGGGCGACGCTCGCGTACACGTTCGCTGCGGAAGCGGCCGTCCTCGCCGTCGCGGGCCGGCGTCTCCGGGAGCCCAGGGTCCTGCTGGGAGCGCTCGCGTATCTCGGGCTCGCGCTCACGCACGCGCTCGTCTTCGACGCGCCTCCGAGCGCGCTCGTGCACGCCGCGCGCCATCCCGCCTCCGGTGCAGGCGCGCTGGCGGCTGCCGCGGCCGGCGCGCTCGTCGTCGGGTGGGTGGCCCGCACGCCGTGGAACGAGGGAGGAGAGCGCGGCGTCCTGCGCTTCGTCGCGCCTGTCGTCGCTGCTCTCCGCGCGCATGCGGAAGAGCTGCGGATGGTGGCGTGGGCGGCGGGCGCCTTGCTCGTCGCGGACACCGCGTCGCTGCTCGTGCTCCAGCTCTTCGAGTCGGCGTGGCCGCACGGCGGGGTCGTCGCCTCGTTCCACCGCGGCCAGGTTGCCGTGACGGGCATGTACTCGGTGGTGGGGCTTGCCGCCGTCGTCTTCGCGAGCCGTCGCGGTGCCGCCGTCGCGCGGCAGATCGGTTTCGCGTGGCTCGCCCTGGCGGCGGCGAAGGTGGTTGCGTACGACGGAACCCAGCTCACGGGACGCGATTTCGAGTTCGCGTTTCTCGCGCTCGCAGCCGCGCTGCTGCTCGCCGGCTACGTCGGCGAGCTGCTGGAGCCGCGTGCGCCCGTCTCAGGCGAGACCGCCGCCGCGATCGCCGTGGCGATCGTGTTCGCGGTCGTGTCCACGCACGCGGTCGACCGCGAGCCCGCCCGCGGGCTGGCCGTGCTCCGGATCGCACTCGTCCTGCTCGTCTTCGCCGCCGCCGTCTTCGAGAAGCCCCGCTTCCGCGATCTGTGCACGCTGCTCTGGGCGCCAGCACTCGCGCTCGTCGCCGTCGCCTGCGCTCTGCTCGCGCACGGTGCGTGGCTCACGCTCTCGTGGGCGGCCGGCACCGCGGCGCTCGCCGGGCTCGCCGTCGTGTTGCGCGAGAAGCGCCTCCAGGTCGCGTCGTTCGGCTACCTCGTCCTCACGGCCGGCGCTGCGTTGCGCGAGACACCGCCGTCGCAGCTCGTGGTCGCCCATGTCCATCCGGCGCACGGCATCGCCGGCGTGATGCTGCTGATCGCAGCGACGGTCGCACTGGCGTGGGGGTCGCGTGACGGCCATGCCGCCGCCGGCGAGGCGACGGGCCACGCGGCGGTCGCAGGCTGGCTCGACGAGCGCCAGACGCACTGGCGCGCGGCGGCGCTGTGGGCCGCGGGAGTGACCGCCGTCTATGCGGCCTCGCTCGCCATCCTCGAGCTGTCCGTCCACATCTCGTCCGCGAGCCTGCACACCGACTTCCAGCGCGGTCATACCGCGGTGAGCGCGCTCTGGGGCGCGCTCGGACTTGCCCTGCTGTACACGGGCCTGAAGGGCCGGCGGCGGTCACTGCGCCTCGGCGGCTTCGCCCTCTTCGCCGTCAGCCTGGGGAAGCTGTTCCTCTACGACCTCTCGCAGCTCAGCTCGATCACGCGCGCCCTCTCGTTCCTCGCCGTCGGAGCCGTGCTGCTGCTGGCGGGGTTGTTCACGCAGCGGCTGAGCGCGAGCTTCCGCGACGTCTGACGCTGCCGAGCGGAGCGGCGCAGGAGTCGAACCTACCGGCGTGGGCGCAGCCGACGGCGAGCGTGCTTCGCCGAACCGTCGAGACCGCCGGTCTCGGCCGCCGTGATCGGCCGTCCGTTCGAGGCCCGGCCGCCGAGCCCGACGACGCGCCGTCCTGTCCGGCCGACGGCAGCGCCGCGAACGGCGGCCGGTCCTGTCTTTCCGGCAAGCGCCGGCGCCCGGTCGAGGTCGTCGGCGAACAGCGCGTGCGCAACGTCGCTCGAGGCGAACAGCGCGCCGACGACAGTGGCGGCCGCGAGCGCGATCAGCGTCCTGCGTCTTCGCGGATTCGGGCGGGTACCGGTCCGGCGCCGTGCGCCGAGCACGGCGTCCGCCGGGCTCGGCGCGGAGCTGTAGTCGATCGGTCGCGTCGACGCGCTGCCGGCGAGTGCGCTCTCCAGACCGCCTTCGAGCTCCGCCAGGGTCTGCGCGTGGGTCGCAACACCGAGCGAGTGCATGGCGCGCGAGACCGTCGGCACGTGTCCGGCGTGTGCGCCGTACGAGATGATCGGGCAGCCGCGCGCGAGAGCCTCGAGGCACGTCACACCACCGGTCGTATGGACGAGAACGTCGGCGGCCGCGAGCAGCTCGCTCATCCGCGTCGTGAACCCGAGTACGCGGACGCGTCTGTCGCCCGCGAATGCCGCTCGTAGCTCGCCCTCGAGCGTCTCGTTTCGGCCTGCGATGCTGATCACGGACGTGCGTCCGAGCGCGAGCGCCGTCCGCGTGGCGCCGGTGAGGTCTCCGACGCCCCAGCCGCCGCCGGAGACGACTACGAGCCGCCGCCCGTCGAGGATCCCGAGCTCGGCTCGCAGCAGTGCGCGGTCGACCGGCTCGACGAACGAGCGGCCGACGAGCGGCTTGGTCAGGCATGCGCTGCCCGACCCGGCCTCGCGTTCGACGTCGGCCACGAGGCTCTCGTGCATGACGAGATGGAGGTCGATTCCGGGGTGGGCCCAGAAGCAGATCCCGCCGAGGTCGGTGATCGTCGCGCACGCGGTACCTGCCACCCGTCCGCGCCTGCGCAAGTACCCGAGGACGCTCGTTGCCGCTGGATAGGTCGAGATCACGACGTCGGCCTGCGCGTGGCGGATCAGGCGCGCCAGCGGACGCGCGCCGAGTGTCACGAGCCCGGCCCGCCCGAGCAGACGCAACGGCTTGATGCGAAGGAAGCCGGCGAAGAGCAACCCGAAGATCCACGGCGACCGCCTCAGCTGGAGGCGATATGCGTCCAAGAGGAGGAAACGCAGGACGGGGCCGAGGAAGGGGAGGACGTCGACAAGCGTGACCTCGACGTCGGCGTGTGTGCGGTCGAAGTCCTCTGCGAGTGCGTGTGCCGCCGCGAGGTGGCCGTCCCCGACCGGAGCGGTGAGGATGAGCACCCGCCGGGCCGGCCCCGCCTCCGGCGTCTGAACCCCGTCTTGCGGCACTAGCGTGCCCCTGCGCCCGCGGCGGCGAGCGGAGCGAGTGGACCAGGCTCGAGCGCTCGCCTTCGCAGCGTCTCGATCAGCCGCGGCAGGCAGGCGGCGGTCGCTCGCCAGGAGCCGGGAGCGCTGTAGTGGTCGGCATCGTGGAGGAGCATGACTTCGCCTGCCTCGAGGTCACGGCAGAGATTCGAGACGATCGACTCCGGCGTCGCCCATCTCTCCCAGTCGCGCCCCCATCGTGACCAGTGCGTCGGCTGCCATCCGAAGCGGCGCACGGCCCTGAGGGCGGCGAGATTGAACACGCCGTACGGCGGGCGGTAGAGCACCGTCCGGCGACCCGTTGCCGACTCGATCGCCTCCGCCGCGCGGCTGAGGTCGTCATAGACCTGAGCGGGAGTCAGGCCCAGCAGCAGACGATGACGGTGGCAGTGGAGCCCGATCTCGTGCCCTGCAGCGGCGATCTCGGCGGCGATACCCGGCTCGCGGACGACCTGCTCTCCGACGAGGAAGAACGTCGCAGAGACGGCCTCGGCTTCGAGCGCCGCGAGCACGGCCGGCGTTCCGCTGCGGTGGGGGCCGTCGTCGAATGTGAGCGCAACCCGGTTGCCGGCGACCCGATCGACAATCGCAAGCCGTCGCCGCAGCGCCGGGGAGAGGAACGTCAGCGCGGGAAGCTCGTAGGCGGCGAGGGCAGCTCCTGCGAGCGCCGCCGCCGTGCGGACGGCGCGTGTCCCTCGCACGCTCGTCACATTCGCCTAACTGTGGCGAGCATGGCTGTCCATGACCGTGTCGGCAAGCGTGGCGATGCTCGGGTCGACATGAAGGGTGACGCGCCCCGCAGTTCTCAGCACAGTCTCGACCTTCGGGCGGCCGCGCGCACGACGCATGCTCCCGAAGCCGGTTGCCAGTTAGGGAGAGTGGATCGACAACGTATACGAGCCGAGCCGTGTGTTCCAGCTCGAGACGGCCACGCGGCCGCGCGCGACCTCGATGAGGCACGCTGTACAAGGCCGGTCGGAATGGAGCTGCGGACCGGGCAACGAGTGCCCGGTCCGCATCCGTCCGCCGGTAGGAGACGCTTTTAGCCGTTGATGGCGACGCTGACGCCCGTGACCAAGGCCGCGGACGGGTTGGCGCTGAGGCTCGGGATCACGACGGTCGTGTTCGAGGCCGCGGAGCTGTAGGTCGCGCTGCCGCTTGCGAGCGACGCGCTCGCGGCCCCGGTGAGAGTCACCGACACCGTCTTGGTGTTGCAGCCCGGGTCCATCCCCGTGACGGTCACGCCGCTGACCTTGTAACCGGGGATCGTCGAGTCGTAGACCACCGTGTAGGTGCCCGTCGGGGTACCGGACGCCTGGCAGGACGCAACCGCCGCGTTGCCTGCGCTGAGGGTGTTGGCGCCGACGCTGAGGGTCGCTGCAAAGCCGTAGACCGCGCCGAAGATCGTCATTGCCAGCAAAGAAGCGAACAGGATCCGTCTCTTCGCCAGCCCCTTGAGTGCCTTCTTCATGTCAGAACTCCTCTGCTGTCTTCTACCGGCCGAACGTTTGTGTCCGACATGCAAAGGATCATCTGCCCGCCGTTGAAAACGGGGGCAGTCGGAGTATGCAAAGCGTATGAGTCATCGGCCGCTCCAGCCCGGCACGTCACCGGCGCCGCACATCGCCCGGGAACGTGGCACGCCCGCTGCGCCCTCCCAGAGCGTTGAGGTCGCCAAGTCGCCGCAGCGGCGCGGTTCGAGTAGATGTTCTTGCGTGCAGGCGAAGCGTCTGAGGAGGTGCGGCGATGTGGCAGTCGATCTTTCATCTCCAGGTCGGGTTGGGGGAGAAGATCCTGAGGTCGGTTCTGGTCTACGTCTTTCTGTTGTTCGCGCTTCGCTTTTTCGGGAAGCGTGAGTTGGGTCAGGCGAATACGCTCGACTTGGTCGTTCTGCTCTTGGTGGCGAACGCGGTTCAGAACGGGATCATTGGCAACGATGTGTCGGTTACCGGTGCGGTTGTCGGCGCTGTTGTGCTGTTCGGGTTGAACGCGATGTTCGCGCGCGGGATCTTCCGTTTCCCCTGGCTTGCGACGCTGCTCGAGGGTGAGCCGAGTCTCTTGATCGAGGACGGCTCGCCGAACCTGAAAGTGTTGCGGCGAGAGTGCATCTCGTTACCGGAGTTGCGCAGTATCGCGCGTCGGCAGGGGTTTCCCGACCTTGGAGCGGTCGACTCCGCGATTCTCGAGACAAATGGGGTGGTGACCATGTTCCATGCGGACGAGCCTCCGCACTACCACCCCGAGCATCCGGCGCATCCGCTCGGTCTGCGGATCGGCAAGCGCCGTCGAAGCCCGGAGTGACGATCCGCTCAGCCGCGTGTCCCACGGCGGCAACGAGCTGCCGGCAGTGCCGCCGCGGTACGGAGATGGGCTTAGGCGAGTGTGCCCCGGGCGGCTGCCTGGCCGCCGGGGTCCCCGCCGGGGCCGCGCAGAAGCCAGGCGATCCCGACTGCGATTGCGGCGCCGAGAAGCGGGCCGGCGAGATAGACCCAGAGGTGGCCGAAGCGGTTGAGCACGAGGTCGGGCGCGAACGAACGGGCCGGGTTCATCGACGCGCCGCTGACCGGGCTCGACCACAGGCCGGCGAGGACGATGTATCCGCCGACGGCGACCGCCGAGAGTGCGCCGACGTTCTGGGCGCGTGAGGCTGTACCGAGGATCGTGCTGACGAGGCCGACGGTGAGGGCCAGCTCTGTCAGCATCGCCTGCCAGTCGTGTATCCCGCTTCCGGGCTCGGTTGCGCCGAGCATGCCGACCTTGCCGTAGACGGCCCAAAGGAAGAGGCACGCGAGCGTTGCTCCTGCCAGCTGGGCGAGCAGATAGCCGGGCACCCGGCGCCAGGGGAAGTCGCCGCGGAGGCTGAAGGCCAGCGTGACGGCAGGGTTGAGGTGGGCACCCGAGACCGCGCCCATGAAGAGGATGATCGCCATGACCATCAGCCCCGGTGCAGCGACGGCGGCGGGGCGGCTGATCGAGCCGTGGCTCACAGCGTCGACGACTGGGCCGCCGGCGGCGACGAGCACCAGCAGGAACGTGCCGAAGAGCTCCGCAAAGAGCCGCCGCTGCTCGAGCCGCGGCTCGTCGAAGTCCGCGAGATCGGGGAACTCGAGCTCGAGCGCTGCACGCCGCTCGCTTCGCGCCGTCACCGCGTCTCTCTCAGGGCAGGTCGACGAGGCGGCAGGGGATGTCGGCGTTCTCGTCGAGGTGGTAGCTCGCGCAGACGCGGTGGTAGCCGTCGGCCACAATCAGCGGCACCCCGGCCTCTGCGTCGCCGCGGACGAGCAGTACGGGAGAGAGCAAGACGCCCTTCGCGACCTTCTTCAAATCGGCGGCGACGTGAGGATCGTCGGCGGCGAGCAGCGGGAGCCGGCTGGCTCGCATCAGGTCCTTGGCCTTTCGGTAGACGATCTCCGCGCCTTCCAACTCCGTGACGATCGACTGCGAGACGGCCCGTGACAGCAGCAAGCTCAGATAGTCGGAGGCAGCCTGGAAGTCGTGCTCGTCCGGCTCGACCTTCCACATCTCCGGCCGGCGAAGCTTCTTGGCCATCCGGGCGCTCGCTCGGCTACCCGACGATCGATTCGATCTGTTTGGCGAGCTTGTCCTCGATCTCGAGGTTCCAGGCTGTCTCGGCCACATCGACGACGAGGAAGAGGTCGGAGAGCAGGAGCGTCTCGAGCGCTGCCACGCCGAGATGCTCGAGCCACTTTCCGATCCCGATCCGGACCGTGAAGTCCGCCGGATCGCCGGAGATCAGAATCGACAGCGCCCGGTCGGCGGCGACGAGTCCGCTCAGGAACCCACCCTTCCTCGCCTGGATCACGGTGCCGTGAGCGCTGTCCACCGACGTCTGCACCGTGAATCCCTCGGACTTCAGGTAGCCCTCGATCTTCTCCTGCAGGGCGCTCAGGTCGGTGCCCTTGCCCTGGAAACGCTGCACCTTCTCGCCGATCATCAGGTCCTCCTCGCGGGGTCCACGTGACCGTACCAGCCGTTCGAGCCCCTGGCGGTGTCGATGCGCGCCATCTCATGCGCCTCGAGACGTGCCCGACGCGCGTGACCTCGAGATCACGCAGCCGGTTCCGGTCACACGGCAGACTGCGCGACGCTGACATCTCGCCCCGAGTTTTCCATTCGCTGGGCGGACAGGCGCGAGTGGCCCGGAGGTGCTTGAGTCTTCGAGCATGCGAGGTCAGCTGTGTCGGCCCGGCGTCCGTTTTCTCGCCTACGGGCTCGCCGGGTGGACGCTCGACTCGCTCTTCGTCTGGGCGCACACCGGGCGTCGCCGTCCGAGCGGCCTTCTCAACGTGCCTGTCTACGGGCTCGCGCAGCCGCTCTTCGAGCCTCTCCACGACCGGGTCAGGCGACGCCCCCTCGTGCTCCGCGCGGCCGTGTACGGCGTAGGTGTGCTCGGCGTCGAGTATGCGTGCGGCCGGCTGTTGCGCCGGTTCGTCGGCCACGCCCCGTGGGACTATGGTGACGCTCGCTTCGGCGTCGACGGGCTCGTTCGGCTCGACTACCTTCCGCTCTGGGCGGCGTACGGTCTCGGCCTGGAACGCTTCCACGACCTGCTCACGCGCCGGGCAGGCGCATCTTCCCCTCGCAGACCATGCCGTGCAGCCGGTTCTCGAGCTTGTCCTCCGGGTAGAGGTTGGCGATGCCGTTCGATCCGCCGAGCTTGACGTCGGCGGAGCAGCCGGAATCGAGCCAGTGCACGCGGTTTAGGCAGCCGGTGGTTTGCGCCCCACGGAATACCGCTGTGTTCGAGGAGTCCGTCGCACGCCGTGAGGCCAAGGAGGTGCGGAACTGCACACCCTGGACGGCTGATGCCTTTCCAGAAGCGCTCTTGCGCCATCTGGACTCGATCGAACGGAGCGGCGCAGGAGTCGAACCTACCCAGCCGTGGGTTACACGACCTCACCGGTTTTGAAGACCGGCTGGGCCACCGGGCCCGTGCCGCTCCGCGGAGAGGCTAGCCGCCGCGAATCCGCGGCGCCGCGGCGCGCGTAGATCCCTTCGTCCAAGACGAGCGACGTTCGCTCGAAAACGAAGGGGGATCATGAGCACGTTCCGTCTCGCACTCGCTGCGGCTGCAATCGTGGGCGCCCTTGCCGCCGGCCCGGCAAGCGCCCGCACGCAGGACGATGTCTACTCCGTACACGACCTCGTGTCAGACACGGCGACTACGGCACCGACGACGGACTCGAATCTCGTGAACGGGTGGGGTCTGTCCGCAGGTCCGACGACGCCGTGGTGGACGTCGAACAACGGAACGAACACGACGACGCTCTACAACGGCAGCGGCGCCAAGCAGGCGCTGACCGTCGCCGTCGCGGGCGCCCCGACGGGAACCGTGTACAACGGAAACGCGAGCGACTTCGTCGTTTCGCAGAGCGGGAAGACCGGATCGGCGCGCTTTCTCTTCTCGACGGAGGCGGGAACGATCCTCGGCTGGTCGCCGGGCGTGAACGCGACGACTGCGCTCACCGGCGTCGACCACTCGAGCCAGGGCGCCGTCTACAAGGGCCTGACGACGATGAACGACCGGCTGTACGCGACCGACTTCCACAACGGCCGCGTCGACGTGTTCGACGCGTCGTTCAACCCGGTGCCGCTCACGGCCGCGTTCCAGGACGCGAAGGTGCCGAAGGGCTTCGCGCCCTTCGGGATCCAGGCGCTCGGCGGGAACATCTTCGTCACCTACGCGAAGCAGGACTCGGCGAAGAAGGACGACGTCGCCGGCGGCGGAGCGGGGTACGTCGACGAGTTCACGCCGGACGGCGCGCTCGTCGCCCGCGTCGCCGTGGGCGGCCGCAAGAACGCTCCGCCGAACGCGCCGTGGGGGCTCGCACTCGCGCCCGCCACGTTCGGCGGGTTCTCCGGCGACCTGCTCGTCGGCAACTTCGGCAACGGGCGCATCAGCGCGTACACGACCGTCGGCGGCAAGTGGGTGTACAAGGGCCAGCTCCGCGAGGGCGACGGCACGCTGGTCACGCTGGAGGGCCTCTGGGCGATCGCGTTCGGGAACGGGGCGGCCGCCGGCCCGGCGAACACGCTCTACTTCCTCTCCGGGCCGAGCGACGAGTCGCACGGCCTGCTCGGCTCGATCACCGCAGGCTGAGGTGCGGTCACGTGTCCTCCTTCACCCAGCTTTGCGTGAGGTAGAGCCAGAAGGCGAGCCCGGCCCATTCGCCGTAGCGGCGGAACCGCCGCTCGATCGTCGCGTCCTTGGCCTTGCGCCCGTTCAGGCGCGCATACGTCGGCCGCGTCCAGGAGTCGAGCACGAGCCGTGAGTAGCGGCCGAGGCTCGTCAGCATCACGTGCGCGGCGCCGTACGGCCCGATGCCGGGCAGCGCGAGCAATCGCGCCGCGGCCTCGTCGTCGGCCAGGCCGGGGTCGGCGAGCGCCTCCAGGTCGACCTCGCCCGACGCGACCGACGCGGCGAGCTGCCGGAAGTACGGGGCGCGGTAGCCGGACCGCGCCACGTCGCGGTAGAACGCCTCGTCCGCGGCGGCCATCGCGGCGGCAGAGGGGAAGGCACGCCGCCCGCCGGGCGCCGGGTCGCCGAGCTGCTCGACGAACGCGGTCGCCATCTTCGTCGTCAGCGCCCAGGAGCAGTTCGTCGTGCAGATCGTCTTCACCACGTCCTCGAAGACCGTCGCGCTGCGCAGCATCCGGCCGGCGCCCGCGGAGGCCCAGGCCAGCTCCGGATCCCCGGCGGCGAGCTCGTAGAAGCGCGTCAGGTCGTCGTCGAGGCGGAGCATGTGCCGCACCGTCGCCAGCAGCGCCCGGCGCTCGCCCGCGGCTGCGCGGCCGCCGAGCAGCTCCACCGCTGCGTGCCCGGGCGCGCCGGCCCGCACGCGCACGGTGCGCGCCTTGCCCCCGCCGACGGGCAGCGTCGCCTCGAGCGTCCACGACTCCTCGTCGAGCACCTGCGGCGGCAGCGAGGCGACGCCGTGCGACGCAAGCGTCCGCCGCAGGTCGACCGGCTCGCCGCCGCCGCCGACGAGGGCGAGCTCGCCGAGCGCGCTCGTCACGGCGCGAACGATTCCGTCTCCCAGTCCGACGGCTCGAACGCCTTGCCGGCCCAGCCGCCGAGCGTCAGGACGACGGTGTTCGCCTCCGTCGCGAACCCGACCCGCTCCGTCTGCGGCTCGCGGATGAAGATGCAGGTCCCGGTCGGCGCGTCCACCTCGTCGTCTCCGATCGTGAATGTCGCATGGCCGCTGAGCACGAGGTAGAGCTCCTCGTGACCTCCCTCGTCCTCGGCATGGCGCTTGATCACCTCGTCGCCGGCGCCGCCGCGCCACGCGTTGGCGCCGAACGCGCGGATGTCGAAGTGGTGCCGGATCGGAGCCCAGTACGGCCACTTCTCGGCCACGATCTCGTCCAGGTGCGCTGCCTCGTATGCGCTCACTCCCTGCCTCCTCGAACGGATAACTACTGATACCCTATTCGCTGGTTACGTAACTGGTCAAGCCCCCGCGAGAGGTTACGAGAGTGAGCGCCGATCTTCAGCTCGTCTGCGACTACGTCAACAGCGCCGACCTCGAAGGCGAGCAGGACGAGCTCGCCGACGGACGCGGTCTCGTGCGCTGGCTCTCGGCACACGGTCTCGCAGGCGAGCACGCGCGCGCAACCGACGCGGACGCGGCCGAGGCGCGCTTGCTGCGCGAGGCGCTCCGGACGTTGATGCGGGCAAACAACGGCGACCTCGTCGACCGGGCCGCGGCCGCGGCGCAGCTCGACGCCTCCGGCCGCCGGGCGGCGCTGGCCGTGCGCTTCGACTCCGGCTCGATCCGGCTCGTGCCACGCGAGCGCGGGGTGCGCGGCGCCCTCGGCGTCGTGCTCGGCGCGGCCGGAGAGGCGATGGCGGACGGCTCCTGGCGGCGGGCGAAGGCGTGCCACTCGGAGTCGTGCCGGTGGGCGTTCGTCGACCGCTCGCGCAACCAGTCGCGGCAGTGGTGCTCGATGAGCGTCTGCGGGAACCGGGCCAAGGCGCGCGCCTTCCGGGAGCGCCATGGGTAGAGGCATGCGCGTGGCTGCGCCGCTCGTGCCGGCCGCCGCCGCCCTCGGGGCGTCGTTCGGCGTGCTCGCGCGCACCGCGCACGTGGGCGCGGCCGCAGCGGTCGTGATGTCCGCCACCACCTTCGCCGGCTCCGCCCAGGTGGCGGCTGTCTCGGTGCTCGGCGCCGGCGGCGGCGTCGCCGCTGCGGTCGTCGCCGCGCTGCTGCTCAACGCACGCTACGCGCCGATCGGGATCAGCATCGGCGGGTCGTTCCGCGGCCGCTTTCTGCGCCGGCTGGCCGAGGCGCAGCTCGTCGTCGACGAGTCGTGGGCGCTCTCGGGCGGCGGCACGCCGGAGTTCGATCTCGGCGTGTTCCTCGGCGTGGGCGTCGCGTTGTGGGTTGCGTGGACCGGCGGCACCGCAGTGGGCGCGCTGCTCGGCGGTGTGATCGGGAACCCTTCGTCTTTCGGCCTCGACGGCGCGTTTGCGGCGCTCTTCGTCGCGTTGCTCGGCGCCCAGCTTCGCAACAGGCGCGCGTTCGCGGCCGCTGCGGGAGGCGCGCTGATCGCGGTGGTACTCACGCCCGTGACGCCGCCGGGCATTCCGATCCTCGCGGCCACCGCGGCTGCGCTCGCCGGCTGGAGGCGCGCGTGAGCGCCGTATGGGTGTCCGTGATCGCGATCGGCGCCGGCACGGCCGCGCTGAAGGCGGTCGGGCCGGTCGCGGTCGCCGGCCGGCGGGTTCCACCGCGCCTGCTGGGCCTGCTGGCGATGCTCGCGCCCGCCCTGCTCGCCGCGCTCGTGATCGACGAGGGGTTCGCCAGCGGGCGCTCGCTCGTGCTCGACGCGCGCGTCGCCGGGCTCGCCGCCGGCGCCCTCGCCGTCGCGCTGCGCGCGCCGATCTGGGCCGTGGTCGTGGCCGGCGGGGCCGCGACCGCCCTCGTCCGCCTCGTCTCCTAGGAGAAGCGGGCGAGCAGCGCCGCGGGCGGCAGCTCCGCGAGCGAGCCGAGCACGAGGTCGGCGTCGCCCAGCTCCAGCCCGCTCGTCGCCGGGTTCGGCACGGCGACGCAGAAGATCCCCGCCCCGCGCGCTGCGCTCGCGCCGTTCGGCGAGTCCTCGAAGGCGACCGCCTCCGCCGCTGCTACGCCGAGAACGTCGAGCGCCTCCAGGT
>Ga0265318_10000479_pt1 | contig 29535 bp, 18 predicted proteins | sample 4821metaG_FD_192431 | JGI IMG/M metagenome (GOLD analysis project Ga0265318, IMG submission 192431) | Rhizosphere microbial communities from Carex aquatilis grown in University of Washington, Seatle, WA, United States - 4-8-21 metaG | ecosystem: Host-associated > Plants > Roots > Rhizosphere >... | reverse complement strand
ACATGCCGGCCTTCAGCCGCCGGAGTGGCGAAATGGTATACGCAGCGGATTCAAAATCCGCCACCCGCAAGGGTTTACGAGTTCAAGTCTCGTCTCCGGTACTGCGCGGGATTGGGGGGGAAGTGGGACCTTCTGGCGGTCGGGCCGAAGTGAAGCGGGTCCCCTTGTATGTATCGGGGACGTGGCTCGCTGCCGCTCGGACGTCCCCGCGGCCCCTCTCGCTCCGCGCGGCAAAGCCGCGCTACGCTCGCCTGATCATCGCGAGGTGAACTTGGTACCTCGCGGTCCCGCCCCACCCCAGGTCCTCGCTCCCGCTGCCGTGAGGCGAGGGGCCGGGGAGGGAACGGGGTTGGCTCTTCTCCGTCGGGATGGGCCGCCACGGCCCACCGGCGCTCGCTCCTTCGCAGCTGCGGCAGGGCAGCCCGCAGGCGGCGGGCGGGTCAGCGGTGCTCGGCGGCGGCGCGGATGGTCGGCTCGGGCTCGGGGTCGGCGCTCACCTGGTCGGGTCGCGAGCGCTCGTCCGGCGCCAGGAGCGTGCTGGCGCCGCGATCGCGCAGGAAGGTGAGGAAGGCCAGCGCGGACGGGAGCTCGGCTGCGGGAATCTCGTCGAGCAGGTCTCGGGCCTGGCGGCGCAGGATCTCGCCGGGGGCCTCGCCGCTCGGGAGCGCCCTGGCGATCTCCACCGGCTCCTCGGGCTGCTGGACGCGACCCCAGGGCGGGGGGTTTGCGACGTCGATCTTGCTGTGCTCGACCCATGTCTGGATGTGGAAGTGCAACACGTCGGCCCGGTAAGCGAACCACCGCTCGCGTTCGGCCGGGAAGGCCAGCAGGACGTCCTTGAACCTGCGGAACGCCCCCTTGCCATCGATGGCGATGAGAAGGCGTTCCCGCAGCGGCCCTTCCGCCACGGAGGAAACGAACCGCTCCATCCAGCGATACTGCTCCCGCGACGAGGCCGGATCGACGCGCAGGAAACGCTCCGGGTTGGCCGCCACCTTCGCGCGGCGCGCCGCCGCGTCGGGCTCGCCGTCCACAATCGACAGCAAGTCTCCGTTGTCGAGATCGAGGAAACTCTCTTGATCGGGCGAATTGCGCTCGAACGCAATCTCGAGATCGCTCCAATTGACCGTGATCGGCGGCATTGACCGGCTTTCCTAATCTGTCTTAGGCCTACGTTGTCGGCTCGGATCGGCCCGGGACGAGGCTTCCATCCTCCCAGAAGAAAGCCAGGCGACCGGACAGGAGAGTCTAGGAGGCCCCCATGGCCATTGCAACCACATGTGGGACGGCCGACCGCGCGGGGCCGCGGCGACGCGGGGCCCCCTGGCTCGATCCAGCGGTTGACGTTCGATGAAGCTGGGGTAACATCCGACGCCCTTTTCGGGGGAGGTCCCATTGGCACGCGTCACCGTCGAAGACTGTCTGGAAAAAGTGAACAATCGTTTTGCGCTCGTGATCCTCGGGGCCGAGCGCGCCCGCCAGCTCGCGGGCGGTGCGCACGCGCTCGTCCGCTGCGACAACAAGCCGGCCGTGACGGCCCTGCGCGAGATCGCGCGCGGCTCGGTCCGCTTCAACGAGAACGTCGAGGGAACGGTGCGCCATTACCTCGCCGAGGTGAAGGCCCGCGGCCTCGCCCACGAGAAGAAGCGATAGCCGGTTCGGTGGCGGTCGAGGGCGGACGGGCGGGCGCCAGCCTGCCCCGCCCGGCCGCACCCACCGCCCTTCACACCTTGATGGCCAGCACGAGCTTCAGGTAATTGCCCTCGGGAAAGCCGGGGGCGACCGGGTAGTCCACCGGCAGGCCGATCCGCTCGACGATGCGGACGTCCGTCTCGACCGCGGCCGCCCCCTCGGCCAGCGCTCGGTCGAGCTCCGGCCCGCTCACCTTGGTGGAGTTGGTGGCGAAGGCCAGCAACCCACCGCGCTCCAGCACCGCGAGCGAAAGCTCCGCCAGCCGCGCGAGATCCTTGGTCACCGAGAAGTGTCCGGCCGGCCCCTGCGAGAACGACGGCGGATCGCAGACCACGAGATCGAACCTGCGCCCGCGCGAGGCGAACTTCTCCAGCGTCTTGCCGACATCGGCGGCGATGCCCTCCATCTGCTCCGGCGCCAGCCCGGACAGCTCGTAGTTGCGGCGGGCCCGGGCATGGCCCTTGGCCGCGAGATCGACCGCCACGACCTCGCTGGCTCCCGCCCGGGCAGCCGCCACCGAGAACGCCCCGGTGTACGAGAACAGGTTGAGGACCCGTCGGTCCTTGGCGTGGGCCGCCACGGCCGCCCGCCCGAGGCGCAGGTCGGGAAACAACCCCACACCGAGAGGCGCCGTCACGTCCACCCCGAACTTGCACTCACCGGCCGGCCCGCTCTCCTCCACCACCACCTCGAGCGGGGCCTCGTCGCCGCGGGCCCGCACCGCCGGCTCGGGCGCCGTCTGGCCCGACAGGGGACGGGTCCGCCGCTGCTCGTAGATGCCGGCCGGCCGGACTGTGGCGTCGATCGCGTCGAGCAACTCGTCACGCCAGGGCATGGCCCCGCCCGACAGCCACTGGACGACCACGAAGTCACCGAAGCGATCCACGTTGACGCCGGGAAGGCCCTCGCTGTCGCCCGAGAACAGGCGCATCGCCGATGGCCGGGAGGAGCCCGCCCCGAACAACCACCACCGCATCTGCACGGCGCGCGCGAACCGGTCGGCGATGGTGCCCGCGCCCGGAAAGACGGGGGTTCCAGGGGCCCGGCTCAGGATCCGGATCGCGACCGCGTGGTCGCGATCGACGTACCCGCGCCCCACGAACTCCCGGTTCCCCGAGACGAGCTCGACGACGGTGCCAGAGGGCTCGGAGACCCCCCTCGGGCCGAGGGCTTCCCGGAACACCCAGGGGTGGCCAGCGCGTACGCGTGCCGCGACGTCGGCCGGGAGCCGGTATTGCCCCACACGCTGGCTGACTCCGGAGGACGCCGGGAGACTGGCGGGTCGGCGCGCGCGCGTGGGCGGGCGCACCGCTGGCGGCGGTGGTTTCAAAGCGGGCGCACCATATCAGCCCCGGACCAAAGTCTCCATGCGAGGACTCGCCACCGACCGGAACCGCAGGCCGTGGCCCCACGCGTTACCCTGCTCGGCCGGCTCGGGTCGTTAGCTTGACTTCCGCCCCCCCACGGGCAAACGTCCTTCGGCGAGCTTAGCCTTAGGGGTCAGGTTTGGAATCCAAGCGCGAGGAGTACCTGAGATGAGTTCCAAAAAGGATGCGACGGCCGACTCGCACGATGCCCCCCGGCCCCGTTCCAGCGACGGTCACGACCCCGCCACTTCCGATGACCGGGACGATTCCCAGGAGACCGTCCTCGAGACCTCCTTCGGGGCCTCGACCTCGGCCTCCGGGCCCGAGGCGACCTGGATGGAGGACGAAGCCGACCGGGAGATCGGGGCGACGTCGCCGGCATCCGCCTCCCCGGCGGGCTCCCCGGCTTCCTCACCTTCCTCACCTTCCTCACCTTCCTGGCCCTCTTCGCCCTCTTCGCCCGCCCTTGGGGCTCCGGCCGGCGCCTCGGCGCGACCGGTCGGCAGCAAGACCTTGTTCGGCCTCGGGGACGGCGGACTTCCGTTTCCGGGCCTCGCCAAGTCCCTCGCCGACCTGCGGGCGGGGTACGCGGAGTCCCTGGCCCGGGCGGAGGGCCCGGCCCGTGCCGAGGGCACGCCCACGACCCAGTTTCCTGCCGTGGCCTCCCCGGCGGCGCCCGATTTCTTGAGCGAGGTCACGGACGCGCTCAACGCCCAGGCTCGGATGGCGCGGGCCCGCGCACTCGGGGGGCAGGCGGGGGACCCGGCCGCGGATTCGATCTCGGGTGCCGGTCACCGCAACATTCGTGAGGCCACCGGCGAGTCGACCGGCAACTGGTCCGTCGGGACGGCGGCGCGGGTCTCGTCCTGGGTCGAGGCGGAGTTCGAGGATCCCGATGACGGCCCGACCCTGCTGACTCCCGGGATCATCTCGATCACCGAGGACGCCTTCGAGGCCCCCGTGCTCGAGGCAGCCCCCGGAGTGGACGCCCTCGGGGACACCGAATCCGGCCCCCCTGCCCCTGCCCCGCCTGCCGCCGCGCATGACGCGCCTGGTATGACCGCCTCCTCGGGCGAGGAGTCGGTCGTGATAGGAATGCACGCCGACGAGGACTCGCTCACCCTGGTGCCCCTGGGCGGCGCCGAGACGCGGACGATGTCCGAGGCTGCCGAGGAGGTCGCCAGTTCCCAGCCGCTCCCCGGGGCGCATCCGTTCCCTGCCGAGAGCGCAGGGGCTGCCGAGCTCCTCGAGCCCGCTTGGGGTGATGTCCGCCCAGGCGAGGGCGAGGGCGAAGGCAAGGGCGAAGGCGACGGCGAAGGCTCGCTCGCGGGGCTCGCGGCGACGGCGACCGCGACCGCCGCGCAAGCCTCCGAGAGCACCACCGGAGGGGAGATTGCGACGGCCGCGGAAGCAACCGCCGCCGCCGCCCTGGAGCCGACCCCGGTCTCCGCGCAAGCAGCCGCCGCGCTGGTCACCGAACCGCCGGACGAGCCACCGAGCGATACCCAGATCGACGCCCGGCTGGGTGGCTTCGTCGGAACCGAGGGCCCGACGCCGATCCCCGAGTCGCTGGCGGCTTCCTCAGGGCCCGCGACCGACACGTCGACGGGCGAGCCCGGGTGGTTTGCGCCCCGCTGGTCCCCCGCATCGCCGTTCCGGGGTGATCACGCCGCCGCCCCCGCCCACGCCGACGTCCCGGCCCCCTCGACCCCGGGAGCGCCGGGCCACGCCGCCCGGGCGACCGCGACGCGAACGCCCACCGAGGGCAGGCCCAGCGCTCCGGCGTTCGGGACCCCACCCGGGACGATGGCGGTGCCGCGGACCAACACGCCCCTGTCGTCCTTCGCCACCCTGCCCGCCCCTCCCCTGGTGTCGGCCGATGGAAAGCGACTGACCCTCCCCCCAGGTACGCCGGCCATGGGGCTTCCGGACCGTGCGCCAGCCACCCCCAAGGTGAACCTGCGCCGGGCGTCGCTCGCCGCCATCGTGGGCGGAGCCTTCGCCGGCGGGGTCCTCGTCGGTGTCCTGGTAGGCCGCGGCGGTGGAGCCGCCGCGCACGGGACAGCCGACGTCGCGCTGGTCTCCGCCCCGTCCAATCCGACCGTGGCGACCGACCCCAAGCCGGGGGCCGGCCCCTCGGCTCCGGCCGCCAGCGCATCCACGCCGACGGTCACGCCCATCCCGGCGGCACCGGCGCCCGCGGGACCCAGCGCGCCTGCAAACGCCGCTGCCGCACCGACGACGACGACGACGGCCGCCACCGCGATCGTCTCGCCACCGCCCTCGCCGTCACCTTCGCCGCCGGTCGCCGCCATCGCCGTCCCACCTCCGCCAGAGCCATCGACCCGAGCGGCCGCGTCGCACGCCGAGCCGGGCCGGGCCGGCGTGGGCTCGAGCGCTCCAACGGTGGTGCCGACCACGGCCGGTGAACACCTCGCCAGGGCGACGGGGACGGCCGCGACCCGGAGCCAGACGCCTCGGCTCGGCGCTCGCGCCAAGCGGCAGGCGGCTGGCGCGGAGACGGCAGCGGCCGCGGGACCGCGAACCGCGCCGCCCCCCCTCGCGGCGCAGGCCCCCGCTGCGTCCCCCTCGACCGCGAGCAAGCCGGCGGTCGCAGGGCGACCCCAGGTGGCCGTGGTGCCGAAGTCGACGCCCCCGAGCAAGACGAGTGGCGCGGTGGCGAAGGCCTCGGTCGTCGTCAAGTCGCCGCCGCCCAAGGGTCCCTGGCACGATCCCTTCGCCGACTGAGCCGGTCGTCAGGACAGGCCCCCGCCGTCAGTTCGCCACCAGCGCCTGGAGGAGCGCGTACGTGAAGGCCTGGCCCTCGACGAAGGACCGGACTGCGAGCCGCTCGTCACGTCCGTGGGCGCGGTTGTCGTCGACCTCGTGAAACAGGCCTGAGACCCCGTAGGTGGGGATTCCGGCGGCGCGCAGGAACCGCCCATCCGTGGCGCCCGCGCTCATGGTCGGCAAGACCGGCACGCCGGGCCAGAAGCGGGACGTCACCTTCTCGATGATCCCGAGGAGCTTGGCGGGCGGCAAGGTGGGGGCGGTGGTGGTCATGCTGGAGATCGCCTTCACGCTCACCTGCGGATCGGCGATCACCCCGCGCAGCACCTGCTCGACGTGGGCCGACGTCTCCCCCGGCAGGAGGCGGCAGTTCACGATGGCGGAGGCCAGCTGCGGCAAGGCGTTGTCGGCGTGGCCCGCGGTCACCCGGGTGGGGACGCAGGTCGTGCGCAGGCGGGCGTTGTAAAATGGCAGCGCCGAGAGGCGGGCCACGGCGGCCGCGTCGAGCGGGCGCCCCTCGGGAGCGAGGGCGATGGTCCGGAGATCGGCGCCGAGCTGTCCGGTCTCGAAGGTCGCCACCCGCTGGAAGTAGGCCCGCGTGACCGGGTTGCGCTGGGGCGGAAAGCGGTGGGCGTGCAGGCGCACCAGCCCCGCGGCCAGTCGAACGATGGCGTTGTCGGGCTCGGGCAAGGAGCTGTGGCCGCCCTTGTTGCGGACCTCGAGGCGATAGCTCTGGTAGCCTTTCTCACTGCACTGCACGTCGTTCGCGCGGTACCGGCCGTGGCTCGCCTCGCCGCCGCCGCCCTCGTTGAGGGCGAACTCCGCGTCGATGAGCGGGCGCTGGTGGGCGAGCAGCCACTCGACGCCATTCTCGTCGCCGTCCTCCTCGTCGGCGGTGAGGGCCAGGATCAGGTCGCGGCTGGTCGGCTCGCCGGTGCGGTGCAGGCGCAGCAGATCGGCGACCCACAGCGCCACCAGGGACTTCATGTCGAGGGTACCGCGGCCGTAGTAGAAGCCGTCCTTCTCGGTCAGCGTGAACGGATCGAGGGACCAGTCGGCCCGCTCCGCGGCGACCACGTCGAGGTGCCCGAGCAGCAGGATGGGCCTGCGGGTGGTGGCCGCGGCGGCGCTGGTGCCACCCCCGACGGCCCTCTCCCCTCCCGCCCCGGCGCCGGCGCTGCCCGCGGAGGCGCGCGCGCGGAGACGCACCACCAGGTTCATCTTGCGCGGGGACGGCCCGAGGACCTGCACGTCGGCGGCGGGAAATCCGGCGGCCCGAAAGCGCCGGGCCAGCGCCTCGGCGGCCGTCGTGGCGCTGCCGTGGTCGTGGGTGGTGTCGGTCTCGATGAGCTCGCGAAAGATCTCGCGGGCGAGCGTCAGGTCCTCGGAGGGCGTGCCAGGCGCGAGGGCGGGCGCCGCTGGGCTGGGAGCGGCGATCGCCCGGGGCGCGCGGGCGGGGGCGAGGAGACCAGCCACCGCGACGGCCACCGCCAGGAGGGGATCCCGAGCGACGCGAGGCTGGCGGTGTCCGGGGCGGTGGCGCGGAAGAAGGTCGAGGTCGCGGTCGCGGTCGCGGTGGAGGTCGCGGTCGCGGTCGCGGTGAGGGGCGGGCGGCATGGGGCGAGCTTCCCACCAAACGGCGGCGTGACCAGAGGCGACCGAGCCCGGCGCTCAAGATTCGGGGCGGGAAGCCCGAGAAAAGGAGGTTGATGAGTCGACTCGGGGACATTCTCGTCCGGGAGGAGCTGATCTCCCCCGAACAGCTTCAGCGCGCCCAGGAGGCGAGTCGCAAGACCGGCGAGCGGCTCGGGCTCCTGCTGGTCAAGAGCGGCGTCCTGTCCGAGGACGAGCTGACCCAGTTCCTCTCGCGGCAATACGGGGTCCCGGCCATCAACCTCGGCGAGTTCGAGATCGAGCCCGAGATCATCGCGCTCGTTCCGCGGGACGTGGCCCGCAAGCACCGCCTCATCCCGATGAGCCGCAGCGGCAACTCGCTGATCGTGGCCACCGCCGATCCGTCCCAGGTGGCGGCGCTCGACGATCTGCACTTCCTCACCAACCTCAACATCGAGGTGGTGGTGGCCTCGGACGCGTCGATCTCCGAGGCCCTGACCAGGTACTTCGAGCCCAAGGACGAGCTCGCCAGCTTCAACATGGAAGAGGTCATGGGCGACCTCACCGAGGACGTGGACTTCGCGCGGCAGGACGAGGCCGACGACAACCTGATGGATCTCGAGCGCGCGTCCGAGGACGCGCCGGTGGTCAAGCTGTGCAACGTGATCCTGCTCAACGCCGTCAAGAAGGGCGCGAGCGACATTCACATCGAGCCCTACGAGAAGAGCTACCGGGTCCGCTACCGGGTGGACGGCGTGCTGCAGGAGGAGATGACCCCGCCGCTCAAGCTCAAGGCCGCCCTCACCAGCCGCATCAAGATCATGTCCCACCTCGACATCGCCGAGCGGCGGCTGCCCCAGGATGGCCGCATCAAGCTCAAGCTCGGCCGCGGCAAGGAGATGGACTTCCGGGTGTCGGTGCTGCCCACCCTGTTCGGCGAGAAGATCGTCATGCGCTTGCTGGACAAGGGCAACCTGCAGCTCGACATGACCAAGCTCGGCCTCGAGCCGGCGCAGCTGGCCGAGATGAAGCGCGCCATCGAGGCGCCCTACGGGATGGTGCTGGTCACCGGCCCGACCGGCTCCGGCAAGACCACCACCCTGTACTCGGCGCTGCAGGAGCTGAACCAGATCTCCGACAACATCAGCACCGCCGAGGATCCGGTGGAGTTCAACCTGGCGGGCATCAACCAGGTGCAGGTGCGCGACGACATCGGGCTGACCTTCGCGGCGGCGCTGCGCTCGTTCCTGCGCCAGGACCCGGACACCATCATGATCGGCGAGATCCGCGACTTCGAGACCGCCGAGATCGCCGTGAAGGCCGCCCTGACCGGCCACCTGGTGCTCTCGACCTTGCACACCAACGACGCCCCCTCGACCATCACCCGGCTGCTGAACATGGGGGTCGAGCCGTTCCTGGTGACGGCCTCGGTGAACCTGGTGGAGGCGCAGCGCCTGCTGCGGAAGATCTGCGCCAGCTGCAAGCAACCCATCCCGACGCCGAAGGACGAGCTGCGCACGCTCGGCGCCAAGGACGAGGAGATCGAGACCGCCTCCTGCACCCGGGGCGTCGGGTGCTCGGTCTGCGGCGGCTCGGGCTACAAGGGGCGGATCGCCATGTACGAGGTCATGACCATGACCGACCCGATCAAGGAGCTGGTCCTGCAGGGCGTGTCGGCCACCGAGCTCAAGGCCGAGGCCATGCGGCGGGGCATGCGCACCCTGCGCATGTCGGGGATCACCAAGATCTGTCAGGGCACGAGCTCGGTCGAGGAAGTCGCCCGCGTCACGGCGGCGGATTGAGAGAGCGCCGCACATGACCGTCACCACCACCCCCCCACCGCCCAGCCAAGCCCAGGCCCAGGCCGTCACCCTGCATCAGCTCCTCAAGAGCATGGTGGAGAAGGGGGCGTCCGATCTCCACATCACCACCGGCTCGGCGCCGCAGCTCCGCATCGACGGGGAGCTGGTGCCCTTCCGGGTGCCGCCGCTCGGCCCGGTGGAGACCAAGCAGCTCTGCTACTCGGTGCTGACCGACGACCAGAAGGCCAAGTTCGAGGAGGAGCAGGAGCTGGACCTGTCGTTCGGCATCAAGAACCTCTCGCGCTTCCGCGCCAACGTCTTCCTGCAAAAGGGGGCGATCGCCGGGGTCTTCCGCACCATCCCCTTCAAGATCCGATCGTTCCAGGAGCTGGGCCTGCCGCGGGTGATCGAGGAGCTGTGCAACAAGCCGCGCGGGCTGGTGCTGGTGACCGGGCCGACCGGCTCGGGCAAGTCCACCACCCTCGCGGCCATGATCGACAAGATCAACACCGAGCGCCACGAGCACATCGTGACCATGGAGGACCCGATCGAGTTCATCCACCAGCACAAGAGCTGCGTGGTGAACCAGCGTGAGATCGGGTCCGACAGCAAGTCCTTCAAGCGGGCGCTGAAGTCGGTGCTGCGCCAGGACCCGGACATCGTGCTGGTCGGCGAGATGCGCGACCTCGAGACCATCGAGGCGGCCCTGACCACCGCCGAGACCGGGCACCTGTGCTTCGGGACCCTGCACACCAACTCGGCGGTGCAGACCATCAACCGGGTGATCGACGTGTTCCCCCCCCACCAGCAGTCGCAGATCCGGGCCCAGCTGTCGTTCGTGCTCGAGGGGGTGATCTGTCAGTCGCTGATCCCGCGGGCCTCGGGCAGCGGGCGGGTGGCCGCCCTCGAGGTGATGATCCCGAACTCCGCCATCCGCAACCTGATCCGCGAGGACAAGATGCACCAGATCTACTCGCAGATGCAGATCGGCCAGGGCACGAGCGGGATGCAGACCCTGAACCAGCACCTGGCGCAGCTCTTCGCGGCGCAGACCATCACCCTCGAGGAGGCCATCGGCAACAGCTCGGATCCCAACGAGCTGCAGCAGATCATCGGCTCGGCGGCGGGGCGAGGGCGGTAGGGCGCGATGGCTGCCTATCTGTGGGAGGCCCGGGCGCGCAGCGGCGAGCTCAAGAATGGGGTGATGGAGGCGGAGAGCCCGGAGGCGGTGGAGCAGCGGCTGCAGATGCAACTCCTGGTGCCGACCGCCGTGCGCAAGCAGCCGAAGGAGCTGACGCTCCCGTTCGGGACCGGGGTCAAGACCACCGACGTGGTGATCTTCACCCGCATGTTCGCCACCATGATCGACGCCGGTCTGCCCATCGTGCAGTGCCTCGACATCCTGTCCACCCAGTCGGAGAACAAGCGCTTCGGCAAGATCCTGGGCAGCGTCAAGGCCTCGGTCGAGGGCGGGCTGACCCTGTCGGCCGCGCTCGGCAAGCACCCCAAGGTCTTCGACGATCTCTTCGTGAACCTGGTGGCGGCCGGCGAGGCGGGGGGCATCCTCGACAGCATCCTGCAGCGGCTGTCGATCTACATGGAGAAGGCCATGAAGCTCAAGCGCCGGGTCAAGGGGGCGATGGTCTACCCGCTGTCGATCATCGGGATCGCGGCGCTGGTGGTGACCATCCTGCTCACCAAGGTCATCCCGGTGTTCGAGAAGATGTTCAAGGACTTCGGGGGCGGCAAGCTGCCCATGCCCACCCAGGTGGTGATCCAGATCTCCCACGCTCTCGCCCACTACCTGCCCTACATCGTGGCGTCTCTGATCGCCGGGGGGACCGCCTTGCGGATGGTCCTGCGCACCCCCGGTGGGCGGGAGGCCTTCGACGGGATGCTGCTCAAGCTGCCGGTGCTCGGCAACGTGCTGCGCAAGGTGGTGGTGGCCCGCTTCACCCGCACCATGGGGACCCTGCTTTCGTCGGGGGTGCCGATCCTGGACGCGCTCGAGATCTGCGGCAAGACCGCCGGGAACACCGTGGTGCAAAAGGGCATCATGTACGCGCGCGCGCAGATCTCCGAGGGCAAGGACATGGCCACGCCCCTGATGGAGACGGCGCTCATGCCGCCCATGGTGGTGCAGATGATCGGGGTCGGCGAGCAGACCGGGGCGCTCGACGCCATGCTCTCGAAGATCGCCGACTTCTACGAGGAGGAGGTCGACGTCGCGGTGGCCTCGATGACCAGCCTCATCGAGCCGGTGATGATGGTGTTCCTGGGGGCGGTGATCGGCGGCATGGTGATCGCCATGTACCTGCCGATCTTCGAGATGGCCGGGAACATGAAGACCGCTTGACCGGGAACGAGCGAGGCATGCCAAGGGTGATACCCCACGACAGCCAGAGCGTCGGAGAGACCCGGGCCGTGCCACCGCCCGACCGCGCGAGCCGTGACCGGGCCGCGCCGGACCGCGCGGCGCAGCCGGGATCGGCGCAGCAGCGCGACCGGCTGCTGACGGTGAAGTACCTGATGCTGTTCCGGGTGGGCCTCGCCACCCTGTTGCTCGGACTGATGGTGCTGACCGAGCTGTCGAGCAGCGGCGGGGGCCGCGGGGGCGATGGGCTGACCAGCCCCTTCGCGCGGTTCGTCTTCGGCCTCATCGCCGCGACCTACACGGCCAGCCTGACCTACGCGCTGCTCTACACCCGGGTCCGTGACCCCGAGCGCTTCGCGTACTGGCAGATCGCCGTCGACCTGCTCCTGACCACCGCGCTGGTCCACGCCACCGGCGGCGCCCAGAGCGGATTCTGCTTCCTCTACCTGGTCGACGTGGTGGCGGTGACCTTGCTGGCCCGGCGGCGCGGGGCCTGGATGGTGGCCATGGCCGGGATGGCCCTCATGTGGGGCGTCGCGCTCCTCGGGTATGCGCGGGTGCTGCCGCTCGTGCCGGGACAGCTGCTCGCGCCCTGGGATCTGCCGCGCGCCACCCTGCTGACCAAGCTCGGCCTGCACAGCGCGGCGTTGATCGCGGTCGGGGTGCTGTCGTCGCGCCTGGCGGCCCTCGGCCGCCACGCCGATGAGCAGGTGTCGCGTCACGAGGCCCTGGCGGACGATCTGGCGCGTCTCCACGAGAACACCATCCGCTCGCTGACCTCGGGCCTGATCACGCTGGATCCAGCCGGGGCGGTGACCAGCGCCAACGAGTTCGGCTGCGAGATCCTCGGCCGCGAGTCGAGGATGCTGCTCGGGTTGCCCTTGGCCGCGGTGCTGCCCGACCTGCCGCGGGTGCTGGCGGAGGCCGGGCCGGGAGGAACCGTACGCAGGAGCGAGGTGGTGGTCCACCGCCCGGACGGATCGGCCCGGCACCTCGGGATCTCGGCGGTCCCGCTGTCGGATCGCGCGGGCAAGCACATCGGGCGGGTGATCCACTTCCAGGATCTGACCGAGCTCAAGCGCATGGAGCTCGCGGTGGCGCGCGCCGAGCGCCTGGCCACCATCGGACGGCTGTCGGCGGCCATCGCCCACGAGATCCGCAACCCGCTGGCCAGCATCTCGGGATCGATCGAGATCCTGCGGGGCGGCCTGAAGGACAGCGAGCCAGAGAGCCGGCAGCTCATGGACATCGCCATCCGGGAGGTCGAGCGCCTGAACGGGCTCGTCACCAGCCTGCTCGACTACGCGCGGCCGTCCTCGGAGGAGCGGCGCCCGCTCGATCTGGCGGAGGAGGTGGGGGAGATCGTGCAGGCCTTCGAGCTCGAGAAGCGGGGCGCCGACCAGCCCATCGCGGTCGAGACCAGCTTCGAGGCTGGCGTGCGCGTGCAGGCGGCCCCCGGGCAAGTTCGTCAGATCGTGTGGAACCTCTTGCGCAACGCGGCCGAGGCCATGCCGGCGGGGGGACGGATCGCCCTGCGCGTGGGGCGATCCGCCGTTGCGCCACGCAGCGGGGCCGCGCCGGGTGGGGTGGATGGCGCCCGCTCGGCGGTGGTGGTGGTGACCGACACCGGCGAGGGCATCCCCAGGGCGGATCTCGACCACATCTTCGAGCCGTTCTTCTCGACCAAGCGGACCGGGACCGGGCTCGGCCTCGCGACCGTGGCCCGCATCGTCGATGACCACCAGGGCGGGATCGAGATCGCGAGCGAGATCGGCAAGGGCACCTCGGTGACCCTGCGGCTCCCGCTCTTCACGGCGAGCGCCCAGGCCCGGGCCGCCTGAACCCGTGGACGTTCACGTGGCCGCGGACGTGATCGTGGCCGATCCCGTGATCGTTGACGTGCACGTGAACGTGAACCGTGCGCGCGCACGGCCACCGTCTACGACCACGGGGCCGATCACGATCGGGTCCACGGCCACGTGAACGTAACGTGAACGGCCACGGGTCTTGGCGGGTGGCCGGGGGCGGGGGGCGCGTGTAGATTGCACCGCCGTGAGCGCACGCTATGTCCCGCTCTTGAATGCGGTTCGTCGGGCCGCCCCGACCGGGGTGTGGTCGGCGGGGGTGAAGCTGGCGCGGGCCGAGGCGGTGGCCGTCGAGTCCACCGACCCGGAGGAGGTGGTGCTGCGGGTGCGGACTCCCGGGCGGCCGGTGTCGCCCTCGGTCGTGCTGTACCCGGGCGAGCGCGACTGGGACTGTGATTGCCCCGGGCGCATGCGGCCCTGCGAGCACATCGTGGCCGCAGCCTTGTTTCTGGCGCCGCCGCCGGCCGCCGCCACCGACGCCGCGGCGGACAGCAGCGCCGCCGAGCCCGGGCAGCCTCAGGCAGCCGACGGGGGACCTCCCTCGCCTCTGCCAGGTCGTGGGGCGGCGGTTCCCGGCCCGGCGACGGCGGCCCGGACCATCGCCGCCTGGGCGCAGATCGCCTACCGCCTCGCGCGCGAGGACAGCGGCCTCAAGTGCGCGCGGGTGATCGTGCGGACCGCCGGAGCCGCCGGCCTCGAGAGGACCCTCGAGACGCCGCTCACGCAGTCGCTCACGCTCCACCGCAACCGCCCCGAGGCCGCCGACCTTCACCTCGAGGAGTGGGACATGCGCGCCGATCTCTTGCTCGAGGGCGCGGGGTCACGGGGGGTCCTGTCCCCGAGCAAGCTCGATGCCCTGCTGGCCATCCTGGTCGGCGCGCGCCAGGTGACGCTCGACGGACGGCCGGTGGCGGTGTCCGACGAGCGCATCCGCCCGCAGGCGGTGGTGACCGACCGCGGACCACGCGACGACGATGATCTGTGCCTGACCATCTCGCGGGATCCGCGCGTCACCGATGTGCTCGCCGCCGGGGTCGCGCTGGCGGGCGATGCCATCCACCGCCTCGACGAGATCGAGCTGACCGGCGCCTACCTGCAGCACCTGCCGATCGTGCGGGTGATCCCGGCCTCGGCCGCGGGGGAGCTCGCCACCCGCACCTTGCCCGACCTCGCCGGGCGCATGCCGGTCGAGGTGCGCACCCGGCGCGTTCCCCGCATCGTGCGCGACGTGTCTCCGCGGGTGATGCTCTCACTCGAGCAGGTCGGGGCCGGGCTCTCGGTGCTGCCGACCCTGGTCTACGGTCAGCCGGCCCTGGTGCGGATCGACGCCGGACGCATGATCCACCTCGGCGGTCCCGTCCCCCTGCGTGACGAGCCCAGCGAGCGGCGGCTGGTGCAGAAGCTGCGCGACGAGCTGAACCTCGTCCCCGGTCGCCGCGCCACCTTCGAGGGGCCGGATGCTCCGCGCTTCGCCGAGAAGCTCGCGCGCTGGCGCGGCGATCTGGTGGGCAGCGGCGCCCGCCTGCTCGGCGCCGGGGCACGCCTCACCCCGAGGTTGAGCATCGATGGGCAGCCCAGAGCCACCGGCCTCGGATCCGAGAGCGCCGCGGAGGTCGATGTCGATGTCCGGTTCAACCTGACCTTCCAGGTGATCCGCGACGCGGCGGCCGGAGCGGCCGGGGCGACGACCACCGTCAGCGCGGAGGCCGTGCTCGCCGCCTGGCAGGAGGGGCTCGGCCTGGTGGCCCTCGACGGCGGCGGCTGGGCCAGCCTGCCCCAGGATTTCCTGGCCAAGCACGGGCAGCGCCTGGCGGATCTGCTGGCCGCGCGCGGTGCCGATGGCCGGCTGGCGAGCCACGCGCTCACGGCGCTCGGGGCGCTGGCGGCCGAGCTCGATTGCCCCCCGCCCCCGGGGCTCGATCGCCTGGCCAGACTGGTGGGCGGCTTCGAGGCGGTGCCCCGCGCGCCGCTCCCCGCCGATCTCACGGCCCAGCTCCGGCCCTACCAGCAGCAGGCGGTGGACTGGCTGACCTTCCTGCGGGAGGCCCGGCTCGGGGCGATCCTCGCCGACGACATGGGCCTCGGCAAGACCCTCGAGGCCCTGTGCGCGGTGAGGGGCGAAAGCCCGACGCTGGTGGTGTGCCCGACCAGCCTGCTCGCCAACTGGCGGGCGGAGATCGCACGCTTCCGCCCGTCGCTCTCGGTGTCGGTGTACCACGGCCCGGGGCGGCGCCTCGATCCGGAGGCGGCGGTCACCCTCACGAGCTACGCGATCCTGCGCCTCGACAGCGATCGCCTGGCTGCCCGGCGCTGGAGCACCGTGATCCTCGACGAGGCCCAGGCCATCAAGAACCCCGACAGCCAGGCCGCGCGCGCCGCCTACGCCCTCGAGGCCGACTTCCGGATCGCCCTGTCGGGCACGCCGCTCGAGAACCGGCTGGACGAGCTGTGGAGTCTGGCGCACTTCACCAATCGCGGATTGCTTGGGGGACGGCGGGACTTCGACGCGCGCTTCGCCCGCCCCATCGCCGACGGGGATCGGGGCGCCACCCTGCGCCTGCGGGAGAAGCTGCGCCCCTTCCTGCTCCGCCGCCTCAAGCGGGACGTGGCGCCGGAGCTCCCCCCGCGGACCGACGCGGTGCTGCGGGTCTCCCTCGACGAGCGCGAGCGCGCGGTGTACGACGCCGTGCGGGCCGCCACCCGCGCCGACGTGGTGGCGCTGATGGACGGTGGCGGCAGCGTGCTGGCCGCCCTCGAGGCCTTGCTGCGGCTGCGCCAGGCCGCCTGCCACCCGGGGCTCGTGCCGGGACAGACCGCCAGCACCTCGTCCAAGGTCGAGGCGCTGCACGACGCGCTCGAGAACGTCGCCGGGGACGGGCACAAGGCCCTGGTCTTCTCGCAGTGGACCTCCCTGCTCGACAAGCTCGAGCCGGGGCTCGCCGCCCGGGAGATCCCGTTCGTGCGGCTCGATGGCTCGACCCGCGATCGGGCCGGCGTGGTGTCGGAGTTCCAATCACCGGGAGGACCACCCGTGATGCTGCTGTCGCTCAAGGCCGGCGGCGTGGGCCTGAATCTGACCGCCGCCGACCATGTGTTCCTGATGGATCCCTGGTGGAACCCGGCCGCCGAGGACCAGGCGGCCGACCGGGCGCACCGCATCGGCCAGGACCGTCCGGTCATGGTCTACCGCCTGGTGGCCAGCGAGACGGTGGAGGAGAAGATCATCGCGCTGCAGGATCGCAAGCGCAAGCTGGCGGATGCCGCGCTCGGTGGTGAGGCGGTGGGGGCGCCCATCACCCGCCAGGATCTGCTCGATCTGCTCGAATAGCCGGCATCGGCGCGGGTTTCCAGCTGCCGCCAGGGTCGGCCGGAGCCGCGTCAACAAAATGGATCGGCCCTCTCAAGGTGGGTCAAGACCCTGACGATGGCCAGAAGCGAACATGCGGATGCCGGGTCAAGACAACTCTCCGAAGCGCTTCATCACCATCGGCGGCGGCAAGGGTGGTGTGGGCAAGAGCATCGTCGCGTCGAACCTGGCCCTCGCGATGGCCCAGGCCGGGTCGCGGGTGGTCCTGGTGGACTGTGATCTCGGGGCCGCCAACCAGCACGTGCTGTTCGGCGTCGATCGACCGAAGCCGGGCATCCAGGGGCTCCTCGACCGCAAGATCGACTCGCTCGAGGAAGGCCTCACACCGACCCCGCACCCGAACCTGCACCTGGTGGCGGGGACTGGCGCCGCCATGGGCGCCGCCAACATCAACCATGGGGAAAAGCAGCGCATCATCCGCCGCATCCGCTCGATCGACGCCGACGTGATCCTGATCGACGTGGGCGCGGGGGTCAGCTTCAACGTCCTCGACTTCTTCGAGATCGGGACCCAGCGGCTCCTGGTGGTGACCCCGCAGGTGACCTCGATCCAGACCGCTTACTCGTTCCTCAAGGGGTCGGTCCTGCGCACCTTGCACCACCACGCCGAGAAGGCCAGCGAGCTCGAGCTCCTGGCCCCGGCCAGCAAGAGCGGCGAGAACGAGAAGGTCAGCCAGATCCTGGCCCGGGTGCGGGAGCAATCGCCCGACCTGGCCGACTCGATCGACCAGATCCTGGCCAGGTTCGGGGCGCAGCTGGTCGGCAACCAGGTGTTCGAGTCCAGCCAGAACGGCATCTTCCACGCGATCACCCGGATGATCCAGAGCTTCCTCGGCATCACGGTCCCGATCCTCGGGACCATCCACGCGAGCCGCCGCATCCGCGAGTCGGTCAACCTGCGCAAGCCCATGCTGCTCGGCGCGCAGGCGGACGACGACACCCGGGCCTTCCACCAGATGGCCGAGGCGCTGCTCGCGGAAGACATTGCGATTGACGATCTGCTGACCGAGGACAGCGCCCGCCACACCCTCGGGACGAGCGGGGCGCCAGGCCCGCAGGCGCCAGTCGACGGCGGGCGCACGAGCACCGGCAGCCTCGGCAGCATCGGGGCCGCGCCCGGGGCCTCGACCTCCGACGGCGAGCGCGGCTCGCGGTCGGTGGTGGCGGCGGCCTCGAACCGGGGCGCTCCCCCGGCGCCCCCGACCGAGAGCACCGGCAGCGGCGTCGAGCCGCCGAGCGAGCGTGGCTCGGGGGCACCTGCGGAGCTGCCCAGCACGCCGCGCCAGACCCTGAACGCCATGCTCGATCCCTACATGCGCCGCTCGCCGCGCGTGGAGGTGGACTGGATGGGGAGCCTGCGCGCCAGCGACGGCATCCGCCCGGTCCGCATCTTCGAGGTCTCGGACGGCGGCGCCATCGTCGAGACCGCGCAGAGCCTGGAGATAGGCCAGGAGCTCACCCTGGTGTTCGAGCAGGTCCTGAGCCAGCCCCAGACCCGCGTGATCGTCAAGCGCCGCTCGACCAACGGCTTCGTGGTCGAGGGCGACATCCCCCCGGCCGTCATGGCCGCCGCCACCCTGCCCGGCGCGGCGGTTCGGCGGATGGCCGGCTAGTCTAGGGGGCCGCCAAAACCCGTGGCCGTGATCGCCGGCCTGAGCGTGATCGTGATCGATCCCGTGATCGTAGACGTGGCCGTGCACGTGAACGCCCCCGTGAGCGTGATCGAGACGGCGCCCGGGCGCAGGGCATAGGGCGTAAGGCGTAAGGCGTAAGGCGTAGGGATCGATGAGCTCTGTCAGCATGGCGACCACTCGCTCCGAGCGGCGATATGAGACGATCACGTTCACGGGGGGGTTCCCGTGCACGTGCACGGCCACGATCATGGGGGGCGGCCACGATCACGTCCACGAGGACAGGTTGGGGACGTGCGGTAACCTTCACGATCATGGCGGGCAAGCCCAAGCCGACCTCGGAGCGGGTGGTGCCCGCGCCGGCGAAGGAGACGGCGGAGGAAGCGGCGTTTGCGGAGGCCATGCGCGGGGTCCGGGTGCTCGAGGGACGGGGCCGGGTGGTGACCGGCGGACACCAGCCGCCGAGCCATCCCGCTGCGGTCGAGGCGCGGCGCGCGCGGGCGCTGGCCAAGGCGGCCCCCGCGGGCGGGCAACTCCCCGTGACCGGCGACGGCGCCGAGGTGGCGGAGGCTGGGAGCCGCTGGCAGCTCCGCGCCCCCGGGATCGACCGGCGGACCGTCAAGCGACTGGGCGCGGGAGATCTCCCGGTCGAGGCTCGGCTCGATCTGCATGGGCTCACGCGCGGTCAGGCGGCCGAGGCGCTCGGGCGATTCCTGGCGAGCGCGCGCACCGGGCAGCGGCGGGCCCTGCTCGTGATCCATGGACGTGGCCTGCACTCGGGCACGGGCGGGCCGACCCTCACCCAGCTGGTTCGCGAGCTCCTGAGCCGGGGTGAGCACGCGGCCGCGGTGCTGGCCGCCGTGGCTGCGCCGTCGCGCCTCGGTGGCGAAGGCGCCACGCTGGTGTGGCTGCGCAAGTCATAGCTCGCGCTCGCGATCGTCGTCGCCGGTGACGCGCGTCCCGGCCGCGGCAAAGGAAACTGTGTCGGCCGTGCCGACCGCGGTGTCCCCGAAGCGCGCCGTGATGCGATCCAGCGCGGCGTTCAGCTTCTCGGCGCGGCTCGGGGCCGGCGGCGCAAAGAGCTCGAGCGCCGCGGCCTCCGTCATCGACAACCCCTGCACCGAGACGCCCGTGAGCCGCACTTGCGCGCGGAGCGGCGATCGCTCGAGCAACGTCATCGCGACCCGGTACAGGGTCTGGCCATCGTCGGTGGGCTGGGCCAGGGTCAGCCGCCGCGTGCTGAGCGCGAAGCTGGCGGTCTTGATCTTGAGCTGCACCACCCGCCCGCGCACCCCCGCCCGCCGCAACCGCCGCGCCAGCCGCAGCGCCTGGGCGTGAATGTGCGGACCGAGCACGCTCGGGTCGGCGGCGCAGTCCTCCTCGAAGGTGTCCTCGGTCCCGAGGCTCTTGGCCGCCCGATCCGGCACCACCGCCCGCGGATCGATGCCCTGGGCCAGCTCCCACAGGCCTCGGCTGCCCGGAACCTGCCGCTCGAGCCACTCCGGATCCCGCGCACCGAGCGCACCGATGGTGTGAAGCCCGAGCCGGCGCAGCACCTCCTCGGTCTTGCGTCCGACGCCCCACAGGCGCCCCACCGGCAACGGCGCGAGGAACGCCTGCGTCTCGGGCCCGGGCACCACGCGCATGCCGTTCGGCTTGGCCACGTCGGAGGCGATCTTGGCGACGAACTTGACCGTCGCCACCCCGGCCGAGGCCGGCAGGTCGAGCTCGCGCGCGATGCGGGCCCGCAGGCGGCTGGCGATGGTGGCGGCGTCGCCGAACAGCGCGCGCGACGCCCCCACGTCGAGGAAGGCCTCGTCGAGCGAGAGCGGCTCGACCAGCGGCGTGACGCTGCCGAGGATGGAGAACAGCGCCTCGCTGGCCTCGCTGTAGGCGGCGAAGCGTGGGGGCACCACCGTGGCGTCGGGCGCGCGGCGCAAGGCCTCCACCATCGACATCGCGCTCTTCACCCCGAACGGACGCACCTCGTACGAGGCGGCCAGCACCACCCCGCGGCGCGCGTGGCCGCCGACGATGACCGGGCGTCCACGCAGCGCCGGGTGATCGCGCTGCTCGACCGACGCGTAGAAGGCGTCCATGTCGATGTGAATGATGGTGGGATCGGCGGCCGCATGCGGCCCTGCCGGAACCGCGCCCGTCATCTTCGCGCCGCCCGCGCCGCCCGCGGCTGAAACGGGTGGCGTCCGTGCCGGTTCCCGCCCATGGTTCCGCCCGACGCACGTGGCGGACGCGCGCGCAAACGGGACAGGAGCAAGCCATCATGACGACCACGACCAACAAGACGATGCGTGCGATGCAAGTCACCAAACCGGGCGCGCCATTCGAGCTCGTCGAGCGCGCGGTTCCCGAGCCGGGGCCGACGCAGCTGCGGATCAAGGTCGAGGCCTGTGGCGTTTGCCACAGCGATGCGATGGTCCGATCGGGTGCCTACCCCGGTCTCAGCCTGCCGCGCATCCCGGGCCACGAGATCGCCGGGCGCATCGATGCCCTCGGCAGCGCGGTCCACGCCGGGACGTGGAAGGCGGGGGATCGCGTGGGGGTTGGCTGGCACGGTGGCCATTGCTTCGAGTGTAACGCCTGCCGGCGGGGCCTGTTCATCAACTGCGTCAAGGGCCTGGTCACCGGCATCAGCCACGACGGCGGGTACGCCGAGTACGTGGTCGTCCCGCAGGAATCCGTGGCCCGCATCCCCGACGCCCTGGCGGCCGTCGACGCGGGCCCCCTCCTGTGCGCCGGCATCACGACCTACAACTCCCTGCGCAACAGCGGGGCCCGCCCCGGGGACACTGTGGCCATCCAGGGCATCGGCGGGCTCGGCCACCTGGCGGTCCAGTTTGCCGCGCGCATGGGCTTCCGCACGGTGGCCCTCTCGCGCGGCGAGGACAAGGCCGAGCTCGCGCACCAGCTCGGGGCGCACGTCTACCTCGACACCGGCAAGGTCGACGCGGCCGAGGGCCTGCAGAAGCTCGGCGGGGCCGACCTGGTCCTGGCCACCGCGCCCCATGCCGCCTCGATCGCCAGCGTGGTCGGCGGCCTCAAGCCGCGCGGCAAGCTGATGATCGTGGCCGCGCCCTTCGAGCCCTTGCAGGTGAGCGTGTTCGCGCTGCTCTCCGGCAAGACCATCCAGGGCTGGCCGAGCGGCAGCGCGATCGACTCCGAGGACACCATGGCCTTCAGCGCGCTCACCAACGTGCGCCCGCGGGTCGAGGTCTTCAAGCTCGAGCAAGCCGAGGAGGCCTTCGCGAAGATGATGGAGAACCGCGTGCGCTTCCGGGCGGTGCTCACACCTTGAGCGGGGCGGGCCTCAGGGCTCGCTGCCCCGCTGGATGAGCTTGATGAGCTCGTCGGTGCCGAGGGCGGCGGCGGTCTCGGTGCCCTCGAGGATGCCGGCCGCCAGGGCGCGCTTGGCCTCGTGCAGACCGAGCACCGCCTCCTCGATGGTGCCGCGCGCCACCAGCCGGACGGCGGTCACCGGGCGGGTCTGGCCGATGCGGTGGGCGCGGGCCGTGGCCTGATCCTCGACCGCGGGGTTCCACCAGGGATCGAGGTGAATCACCGTGTCCGCCGCGGTGAGGTTGAGGCCGAACCCTCCCGCCTTGAGCGAGATGAGGAAGATCTCCGCCTCGCCGGCCTGGAAGGCCGCGATGCGCTGCTCGCGCACCTCGGCCGGGGTGGTCCCGTCGAGCACCAGCACCCGGAAGTGGTGCTGCCGCAGGCGCGGCGCCAGGATCTCGAGGAAGCTGCGGAACTGGCTGAAGACCAGCACCCGGTGGCCGCCTTCGCGCAGCTCCTCGAGGAGCTCGAGCAGGTACGCCGCCTTCGACGATCCGGCCGGTGAGCGCGGGTAGACCAGGCGCGGGTGACAGCACAGCTGCCGCAGCCGGGTGAGCGCCGCCAGCAGCACGAACTGCACGCCCTGCCCGTCGCGGTCGGGATCGCGCTTGGCGGCCTCGACCTCGGCCAGCGTCGAGGCGCGCAGCTCCTCGTAGAGGGCCTGCTCCTCGCTAGACAGCTGGATCACCCGCACCACCTCGGTGCGCGGCGGCAGCTCGCGCGCCACCTCGGACTTCATGCGCCGGAGCACGAACGGACGCAGCAGCAGCGCCAGCGCCCGCCGGCGCTGATCGTCGCCGAACTTCTCGATCGGCACCGCGAAGCGCGCCCGGAAGTGCTCCCAGCTGCCGAGCAGGCCCGGCGAGACCACCCGGAAAATGCTCCACAGCTCGCCCAGACGATTCTCGATCGGCGTCCCGGTCAACCCGAGGCACCACCCGGCGTTGAGCTGGCGGAGCGCCTTGGCCCGCTCGGTGGTGGCGTTCTTGACCGACTGGGCCTCGTCGATCACCAGCGAGCCGAAGGCGATCGCGGCCAGGGCCTCGGCGTCGAGCGCGACCACGGTGTAGCTCGCCACCAGGACTTGCCCGGGGCCGAGCCCCGAGAGCAAGCTCGCCCGCGCAGGCCCCCGGTAGAGCTTGACGTCGAGCTGGGGCGTGAACCGCGCCGCCTCGGCCAGCCAGTTCGGCACCACCGACGTCGGGGCGACCACCAGGGCGGGCCCCTCGGCCGCCCGGTGCGCGAGGACCGCCAGGGTCTGCACGGTCTTGCCGAGCCCCATCTCGTCGGCCAGGATCGCCCCCGCGCCCCAGTGGGCGAGCCGCACCATCCAGGTGACGCCGGCCTTCTGGTAGGGGCGCAGGCCCTCGTCGAGGTTGGCCGGCAGCACCGGCACCTCGGCGGCGCCCGCGCGCATCCGCTTGCGCAGGGCCGTGAAGGCGGCGCTGGCCTTGACCTGGGCCTCGCGCTCGACGAGCCCCATCAGCGGATCCCCACCGACCCGCGACAGCTCCAGCCCCCCGCGGCTCTCGAAGAAGAGCGGCTCGGCCTGCTCGAGCGCGCGCCGCAAGGTCTCCTCGATGCGCACGAAGCCGCGCGCGCCCACCGCCACGTAGCGCCGGCCCTCGCGGATCGCCGCGAACAGCACCGCCAGCGGCACCACCTCGGTCTTGCCCGCGACCGCCACCTCGACGCCACCCTCGACCTGGAACCAGTCGCGGCGATCGGCCACCTGCATGCGCATGTTGCCCCGACCGACGCTGCCGAGCGACAGCAGGTGGGCATCGTCCGCCCACTCGACGGACACCGCCTCGCCCATCTCCTTCAGCTCGGCGACCAGGTGCAACGCCGGATCGCCCTCGCCCACCCGCCAGCCCCAGGGCTCGGTCTCGTTGCCTCCCGCGAGCCCCAATCGCTCGGCCAGCGCGTGGGCGGTCTGGCGCTCGGCCTGTGGGTCGCGGCGGGCGCCGTGGCGCTCGTTGCCCTGGCCCTCGAGGACCAGCGCCGGCCCCTCGCCAGGCAGGAAGGTCGGGCCGAGCTTGACCGGACGGACCGCCAGGCTGATCTGCACCGCCCCCGACGCCAGCATCTCGAGCCGCGCCACCAGGCGCCCGTCGGCCGGGGCGATGGTGCGGGTCCACTCGGTGGGAAACTCGATGTCCATCGACTCTTGCAGGGGCTCGAGGCGCACCGCGAGCGCGTCGTGCGACTCGGGCGGAAACCGCGCCGGCGCCACCGCCAGCGCCGTCACCACCGCGGCGGCCTCCACGCTGAGCTCGGCGAGCAAGACCTGGGCCCCCGCGCCCGCCGAGACCACCTCGACCCCCGCGGGGTGATGCAGATACACGAGGTGGCGCTGATCGCGCAGCGCCTGGGCCACCTCGGTCGGCAGCAGGGTCACCCCGACGAGCTCGAACCGGGGCGTGAGGGTCCCCGACCCACCGGGCGGCACCGGCGTGCTGTCGGGAGCTGCCGCCGTGCCCGCGCCGGCCGGGGCGACCGGCGCAGCCGTGGCCGTGGCCGGCCCGGCGCCGAACCGCAGGCGGAGGCGTCCGAGGCGGATGTCGAGCCGGCGGGCGGTGTCGCGCTCGCCCTCGAGGAACACCGCGGGATGATCGATGAGCGCCCGCAGGATGGCGAAGAGCTGGGCCGCACGCAGCGGTCCCGCGTACCGGCCGGCCTCCGACTCGCGCGCGAAGCGATCGTCGTATGCCAGGTACACCCGCCGGTCGGCGGCGGTCAGGTCGCGGCGGTGCGGGACGTTGAACCACTCGAGCCGCGAGCCGGCGGAGAACCCGCCCGTCTTGCCGCGCCGCTGGACCACCGGCCGCACATCGATCCCCCCGTGCGCGAGCCGCACCACCCGGAAGGCCAGGCGCTCCTGCCCGACCTGGGCGGGGCCAGTGCGCGGCTGACCGGGGGAGCGCGGGGCGCCGGTCTCGCCCACCACCCCGCCCGGCAGGCGCAGGCGGGCCAGCGCCTCATCCAGAGTGCCAAGCGCAAACTGCCAGGAGGGGGCCCGCAGCACGTCGAGCAGCTCCTCGTGCTGGACGGTCTGGCGGGGGTCGCGCAGGAAATCGATCATGGCGATCAGCGCCGCGTGCTGCCGATCCTCGGGCACGCTCTCGACCTCGTAGGTGTCCTTGCGCGAGAGGGTCCAGCGCAGGGGGCCCTCTTCCCAGCCGAGGAGCAAGAGGCCGATCTCGTCGAACTGGTTCGGGCGCGGCTCGTCGTCCAGCGACTGCGAGAGGGTCGATTCCCAGTAGAACAGCGCTGGCGCCGGTGCGCGGGCCACCTCGACGCGGCGGGGGTCGAAGGTGCCGGGCGGGCGCGGCCTCAGGGTCCCGGGCGCCTCCAGCCGGGAGAGCGAGCGCTGCAGGCGGCGCAGGAACGTCGTCAGGGTCTCGTCCGCCGGATCCCGGCCGTGCTCGGCGAGCCAGGCCTGCCGGGCCTGGTGGCGCGCCACCAGGATCGCGGTGCGGTGCAGGTACGCGAGGGCGGTCGGGCCGAGATCGAAGTACCGCATCCGGACGCGCCGTGCGCTCTCGGGCTCGAAGAGCATCTGGCGGTAGGTGACCGGCGCGTCGTACCCGCCACCGTAGAAGCCGGTCGAGTAGTGGCCTCCCCGCCCGATGAGGACGTCGTCGAGGCGGTCGGTGACCCCGTGGGCCTCGATCCAGCGCTGCAAGGCCGCGCCCTCCTTGGGGGGCGGCGGCACCTCGGGCTCGAGGAGCTCGGGCGGCGGCGGAGCAATGGACGCGCGCATGACCGGGGCACTATAGGAGACCCCGCAAGACCGGCAAGTGACGGGCAACCTCGACCTGGCAGGCCGATCGGGTACGCTCACGGACATGACGAACCCGACCAGCCTGCGGGGCAAGACGCTGTTCATCACGGGGGCCTCGCGCGGCATCGGCAAGGCCATCGCGCTGCGCGCCGCGCGCGACGGGGCGCGGATCGCGGTCATCGGAAAGACCGCGACCCCGCACGCCCAGCTGCCGGGAACCGTCTTCTCGGCCGCGGCCGAGATCGAGGCCGCGGGGGGCGAGGCGCTTCCCCTGGCGGTCGACGTCCGTGACGAGGCGGCCGTCGCGGCCGCCGTCGCCGAGACCGCGGCGCGGTTCGGCGGCATCGACATCCTCGTCAACAACGCCAGCGCCATCTTCCTCGCCGGGACGCTCGGCACGCCGATGAAGCGGTTCGACCTGATGATGTCGGTGAACATGCGGGCGACCTTCGCCTGCTCTCAGGCCTGCATCCCCTGGCTCAAGCGCGCCGCCAACCCGCACATCCTCAACCTGTCGCCGCCCCCCAGCCTCGAGCCCAAGTGGTTCCAGCACCACGTGGCGTACACCATGTCCAAGATGGGCATGAGCCTGTGCGTGCTCGGCATGTCGCCCGAGCTGCGGGGCGACGGGATCGCGGTCAATGCCCTGTGGCCGCGGACGCTGATCGCCACCGCGGCGCTGGCCATGCTCGGGCCCGGGGTGTCGCCCGACATGGGCCGCAAGCCCGAGATCGTCGCCGACGCCGCCCACGCCATCCTCGGCCGCGACAGCCGCGGCTGCACCGGGAACTTCTTCATCGACGACGAGGTGCTGGCGGCGGAGGGGGTCACCGATCTCGGTGGATACGCCACCCGGCCTGGACAGGCTCACTTCCTGCCGGACCTGTTCCTCGAGCCGCCGCCGCCGTCGCCGTCGCCGTCGCCGTCCGGAGGGCCCGGCGGTGGTGGGGGACCAGTTGACTGACCGGGGGGCCCGGTCGACCCGGCCCCGGCTCGGGCCCGGCCAGGCGCGACCCGATCACCTTCTTCCCAGCCTCTGGAGGGCGGCATGCTGAGCAGCACGGTTCACGAGTACGAGATCCTCATCAAGGAGCACCACCTCGACAGCTTCGGGCACGTCAACAACGCGGTCTACCTCGAGCTCTTCGAGGAGGCGCGCTGGGATCTGATCACCAGGAACGGCTACGGCTATCAGGAGATCCACGCCACCCAGTTGGCGCCGGCGATTCTCGAGGTGAGCCTGAGCTTCAAGCGTGAGCTGCGAAACCGCCAGCAGGCCCGGATCCGCAGCTGGATGGAATCCCACCAGCAGCGCATCGGGCGGATGGTGCAGGTCATCGTGGACAACGCCGACAAGGTCTACTGCGAGGCCAGGTTCGCCTTCGGGCTGATGGACCTGAGGGCGCGCAAGCTGGTCGCGCCGACGCCGGCGTGGTGGCGGGCCATGGGCCTGCCCGATCCGCCACCTCCCGGCGGCGAGCCCATCTGAGCGCGCCGGTGCAGGCCGGGACGGCCCCCGGGCTCGGCGGCGCGGAGCGCATTCGCTTCAGAAGATCTGCTGAAAGCCCGCGGTGATCCGGCCTGGCCAGCCCGGATCGGTGTACGGCGTGCGGTGGGAGGCGAAGGCCCAGTCGACCCGCACGACCGACGAGTTGAACTGCGGGATCAGCCAGCGCAGGCCGGCTCCGAGGTCGTGATGGGCGACCAGGTCCGCGAGGCTCGGTGCCGCGTCCCCCACGTCGTAGAACAGCAAGACGCCCAGCCGCTGGGAGAGGAGCGCGAGCGGCACGGAGCGCAGCTCGAGGTGGCCGACGGCGTCGGTGCTGCCCTGGAACTCACCTATCGCATAGCCGCGCAGACCGCTGCTGCCCCCCACCGCGTAGCGGGTGTGAAAGGTGTCGGCGCGGACCGCATCCCCCCCGGCGGAGAGCACCAGCCGCACGAGGTGACCGAGGATGGGGGAGGCTGCGTAGATTCCGGCGGAGAGGTTCTGGTCGATGAGCTTCCCGGTGTCGTCGCGGCGGCGGGCCGAGGCGCTGACCTGGGCCGAGGCGTAGCCACCGGCGCCGATCGGGACCACCCAGCCTGCGCTCGCGCCGAGGACGAGGGCCCGGAAATCCGCGCCGAGCGCCGGGAGCCCGTAGGCCAGTCGCACGCTGAAGGATGGCCCGAGGCGGCGGTTCTCGCGGAGATCGAAGGTGTCGAGATCGCGGTACGCGGCGAAGCGTGCGGTGAAGACGTCGTAGGAGACGTAGGGCTCGGAGCGGCGCTCGGAGACCGGGGCGAACTGGTCGAGGAAGGGCTCGGCCGCCGCCGGATCGGAGAAATCCGAAAGGACCGACGAGCGGCGATCGTCGAAGCGATAGCCGACGGTGACGCGCTGGACCACCGACAGCCCGTGGGAGCGGACGGCGTTGGCATCGACGGTGAGGACCTTGCGCCGGTAGATGGCTGGAGTCGGCTCGGTGGCTCCGGTCGGCAAGAGAACGGGGAGCAGCGTGAGCGAGTTGCCGCGAAAGGTCCGGCTGACGGCGTCCTGGTGAATGACGTCGACCCCAGCGCCCCAGGGGCGGCCGAGCGCGTAGAGGGGATAGTGAAGGGAGAAGGTCTCGCTGTCTCCCTCGTAGCTGGAGGAGTCGCGCGCGTACCAGGCCAGGGCCGACAGGTAGAGCGTCAGGCGGCTCCCGAGGATGTTGGGATCGAAGTAGGTCGGGCCAAAGCCCATGCGGCCCTGGTCGAGCAGGAATCCGGCGGCGAAGTACTTTCGCCAGCCAAGGAGGTTGTTCTCGGAGATTGAGGTCGACAGGAAGGAGAGCGTGTTCTGCTGGAACTCGAAGTCGGTGTTGAACCTGAGGCTCCAGACGTCGCGGGTGACGGCCAGGAGATCCACGGTGCCGGGGCGGGGGGAGACCACGGGCACGATGGCGACCACGCTGGAGATCTCGGGGGGAAGGAAGGTGCTGCCGGCCACGTTGACGCCGGCCGGAGATTGCAGGTTGCGGAGACTCTCCTCGACGAGGGCCGAGTCGTAGGGCTCTCCCGCCTGGAGGAGGAGCTCGCGTCGAAGCACGTCGGGGCGGGTGGTGCGATGGAAGTGGTTGAACCACTGGAACCACCAGTCACGCCGCGAGAAGACCTCCTGGTTCACGGCGTGAATCACACCGACGGTCTTGCCCTCGGGATGCGGTTCGCGGACGAGACCGAGGTCCCGCATGGCGTCGTCGACCGACTCCTGCTCGAGGCGCCCAAGCGCCGACGAGGGTGGTGGGGAGGGCGACGGCGACGGCGACGGCTCGAGTGTGGGAGAAGGAGAGGGAGGCGGCGCCGGCGACGGCGCTGGACTGGACCCGGGGATGGTCGCCGAGGGTTCACCGCGCGCGGCGGGCTCCGCAACGTTGGCTGACGCGGCCATGGCCGGTCCGCGGCCACTTGCGGCGACCATGGCGATCGTGGACGCGAGCCCGGCGAGTGCGAGCGGAAGGACTTTCCGTCGCGTCCGTTCCGGCCCCCCTCGACTGGCCGCAAGGGGAACAGTCCCCCGCGGGGCGGCTGGGTGGCGCCCGGGGCCCATTCCTGCCGGGCGCGCGCGGGGACGCCGCCCGCCCGGCCGGAAAGCGCAGGCGGCCCGCGGCGCGAAGAGCATCCGATGGCTCTCGGTCTTGCGTTGGTCTCGCGAAACGCAGGCGATTCTGCCTGGAACCCGTCCACGCGCAAGGACCCGCTCCCGCCACTCCGCTCCGAGGGTCCGCACCCAGCAGGGGTGCCGGAGTCAGCAGGGGTGCCAGACACCCACTCGGGAAACCCCGTTGCTCAGGGACCCCGGTGCTGCCGGGAACCCCGGTGCCGGGGACCCCGGTGCTGCCGGGGACCCCGGTGCCAGACACCCGTTGAGG
>Ga0265318_10000478_pt1 | contig 29581 bp, 21 predicted proteins | sample 4821metaG_FD_192431 | JGI IMG/M metagenome (GOLD analysis project Ga0265318, IMG submission 192431) | Rhizosphere microbial communities from Carex aquatilis grown in University of Washington, Seatle, WA, United States - 4-8-21 metaG | ecosystem: Host-associated > Plants > Roots > Rhizosphere >... | reverse complement strand
ATCATATACCCTGTTAATTTCTTTCAGGTAAAATTCTTCGCGGTCCTTGAATACAATTCTGAGATAATTCAGCTTATCAGACTCGCCGTTTTTACTATCTTTGTCGATATCTTTAATGAGATTTTCGATCAGGTTATTTTCTTTCGCTTTCTCGAAGATATTTTTGCCCATTAATTCAGATTCGGCTGAGCCTAATAACTCGGCCCCGACATTATTAACCAGCACAATATTTTTATTTTCATCGGTAACAATAATGCCATCCCGCATGTTTTCCACAATTGTTTCCGCCCGTTTCCTTGCGGCAATAGCCTGTTCGATATTTGATTTTTCATACTCGCCCAGCTTTTCAGCCATCCTGTTGAACGATGCCGCCAGTTCGCCCAGCTCGTTGCCGGATTTAACATCAAGCCTTTCGGAATATTTCTTCTCGGAAATAGCTTCAACTTTCTTTGTCAGTTCAAGTATCGGGTTTATTACGTTGCCGGGAATTTTTACCAGCGCTATTATAACTATTAATATCGAAGCGGCTGCGATTACGAGCATCCAGATCTCAGTATTTTTTGATATCTTTACAGACAGCTCGCTCTTTTTAAGCATGGCATTTTCGTTCAACTTAAGAAGCGCGTAGCACTTAGTCTTCACTACGCGGTACTGCGGCATCAATTCCAAATAATACATGTCTGTGAACTTAGTCGAATCCTTTTCATCAGCCATGAGTATATATTTGACGTACTCAGTCTTAAGGCCGTTAAGCAGCTCGGCTTCTCCCGGTTCAGTTACATTCCCAAGCGCAGTGTCAAGATATTTATTGAAGCTGTCTTTTGCTTCTTCATAGTCATGGGTTGATAGGCTTCGGTCTATTTCTCGTTTCGAAAGACGCAATGCGCGGGAGTTGTCTATTTTATCCAGGTTATCTATAAGGTGATTCGCCGCTTCAATGCTTAAGTAATTATCTTTTAAAATACGCTCGGATGCGTTATTCAGCCTGTTTATAAAATAGATGCTAAAGCCGCTTAGCAAAACGACTATAAACGCCATAACAACGTACCCGAGCAATATCCACGATTTTAGTTTCATTATTTTATCTTAATTAATATCAAAATCCCTGGTAAAATTAAATGCCTGCTTTTTTGGTCCCGCTAAAGCGGGATTTCGTTCGGCATTCGCCGAACTCAAGAGGGTAAGAAAGTGAGATGAAAACATTATGTAACAATTTCCAGATCGCACTCTTTATCTTCAAGCTCTTCCATAAGCTTATTAATTATGTTTCCTTTGTAAAAATTCTTCAGTGAAAGTTTTTTTGATGGTTTCCCGACGACGATCTTTGTAATATCTTTTTCTTTTGCAAACTGCATTATTCCTTCGATCACGCTTGGCGCCATAATTTTTTCCGCTGCAGCTCCAAGCTCGGTCGCCATCTTAAAATTATTTATGAGATGCCGCTGCAATGCCAGATTCATATTCTCAAATGATTCTTTTTTAGTCTCAACGTACAATACAAACCAGTGAGCGTCAAGCCTGTCCGCGTTCCTGTAGCTGTTGCGGATAATTTTTTCATTCTGCTTATAGTTATCCCCGATACAAACAAGAATTCTTTCGGGCATCGAGCGCTCTGATTTAGGAACTTCAAATTCTATTTGCCTGCCCACCTGGTTGGCAACTTCTCTTAAAGCCAGCTCCCTGAGCTGAAGCAGGTGTTCTTTCTTAAAGAAGTTGGCGAGAGCTGTTTCAATTTTATCTTTCTTATAGATCTTTCCCGCTTTAAGCCTGGAAATCAGTTCATCAGCTGTTAAGTCAATGTTAACCACTTCATCGGCCAGCGCAATAATTTTATCGGGAACGGTTTCTTTTACTTCGATACCTGTAATTTCCTGCACGACGGGATTTAAGCTTTCTATATGCTGGATGTTGAGCGCGCTTATTACGCTAATGCCGTTGTATAAAAGTTCTTCAACGTCCATGTATCGTTTCTCGTGTTTGCTGCCCGGAATATTTGTGTGCGCAAGTTCATCTACAACAACCGCTTCGGGCCGTATCTTCAGAACTTTTTCAAGGTCAAATTCATCGAGTTCTTTTCCTTTGTAAAATATAACTTTCCGGGGAATAATAGTAAGACCCTGCAGCAATCTTTCCGTTTCGACTCTCCCATGAGTTTCTATGTATCCTATCACAATATCAATATCGTTGTTGAGCAAATCATGCGCCTCAAGAAGCATCCTGTAGCTCTTGCCTACGCCTGCCGCCAGTCCGATATAAATTTTAAATTTACCGGTTCGCGATTTCTTCACCATTTCAAGAAATCTTGCAGCTTCGGGATTGATATTTATTTCTTTTTCAGCCAATTCTTATAAATACAAAAATTATTGCCTAAAAATCTGTCGCTGTAGTTGGTCTTTTTGTCGTTGTTGGTCTTATGACCAACAACAATTCTATGCGCTAAATGACTATCCTTATTCTAAAATGGTTGCTGGTGATAACGCCAGCAACGGCGGCTTTTCAGCCAATTATCTAAAATACAAAACTCCTGCCTAAAAATAAGCAGGAGTTTTATATTTTTTTATACTTAAATTCTTACACGTATTAAGTTTTCAAACATAATTCATATTTTATATTCTAAACAGAACAGCGAAAATAATCCGCGATTCTACTCTGACTAAATCAGGCCTCCAATCCGGCGGTAACGGCGTAGTTGTATACCCGTTGGGGGAAGTGACTCCGCCCGGGCCGGCAAAATACGGAACGCTTGCTTCACGGTGAACAAACTCTAATCTCACCGTCAGGCTTTGGTTTGGCATCCAGTCAAAGTTAGTTGATGCATCCCACGCTGAGAATTTATCTCCCGGGTTTGCGCTGAAAGGAAACGCGCCTTCTGTTTGTGTGGGATTATTTGGATTAGGCAACGGGCTTGCCTGTCCTGTCGGATATAATACTAAGTAACGTCCGGGGTTTGTCATAGCCCCGCCGCCAAATGTCCACGCAAATTTATTTTTCCCAAACCATATGCGGTTATAAAACATTCCGCTAGCAAAATACTGGGCAGGTCCCTGGGTTGAATCGCCGTCAGAAAATCCATTTACTCCGCCGCCTTTTTCAAAACCGATATCGCCTGTAAGCGAAAACGCCATCATGCTTATTCCGTTTGAGAGCGGTTTATGATAATACCGCACCAGAAAACTGTTATCTGAGTGGAATCTTTTTCTGTCCGGTAAGCCGCCGGCGTCAGTTCCGTAATAATCATTGGTTAATAATTTTACGTTACTGTTTGGCATCCATGTTATATTAAAGCCAACGCCCGGCATACTATTGAATTTACCATAACTCTGCCAGCCGTTTATGATCCACGGTTCAATTTTCAAATGTTTTGACGGAAATATCTGGACACGTACCCCGTTAAAGAACCAAGGAGTGTTATCTGACGTATAAGACGCCTGGTACTCCCAGTTTTCGGGCTGATAGTATGAGTTCAATCCAATGTATGACATGAACATACCCGCATCAACGTTGATGCCATACCATTTTTTGAAATGGTACCCTGCATACGCTTCGCTGAGATAGCGGTATACGTTTGCCAGTTGATATTGCCCACGGTACGGGCTTAGATCGTTACGGGGAATTACAATAGACCGCATTCCGAACTGCGTCATAACCCTGGCCCTTGCGTTCCCATATGTAAAGTCACCTCCAAAATGCAATGCCTGGAGCTGAATTTCATTGTCTCTTGCGAGCGCAGTTGAACCTACTACGGTATTATCGTTCGGGTTATTAAAAGAATAAGTATAACTTACATCCATCATAATGCTGGGAGTAAAGAATTTCATGTCGCTGAATGCGGACGAATCCCTGCGGTCGCTTCCGTTTTGCCAGGTTTGGTCGATACCTTCAAACGGTTCTCCGTATTGCTGCGCAAATGCAGAACCGATATTCACTAACAGTAAGCCGGCAGTTGCCAGCGCCATTAAAAACATTGTAGACTTTTTCTTTTTTATCATTTGTCTATCTATACAAACGTTCATTGTAAATTCCTTTTATTTAGTTTTCTCTTTCTAATTTTATTTATTTTTAATTTTAATCTGTCTGCGATCTCCTGTTTCAGAACGAATACATTTGGTTCCACCTCATCAAACAATCTTGTTAATTTTCTTCTTTTATAGTTTTCCCAAAGCCAAAGAACTTTCTTGAATACGTTCATTTTATCAGATTGATCAAAAGTTCCGTTGCGATCTAATATTTGTGAATGTCCGTACGTCATTTTAGTTTATCTAATGCAATGTTGAGCTTTAATACGTTAATTTTTTCTATTCCGAAAAAGCCGAGAAATGGCTTTTCAGTAAATTGCTCTACAAGCTCTCTCAGTTTCGCCTGCGGGATTTTTCTGACTGATGAAATTCTTGGAATCTGAATATTAGCCGCTTGCAGAGAAATATTCGGGTCAATACCGCTTCCTGATGCTGTAACCAGATCAGAGGGGATATCTTCTTTCCTTATACCCGGATTTTTCATCATAAAAGTATCTATTCTTCCCTGTACTGTCGCAAGATAATCCGGATTGGTGGGCCCCAAATTTGAGCCGCCGCTTCCGGCAGCGTTATAACCCACAGCTGAGGGGCGTCCCCAGAAATATTTATCATCCGTAAAGCTTTGGCCTATGTTTTCAAACCCGAGAACTTTTCCGTTTTCAATAATAGGGGAGCCTTCTGATTTGTTTGGCATAAGCTGTCCTATTCCCCAAATGAGCAACGGGAATCCGAATCCAAACATTAAAATTGTAATAACTGTGAGTATTATTGATTGTTTCAGATATTTTAACATGTTATATAACTCCTATCAAAGTTAAAATTACGTCGATGATCTTTATGCCGATAAAAGGAACAATAATTCCGCCAAGGCCGTAAATCAAAATGTTTCTGGCTAATAATTTTTCCGCGCCAATTGGTTTGTAAACAACCCCTCTTAAAGCAAGCGGTATCAGCATCGGGATGATTATCGCGTTAAAGATGATCGCCGATAATATTGCCGATTGCGGGCTTGTTAAATGCATTATGTTCAACGCCTGCAGAGGAGGTATGGATGTAATGAACAGCGCCGGCACAATTGCAAAATATTTTGCAACGTCGTTGGCGATTGAAAACGTAGTAATAGCTCCCCTGGTTATTAATAGTTGTTTTCCTATCTCAACTATTTCAATAAGTTTTGTCGGATCGTTATCCAGGTCAACCATATTGCCGGCTTCTTTGGCCGCCTGCGTGCCTGAATTCATAGATACGCCTACATCAGCCTGTGCAAGCGCCGGGGCGTCGTTTGTTCCGTCGCCCATCATCGCGACAAGCTTTCCGTGTCTTTGTTCTTCTAATATATAATTCATTTTATCTTCAGGCTTTGCCTCTGCGATAAAATCATCCACTCCGGCAACACCTGCTATATATTTTGCGGTCAGCGGATTATCGCCGGTAACCATAACTGTCTTAACTCCCATTTTGCGGAGCCTTACAAATCTTTCCTGTATGCCGGTCTTAATAATATCTTCAAGCTGGATAACGCCCGCAGCTTTTCCGTTGATAGCAAGCGCAAGGGGAGTGCCGCCGTCTTCCGAAATTTTCTTAACAAGTATTTCCATGTTTTCAGGAACTTTGTTGTTGCTTGATTCAATTAGTTTCCTGATAACATCAAAAGAACCTTTTCTTACCTGCATGCCGTCTTTTGTATCAATGCCGCTCATTCTTGTCTGCGCGCTGAATTTAAAAAATGCATCGTCTTTATGTTCGTCGGCATTTACAGTCACCCCAAGCTTTCCGGCGAGCTCTATTATTGATTTTCCTTCCGGCGTTTCATCTGAGAGCGAACTGATAGCGCAATACTTAATGAATTTACTTTCTTCCATACCGTTTACGTTATACAGCTTTGTCGCTTTCCTGTTGCCTATTGTTATAGTTCCCGTTTTATCAAGCAGCAATGTATCAACGTCGCCTGCAGTTTCAACGGCTTTGCCCGATTTAGAAATTACATTTGCCCTTAACGCTCTATCCATTCCTGCAATACCGATAGCAGAAAGCAATCCGCCGATAGTGGTAGGAATTAAGCAGACGAACAACGAAACAAGCGAAGCGATAGCGATAGGCGTGTTAGCATAAGAGCCAAACGGCTGCAGTGTAACTGTTACTATTAAAAACATTATTGTAAATCCTGCAAGCAAAATTGTTAAAGCAATCTCGTTGGGAGATTTCTGTCTTTTAGCTCCCTCAACAAGCATTATCATTTTGTCAAGGAACGATTCGCCTTTTTCCGTTGTAACTTCAACTTTGATATGGTCAGAGAGAACTTTCGTTCCGCCTGTTACGCCGGAGCGGTCGCCGCCAGCTTCCCTGATAACGGGAGCAGACTCGCCAGTGATTGCCGATTCATCTATAGAAGCGACCCCTTCGATTATTTCTCCGTCGGTCGCGATGATTTCGTTGACATTAACTAATATTATGTCGCCTTTTTTCAAATCTGATGACATAATTTTTTTGTAAGAACCATCAGCCTGCAATACGTTTGCGGGGGTATCCTGCCTGGTTTTTCTGAGCGACTCAGCCTGTGCCTTGCCTCTTGCCTCGGCAACCGCCTCAGCAAAGTTCGCGAATAATACCGTAACAAAAAGAATAATTGTTATCAGTAAGTTGTAACCAACGCTTCCCTGAACCGGGTCAGGCTTGAAAGCGAGAATTACAGTCAGAACCGTCATTATCACTGTGCCAATTTCAACTGTGAACATGACCGGGTTTTTCATCATTAAAGCAGGATTCAGCTTTACGAATGATTCTTTAAACGCCGTTAAAAGAATATCTTTCTGTAGTAATTTATTTCCTGTTCTCGGATGTTTTGACATTTTTGTTTTATTATACTTTTTTTATAAGACCGGGCAGGTTTTATTCAGGTCTTATTTTGGTTAAAACCTGCCGGCCTATGAGGAAAAATTATTATTTTATCATTGTTAAATGTTCGGCAATCGGTCCAAGAGCAAGTCCCGGGAAGAACAACAAAGCGCCCAGTATTACCACGACCGAAAACAGAACTACGCCGAATATCAGCGAATCAGTTTTCATAGAACCTGCTGATTCCGGAATATATTTTTTTCTTGACAGGTAACCTGCAATTGCTATTGGTCCAATTATCGGAATAAATCTTCCAAGCAGCATCACTGCTCCGCAGGATATATTCCAGAATTGAGAAATAGTATCTCCCAATCCTTCGAATCCTGAGCCGTTATTTGCGGCTGATGAAGTAAACTCGTAGAACATCTCAGAGAATCCATGGAATGAAGGATTATTCAGCCATTTCAAAAAGTCTGACGCATTTGGCGTTGCAACCCAAACATAACATGCTATTGCTGTTCCACTTAATATTATCAGCGGATGTGTAAGAGCAACCATTATAGCAATTTTAACTTCCTTTGCTTCAATTTTTTTACCCATAAATTCCGGCGTTCTTCCTACCATTAGGCCTGAAATGAACACTGCAAGAATTATGAATACGAACTTATTAACAAACCCCACTCCTACACCGCCGAAGAACGCGTTTAGCTGCATGCCCAGCATGGCCATCATTCCCGATAACGGCATAGAGCTATCGTGCATTGAGTTAACCGAACCGTTCGATGTATTTGTGGTTACAATTTCCCAAAATGCCGAGCTCACAGAGCCGATTCGCACTTCTTTGCCTTCCATATTTCCCATTGGCTGGCTGATGCCCATTTCCTGAATTTTGGGATTACCATTCATTTCATAATAAATGGTTGGAATTTGCAGGCAAAGATAGCCGGCTGTCATAACGCCAAGTATCACGTATGCAAGTTTTTTCCGTTCTGTGTAATATCCGAATGCGAAGATCATGCCAAACGGAATAATTAGAATTGACATGACTTCAACCGTGTTTGTAAGGAAGCTTGGATTCTCAAACGGGTGCGCTGAATTTGCGCCAAAGAATCCGCCTCCGTTTGTGCCAAGTTGTTTTATCGATACAATTGCTGCCACCGGGCCTCTTGCAACATTTACGGTATCGCCCTGAAGCGTAATTACATTTTCCGCTCCTTTAAAGGTCATTGGAGTTGAATTTAATAACAATATTACCGCAACTACAAAAGAAAGCGGCAATAAAATTCTAGTACACGACTTTAATAGCAGGTCGTAAAAATTGCCGAGATTTGAAGCTGATCTATTAACAAGACCTTTGAAAAGAAGCGCAACCACAGCAATACCTGTTCCGGCAGATACAAACTGCAAAAAACAAATAACAACCATCTGCGATAAATAAGACAGGGCAGATTCGCCGGAATAGTGCTGCAGGTTTGTGTTTGTAACAAAACTGACGGCGGTGTTAAATGCCTGCGTCGGTTCCATAAACGTGATATTGTCAGGATTCCAGAAGAGTAAATGCTGGATACTGAAAATAAGCATCGCCCACAGAAACCAGATGAAGTTGATGGTTAGCATCGCCTTCATGTTCTGCTTCCAGTCCATTTCTTCATCAGGATTTATCCGCGAAATTTTAAAAATAAACAATTCCAGCGGCCTGAGAAAATCAAGAAAAGTCTTCTCGCCTTTAAAAACCTTGGAGATATATTTGCCAAGCGGAAAGCCAATCAGGCCGATGGCAATAAAAGTAAACGTTACAATTAGTATTTCATTCATAGAATTTTAACAACATTAAGTGATGTATACGAAATCATATTGATTTTTTTTTCCGATAAGAAACATTCTAAGCAAAATCCCGCTATCATCCGTTAAATGGATGACGCGGGTTTGGATCAACAACTTTTTGAAAAACTGATAAACCTAGAATTTTTCCGGTTTGATCAGCGCGTAAACTAAGTATACCATCATGAGTATACAGATAACAAACAAGATTGTCATATATAGAATTTAAATTTTGTCGCCAAGATTGACGAACAGAAAAAACATTCCGAAGAACAAAGCTCCGGAGAGAATCATTAATATTAAAACTGTATAATCCATGTTGATTTTTCCTTTGGTTAAAACCTCGATATGCATTAATAAAGCAAATAGCGTGCCAGAAGAAAATTGGCGTTTTTGTATAAATTTTGGTGATTATAAAAGGTTTTGGCGTATCAATTTGAGAGGAATTATCAATTTGAGAGGAATTGAATATGTAAGTTTTTGGTGTCCCAAACTAGAGTTTGGGACACAGGAAAAAAGTGTAGGGGCGGACCGGAGCCAGCCCCGCTCTCGATGCTGGTGTCCGCCCGCTTTAAAATTCAGCCCGCGTTCTAATGTGTGCGAATTAAATAAAGTGTTCCGTTATTGGGCCTAATATGAAGATAGGGAAAAAAGAGAGCGCGCTGAGAATTATGATCGCCACAAAAAGGAACATACCGAATGTAATTGTATCTATCCGCAGGCTGCCTCCGGATAAGGGAGCGAATTTTTTCCGGTACATCATGCCGGAAATTATTATAGAACCTGCAATAGGAATAAATCTGCCGCACAGCATAACAACGGCTGTAGTAAGGTTCCAGAAAACAGTATTATTTCCCAATCCGCTGAACTCAGAGCCATTGCCGGCCATCGAAGAAATATATTCGTAAAGCATTGTAGTAAATCCATGCGGTCCTTTGTTGGTTAGCCACTTTAATTCATCATTGCCAAAGCTGACGTATACGTAGCTTGCGATTGCGGCAAGCAGGACAGGAGTCATAAATAATAAAACATATACACAAATGGCGGCTTTCATTTCACCGGCGCCGATCTTTTTACCAAACATTTCAGGCGTTCTGCCTATCATAAGCGTTGCGATGAAAACCGCAATCAGCAGATATATAAACATATTTATCCAGCCGGTTCCAGGCCCCCCAAAAAAAGCGTCAACCTGCATCCCTATCAGCATGAATACTCCGCCCAGAGGCATATAACTATCATGCATGCCGGTTACTGTTCCTGCAGGTATAACCATATTCACGCCGGAATAAAACGCGGAGTAAAAGGCGCCGAATCTTAATTCTTTGCCTTCCATATTACCCGAGGAATTATCTATTCCCATCGCGGTAAGAGCATGGTTGCCTCCGGTTTCCTGAATTATTATTGGGATCGTTATTAACAGCAAACCCGCGAGCATAACAAAGAAGACAATTTTACTGAAACGTTTTGCATTAAGATAATTTCCGATGCAAAAAACAAATGCCATAGGCAATAACAATACTATTATGGTGTGAAGAATGAATGTGAAGAAGTTTGGATTTTCTAAAGGGTGGGCGTCGTTAGCTCCGAAGAATCCTCCGCCGTTAGAGCCCAACTCTTTTATGGGGATCATTGATGCAACAGGGCCGCTTGCTACCGTAACTGTATCGCCCTGCAAACTTGTGATGGTTTGTGGTCTGTCAAAGGTCATAGGCATACCCCCCGCGATGAAAAGTATAGCTGCCGCCAACGATAGCGGAAGCAGTACTCTTGTAAGCGACCGGGTGAAATCCTTATAAAAATTTCCGAGTTTTGCAGAGCTTCTGTTTGATAATCCTCTTACAACCGCCATGCCCGCGGCAAGACTTGTAGCCGCGCTCACAAATTGCAAAAATGTAAATACCGCCATTTGAGATAAATAAGTGGCGCCTGTTTCGCCGGAATAGTGCTGTAGGTTTGTGCTTGTTAAAAAACTGACCGCAGAATTAAGCGCAAGCGACCATTCCATTGAAGGGTTTCCGGCAGGATTCAGAAATAGCTTACCCTGGTATAGCAGAATGAGGAATCCCCAAATAAACCAAACGGAATTAATAATAAAAATGGCTGAAAGATATCGTTTCCAATTCATTCCAGCCATGCTGTTTATTCCGCAGATCCTATAAATGAAATTTTCCAGAGGTTCTAAAAAATCAAGAATAGTCTTTTCGTTCTTATAAACCTTACTAAGATATCTACCCAGCGGAACCGATAATAATATGGCCGCCAGAAGAATTAAAAAACTAATCAATGAATTTTGAAATATCATAGAGCCGTCGCTCTTCTGTTATACAGCATTACATTTTTACATCAAATTTGATGCCAAACTACATAAAATTAAATATGTTAACTACAGTCCTAAAATTGCATTTAATCAAATGCCTGACCATTTATAATTGTATCAAATTGAAAAAGTTTTATCAAATTGAGAAGAATTAGCAAAATGAGAAATTAGACCTCACCCCCGCCCGCCTATAGCGGGCTTCCCCCTCTCCCGAACGGACAGGTGGACTATTAGAAAAAATTGGATTTGAATGAAATAAAAACCCCCTTCATTGACAAGGAGGGGCAGGGGGTGGTCATACATTTTTTTAATTTTTTATTCTATTCCGTATTCTTTGAGTTTTCTGTAGAGCGTAGCGGCGCCGATGCCGAGCTTTTTTGCTGTAAGAGTTTTGTTTTTGTTTGTTTCGTTATATACTTTTAGAATATATTCTTTTTCCAGCTTATCCAGCGTTACATCTTTATCAAGCTCAAAGTCAGTATGGTTTTCGAAGTATTCTTCAGGAAGAAGATTGATAGTCAATGTGTCGCTATCGGTTAATATCATTGCGCGTTCAATTACGTTTTTAAGCTCCCGGATATTACCGGGCCATTCATATGATTTAAGCTTATCAATAAAATCAGCGGCAATCTTATTTACATTCTTTTTCAGCTTAGAGGAATTTTTAAGAAAATAATATGCAAGGTCCTCAATATCTTCTTTTCTTTCCCTGAGCGGGGGGAGAGAGATTGTGAATGAGTTCAGTCTATAAAACAAGTCTTTCCTGTAACACTCTTCATCAATTTCTTTTTCGAGGTCCTTATTTGTGGCTGAGATAATTCTTATATCAAGATCAATTTCTTTTGTGTCGCCAACCTTGTTGAATTTGTTTGTTTCAAGAAATCTCAGCAGCTTTGCCTGCGTTTCAAGGCTCATATCGCCCACTTCATCTAAAAATAATGTGCCGCCTGCCGCCTCTTCGAAAAAACCTTTTTTATCTTTTATAGCTCCTGTAAAAGCTCCTCTAACGTAACCGAATAATTCTGATTCCTGTAGATCCTTAGGTATCGCGCTGCAGTTGATCGCCACAAAGGGCATTTCTTTTCTGGCGCTGGTGGTATGAATTAAATGAGCAAAAAGCTCTTTCCCCGTTCCGGTTTCACCGCTAAGTAAAACAGTTGAATCTGTTACGGCGACTTTTTTAGCATGTTCAATTGCCTGCAGTACCAAAGGGGATTTCGTTATGATATTAATATTCAAAGCGCCGCCGTTTGCTCCGTTTTTCAATGTGCCGGGACGCTTTTGAATTGAAATCTTTTCTAGAGCGTTTTTTACGCTGAGTATTACATCGCTGCCATCGCCGCCCTTTACAATATAATCAAATGCGCCGTTTTTCATCGCGTTAACGCCGTCCTGAATATTTCCGTAAGCGGTGATTACAATAATTTCTATTCCCGGAAATTTAGTCTTGACTGATTTAACAAGAGAAACCCCATTTGCATCAGGGAGTTTAACATCTGTAATTAAAATTGCATAAGAATTCTTTTCAAGCTTCGAACGTCCTTCGGTGGCGTTTTCGGCTGTATCTACTTTAAAGCCTTCGAGCCCAAGAATTTTGGCGAGCAAAAGCTTAATGTTCGGTTCGTCGTCTATAAGCAGAATTCGTTCATTCATCCTGGCAAAATAGCGCTAAATTAAGATTTAATGAATTCGAAAATTGTTAACATACCTTCATGAAAGATTTATTGTTAAATTTGTAGATTACATCTTATTCTAAGGAGGAATTAATGAAAATCGGGTTTATCGGGCTTGGCAGAATGGGCGGCAACATGGTTGAACGTCTGATTAAAGACGGGCATGAAGTTGTTGTATACAATTTAACGAAGCCTGAAATTGCGGAAGCAGTTAAAAAAGGGGCCATTGGGGCCGAATCTGTTGATGATTTGGCAAGCAAGCTCTCAGGCAGGAAAGCAGTCTGGATAATGGTGCCATCCGGAGCCCCTGTTGATGAAAATATTGATAAGCTTTTGAAAGCGATGAATAAGGGAGATATTATTATCGACGGCGGCAATTCATATTGGAAAGAAACTGTAATGCGCGGGAAGAAAATTTCCGAAAAAGGAATGTTTTATATTGATTGCGGTACGAGCGGCGGAATATGGGGATTGGATAACGGCTACAGCCTTATGACAGGCGGAAATAAGGAAGCTGTTGAGTTTGTTTATCCTGTTTTCAAATCGCTTGCGCCTCCGGGCGGGTACACTTATTGCGGCGAAAGCGGCGCGGGACATTTTGTTAAGATGGTGCATAATGGTATTGAATACGGTATGATGCAGTCTTTTGCCGAAGGATTTGAGATTCTGCAAAAGTCACCTTATAATATAGATGTAAAGGCTGTTGCAAGCGGATGGCAGTATGCAAGCGTTGTTCGTTCGTGGCTGCTCGAATTAGCAGTTCGCGCTTTTGAGCAGGATCCCGGATTGAAAGATATTAAAGGATATGTAGTAGATAGCGGCGAAGGTAAATGGACTGTTGAGGCAGCTTTAGAGCTTAACGTTCCGGCGCACATAATTACAAGTTCATTGTATAACAGGTTTCAGTCGCGTGATGAGGATTCATTTGCTAACAAAGTTCTGGCGGCGTTAAGAAACCAATTTGGCGGGCACCCCGTTGTAAAAGAATGAGCCAGGTTATAGACCCCCTCTGTATCTCCCCCTGTTAGGGGGAGACAAATAGAGTATATTTAACCAGTAAATGAACTTACCTGTCTCTTAACCCTCTTATCAAGAGGGAGTCACGCATCATAATTGCGAGGGGTAGGTGAAAACAAGTAAATTTAAATAATGGAAAAACCACAAAATTGTATAATAGCGATATTCGGAGCTTCCGGCGATCTGACAAAGCGGATGTTATTGCCGGCCCTCTTTGAGTTATATAAACAAAAGCTTCTCCCGGAAAAATTTGCCGTGCTGGGTATAGCCCGTTCAGAATCATCAGACGACGGTTTCAGAAAAAATATGGCTGAAGCCATTAAAAGCGAAGCGAAAACGGTTGATGAAAAGCAGCTTGATGAATTTCTTAAGAAATTATATTATTTGAGCATTGATTTTAATTCTGTAGACGGGTTTAAGTCAGTTGCAAACAGGCTTGAAAATCTTGATAATACCTGCGGGAAGAACTGCAATTATATTTTTTATCTGGCAACGCCGCCGAATATGTTTGAAATTATCGCAGGTAACATCGGAAAAGCCGGGCTTAACAAAGCCGAGCATGGCTACAGAAGGATAGTAGTGGAAAAGCCGTTCGGTTATGATCTTGAATCTGCAAAAGTTTTGAACAGTAAGCTCCATTCAGTTTTTCAGGAAGATGAGATTTACCGTATTGACCATTATCTCGGCAAGGAAACCGTTCAGAATATTTTTGTTACCAGATTTTCAAACGGAATTTTTGAACCGATATGGAACAGGAATTATGTGCATCATGTGGAAATAACATCAGCAGAGAGTATCGGCGTTGAAAACAGGGGAGGGTACTATGACGGCGCAGGAGCCCTGAGAGATATGGTGCAGAATCATTTGATGCAGATAGTGGGCTTTATAGCTCTTGAGCCGCCTTCATCATTCGAGGCTAATGCCATAAGGAATGAGCAGCTTAAGGTACTGGAATCGCTCAGGCCGATGAAAGAGAAAGACGTTGAGAAGAATGTTATAAGGGGTCAGTACATGGCCTCTACTATAAAAGGCGAGAGAGTTAAAGGCTACAGGGAAGAAAGCCAGGTAAATCCTGATTCAAGGACCGCGACATTTGTTGCCATGAAATTTTATATCGATAACTGGCGGTGGGGCGGAGTTCCGTTCTATATAAAAACAGGGAAGCGTTTGCCAACCCGGGTCACTGAAGCTGTTATTCATTTTAAGCCCACGCCGCATGCTATATTCAGCCGGATCAAAAGGGAGCATCCGGGGAACCAGTTTGTGATCAGGATACAGCCCGATGAAGGCATTTTGCTGAAATTCGGAATGAAGGTTCCCGGTTCGGGATATGAGGTCCAGAATGTGAATATGGAATTCCATTACAGCGATCTTTCTAACGTTTACATACCGGAAGCGTATGAAAGACTTCTGCATGATTGTATGATTGGAGACGCTACTTTATTTGCCAGGGCTGACGCAGTTGAAGCCGCATGGGAATTTGTTGAGCCGATCCAGAAAGTTTGGGAAAAAAATCCGAAGATCAAGGTATACGGGTATCCGGCGGGAACCTGGGGGCCTGATAATGCAGATGACCTGATCGAAGGCGATGGTTCAACATGGCGGTATCCATGTAAGAATCTAGCCGACGACGGAATTTACTGCGAACTATAATAATGTTAATGAATGTCAGAAGCGATAATTAAAATACACGAAAATTCATTTGAGCTGGCTGCAGCATGTGCCGGCGAACTCTATTCAGTAATAAAAACGCATACAGATAATTCTAAAAAAATAAACATTGCCGTATCCGGCGGCAATACTCCCAAATTATTATTTGATTGCATAGCGGAAAAGTTCGGGAATAAAATTAACTGGGATTTCGTAAATTTATTCTGGGTGGATGAAAGATGCGTTGCACCTGATGACATTGAAAGCAATTACGGAATGACAAAGAAACACCTGCTTGATAAAATAAAGATCAGTCCTGATAACGTCCATAGAATTAAAGGAGAAGATGATCCGTCATCCGAAGCTGAGAGGTATTCTAAAGAAATTATAAAACTTGTGCCTGCTGAAAAAGAATTCCCGCGTTTTGATCTGATTTTGCTTGGCATCGGCCCGGACGGGCACACGGCTTCTTTGTTTCCTGACCACATTGAACCGTTGAATCTGGATGTAGTTTGTAAAGAGTCTGTTCAGCCAATATCGGGGCAGAAGAGAATAACTTTAACTGAAACCACGATAAATAATTCAGCCATGATCTATTTTTTGGTTTCAGGCAGCGATAAGGCGAAAGTAGTATCACAGGTGCTAAATCGCTTCCCTGAAGCAGGAGGATATCCGGCATTTCATATAAACCCAACCGGGGGCAAAGTTACCTGGTTTCTGGATAAAGAAGCCGCAAGCCTATTAAACTAACCTTATATATAGCTTTATTTCTTGAATTTGACATAATTCGTATTTAAGTTACTCTAACATAGCGGGCTTCTGCTGATTTTGACCGGCAGATTAATCCGGAGCGTAAAATTAAAATGGGTAATTTTTGAATAAATTGTTAATGTCTTTTTCTGTAAGGCGTTTTAATTTTGCCGGCGCGGTATTATCCTTGTGCCTCTTCTTCATTTCAGTGAATTCCTCTTTTTCCCAGGGTAAGTATGAACTAAATGTTGCAATTCGTTATGATATGCCGAGATATGAAGCTTCCGGTAACGACGCGACCTTTGACCCGATAAACGTAATTGTTTCGATTGGAGGTAAACGGATCATTAATTCGGATAATCTGAGCACAAGATATGGATATGGACTCCAGATCACGGGCAGCATGAAATTGTTTAAGACCGATTATATAAAAGCGCTCGGCGGATTTTCCTTCACGCAGCTTGCAAGCAAGTACACGGTTCCGAATGAGAATGACAGCTTTTACGGCGTCAGGCTTTATGTTTTTTCCATTGCGGCCGGCTTGCAGGTGAATCCTATTGGCATTCACAGGTTCTATCCTTCAGTTGTGGGCCTGTTCAGGTTTAATGAATTCGGGGGCGAGACATATCATTTTGCCGGGCTTGATTTTTTTGTAGTATCCCCCAGGTTTGGATATTCGGCGGGCATGGACCTTAATTACAAATTCAGCAAAAGCGTTGGAATGTCATTTGGCATGAGGTATAATTATGACAACTGGCTGAACAAACAGACCGCGGAAACTAATTTCAGCGACGAGCATGCCATTAATTTCAGCGATCTGCAAAGCGCGGCCAATGGACTGACCCATGACAGAAGAATAGTGTACGTCAGCATATTAACGGGAATTAACATTTACTTCAAATGAAAAGAAGCATAACGTTAAATATTCTGATTGTTTTAATATTTTTTAGCGTTATACCGCAGCTAAGAGCTCAACCCATTCCTGATATTTCAAGCTATTCTCAGACTATAAAGTTAAGCTGTCTTAAGAGCGCTAATGACAAGAATTTATTTCTTTTAAGCAAGCTGGATCTAAACCGGAGTTTATTAGACACAATAAGGCCTGCAAAGGACGACAAAATTCCCGTTGAAAAAAAGAACCGCTTTCATCCCGTAAGGTTTGCAGTTGTGACCGGGGGATTAGTGACAGCGTGGCTGGGTATGCATATTTATTACAGCAACACATGGTGGAAGGACAGGGCTCATTATTTTAAATATGCGGAGGACCCTTATTACGCGCGCGATATCGACAAGCTCTCGCATATTTACACGGCCAATCTTATAAGCGTTTCAAGCGCTAAGTTCTATGAATGGTCGGGCCTAAATCCCACCCTGGCGCTAGTTGTCGGTTCTTCCACGGCTATTGCATATGAAACATATATTGAGATAAATGACGGTCTTTCGCCAAACTGGGGATTTGACTGGGGCGACATGGCCGGCAATTTTATCGGCGCTTTGTTCCCGATTGCTCAGCATTTTGTAAAACCTCTGAGAAGCTTTAATATCAAATGGAGCTTCGAGCCAAGCTGGATCAACAGGAAATTAAGAAACTATCCTGATCTGCTGGATGATTATACAAGCATGAAATTCTGGCTTACAGTCAGCCCATATGATTTACTTCCTAAAAAAGTACAAAGATATTATCCTGCATTTTTGGGATTTGGCGTTGGCTTCAATCTGCAGAATGCGAGTCACGCAACCGGCGCTACCAACGCTTTCAAGGAATATTACCTGGCTTTTGATATTGACGTAACAAAGCTTCCGGGAAAAACTGAGTTTCTGAAAAAAATGAAAGAGGTATTGAATTTCTACCACATACCAATGCCAGGAATCAAAGTTTATAAAAATACTGTCTGGTACGGATTGTTATTTTAGCTAAAACTTACTAATTACAATTTTTTCTATCTATTTATGAATATTATCAAGGCAACGCGGAAATATGAATCGTGGCTTGCAGGCATGACTGAAATTATTCAGTCAGAAATTGACCTCAAGCATAAGAATATGGCCGAAAACCCGTTCTCATTTTTCAGGGCTGCTTTTTACAGATGGATACAGGTATTTAATAAAGTTTGTAAGGATGATTCATCCGCGCCTTATGTTCTTGGGGTTGGGGATCTGCATGTGGAAAATTTCGGAACATGGCGCGATATTGAGGGCAGGCTTGTCTGGGGAATAAATGATTTTGATGAAACATACTATTTGCCTTATACGAATGACCTAATCAGATTGACGGCAAGCGCTCATCTTGCAATTTCTGAGAATCACCTCAAATTAGAGAAGGCTGATGCGTGCGATTCAATACTAAAGGGATACATTGATTCTCTTACGGCAGGCGGCGGCGCTTTTGTACTAAGCGATAAACACAAATGGCTTCATGATGCCGCTACATTCAGGTTAAAGGACCCTGTAAAATTCTGGGATAAAATGAGTGGCTTTAAAGAATCAAAAAAAGGTGCACAGGGCGAAATAGTAAAAACGCTTTTAAAAAGCATGCCGGGATACAGCCCGGATTACAAGTTAGTTCAGAGGATTGCCGGACTTGGGAGTCTGGGCAGGCAAAGAGTTGTTGTTATCGCAAACTGGAACGGCGGCTTAATTGCGCGCGAGGCAAAAGCGTTTGTTCCATCAACTTATGTTTTTATAGATGAAGAACTGCCTGAGGATTCTTTTTACGAAGCTATACTTGATAACGCCGTCAGGTGCAAGGACCCGTATTTATCGATAAAGAAAAAATGGATAATTCACAGGCTGGCGCCGGACTGTTCGCGCATTGAATTGGAATCGCTTCCCGCTGAACATGACGAAGCCAAGCTGCTATATGCCATGGGATGGGAAACGGCTAACATACATATGGGAAGTAAAAAAGAAATTAAAGCTGTTAAAAAGGACATTACGGGCAGGGAAAAACACTGGCTGCATAAAGCCGCTGAAAGTATGCTTGACGCCATGGAAAGCGATTACAAAGAATGGAAAGATGAATACGCGAAGAACAATGATGAAACAAAATTTAAGTAATTTTTAATTGCAGCTGGGTTTATTAGTATCTAATAATCTTTCAAATTCTTCTTCATCCCAAATCCATTTAATAGGATTAAAAAAAATATACTCCTGAATAAATTCGAATTCTTTTTTATTCTGAATAATCCTTTCGTAAAAACTCCTTTTGCCAAATTTTCTTCTCGAATGGTAGCAACCTGCCTTCATTTACACCTTTGATATAGTCATTGGTTGACATTGTTTTAAACCATTGAATTATTTGTTTAATATTCGGGCGGACACATGGGTCCGCCCCTACAGGAGATTTATTCTGGTTCCAGTGAGGGTCATTAAATAACATTATTATTCCGTGTAAATGAGTTGGCATAATCTTATATTCGTCATGAATAACTGAACTATACTTTAGCGGAATTTTTAACCACCATTTTTCCATTAATTTCCCAGCCTCATTTAATGTAACAAGGTTATGGTTAATATTACCCAACACAAGATTTTTGTTTTGGAAATGAATTGTAATGAAGTAAGCGTTTGATGAAGTATAGTCAAAATCCTTTTATCTTAAAGAATTCTTTCGTTTTCTGTATGTAATTCTATTTGTAATAGATTTTTTTTCTGTAGGGGGCGGACCCGTGTGTCCGCCCTAATGGGCAGTTTCTGTGAGAAACCCTAATTGATAACATTAATTTTTCACTGGCGGACCATACCGCGCAAAGTGGCAAGCGATTTGTCTGCCTGATTGATATAGTAGATTTTATATAACCTTCAGCTGTTCCGGTTCAAGTCTTTGGTCGCAGTCGTCAAGGTCGCAGCAAACATGACACACTCTTTTCAGCGCCTGGAAATCAACTAAATCAATATTAGGGGAAAGGTACCCCTCTTTCAAAGGCTCATTTCTCATAAGGTCAGTGCTCAGGTATTTCTTATTGCTGTCCGAGAATACTGTAACTACAATTGAATCATCGCCAAGTTCATTTTGCGCCTTTAAAGCCGCTATGAAATTAGCGCCGGATGAAATACCAACGGCCAATCCCAGCTCATGAGAAAGCTTTTGCGCCATTATAATCGCATCTCCGTCGCTCACGCTTATCACGCTATCAATTTCGTCAAGTTTAACTATTGCAGGTATGAATTCATCTGAAATTCCCTGTATCCTGTGTTTGCCAACTTTGTAACCCGTAGTTAATGTGGGCGACTCAGCGGGTTCCATCGGGTATATCTTAACATTAGGATTCATTTTCTTTAGGAATTTACCTACGCCCATTATTGTACCGCCGGTGCCAACGCCTGCTACAAAAGCATCCGGCTTCAACGATTTAAATCCAAGCTGCCACCATATTTCAGGCCCTGTTGTTTCGAAGTGCGCGCTAACATTTGCAGAATTAGAGAACTGGCATGGCAGAAACACATTTTCTTCGGCCTTAGCAAGCTCTTCGCTCTTTCTGATGCTTCCTAAAAAACCGCCTTCTTCTTTTGTGACCGGATTTACTTTAGCGCCAAGGCTTAATATCAGATCCACTCTCTCCCTGCTCATCCAGTCCGGCATAAATATTGTTACCGGGTGGCCTAGCGCTCTTCCGATTGCCGAAAAAGATATTCCCGTATTGCCGCTTGTCGCCTCGGCTATCATATCGCCCGGTTTGATCGCGCCTGTTTCGTAGGCTTTCTGCATTATGTATAAAGCCATACGGTCTTTTATGCTGCCGGTCATGTTTATATTTTCCGACTTGGCAAATATAGTGCGGTTTTTACCTTTATAAGCAAAATTAATAGCGAGCAAAGGTGTATTTCCAACAAGGTGTCTTAAGCTCCTGAGCCTTAGTTTTGAACGCTCAAGAACGGGTTCGGCAATTTCCATTGTTCCTTAGTATTTAAATTTTAATCAATATCCTGTACATCTATAAATGTACGATTTTAAAAGTAATTTTTATTGTTAAACCAATTCCGCTTCTTTTTCAACGATTGTTTCGCATGAATTCTCTGTTAGAGCCAATGCCTGGTCAAGGTCATTTATCAGGTCTTCAACGTCTTCTATCCCGACTGAATACCTTACAAGCCCGTCGGTTATTCCGGCCTGTCGTTTTCCTTCAGCCGAAACTTTCGAGTGTGTCATTGAAGCGGGATGTTCTATCAAAGTCTCAACTCCACCGAGCGATACAGCGAGTATAGCTACTTTCACATTATTCATCAGTGTTTTACCTGCTGTAAATCCGCCTTTCAATCCAAAGCTAATCAGGGCGCCGAAACCGTCCATCTGCTTTTTCGCAAGCTCATGCTGCGGATGGGATTCAAGTCCCGGGTATTTTACCCATTCAACTTTTGGATGATTTTCAAGATGCTCCGCTATCTTCATAGCATTTTCCTGCGCCCTGTCCATTCTGACGCCCAATGTCCTTACGCCTCTTAATACAAGATATGCCTGGTGCGGGTCCATATTAAATCCAAGAGCTATCATCATCGACCTGATCTTCTTGTACAAATTCTGTTCCTTCACAATTATCATTCCGCCAACTATATCCGCATGGCCGTTGATAAATTTTGTTAGCGAATGCACAACAACGTCGGCGCCGAATTCTATCGGTCTCTGGAGATACGGGCTGGAAAAAGTATTATCCACAACAAGTATCAATCCGTGTGCTTTTGCGATCTTTGCGCAGGCGCTTATATCTGTAATGTCAATTGTCGGATTGGCGGGAGTTTCTATGTAAAGTACTTTTGTATTCGGCTTAATTGCTTTTTTTATATTTTCAATGTCCGATGTATTTACAAAAGTAGATTCTATCCCGAAACGCGAGTAATGATCTTCGAGTATAACGCGCGATGGCCCATAGACCGCATCTGAACTTACTATATGATCGCCTTTGCTAAGGAGCGAGAAATATACAGTGTTGATAGCTCCCATTCCTGAGCTTGCTCCGATTGCGCCGAATCCACCTTCAAGTTCCGCTATGCAGTTCTCAAGCGCTTTTATTGTAGGATTGCCGATGCGCGTATAAATGTAGCCGTCGCTCTCGCCAAGAAAACATCTTGCGCCTTCTTCTGCAGATTCGAATTCAAATGTTGATGATTGGTAAATAGGTACGTTTATGCTTCCGAATTTATCTTTAAAGCCGCCGCTGTGTATGAGTTTTGAGTTGTAACCAAGTTTGTCAGTCTTCATAAATGATCAGTTATCTAAGTTTGATGTATCCATAAATTAAGTTTAACGCCGGGCGGGATTACAAAAGCACACTCTCATGTATTTATATGCCCCGTCCAGCATACAAACTTACGGGAATTTCAGGTCATTTAAAATTCAGTAATTTGTACACATATATAGAATTTGATAAGATTTAATACTATTTTTATTCATGATAAAAGCCGCAATCGGGATAGATATCGGAGGCACAAATACCGCATTCGGGATTGTAGATGGCTCCGGAAAGGTGATTTCAGAAGATTCAATTGAAAGAAAAGATTATGGCAGCGCAGCCGATTTTGTAAAAAAGCTTTCTTCGGGTATCAATAAGCTGATCTCTAAATCAGCGGAAGAGCTTGATATAATTGGGCTTGGAATTGGCGCTCCAAACGGTAATTATTACAAAGGCACAATAGAATTCGCTCCGAATCTTCCATGGAAAGGCGAGATAAAATTCGCCGATATGTTCAGGCAGTACTTTGATCTTCCGGTAATTCTTACAAATGACGCGAAAGCCGCCGCAATAGGCGAAATGATCTACGGCGCCGCAAAGGGTATGAGGGATTTTATTCTCATCACGCTTGGCACGGGACTTGGCAGCGGATTTGTTGCAAACGGCGAACTAATATACGGCAATGATGGTTTTGCCGGAGAACTGGGTCATGTAATTGCTGTCAGGGGAGGAAGGCTTTGCGGCTGCGGCAGGAAAGGCTGCCTCGAACAATATGCTTCTGCAACGGGAATTGTGAAAACGGTTATAGAAATGCTTGCGCAGTCGAATGAAAAAAGCGAATTGAGAGATATAGCGGAAGATTCGATAACTTCAAAGAAAATTTTTGAAGCTGCAAAAGCGGGGGATAAGCTGGCGCTTGATGCGTTTGACTACACTGCTAAAATTCTTGGTATGAGCCTTGCAGATGCTGTAGCTATCACTAGTCCCGAAGCCATTATTTTATTCGGGGGCCTGGCGCTCTCAGGCGATCTGATATTAAAGCCAACTAAAATGTATATGGAGGAGAACTTACTTGACGTGTATAAAAACAAGGTTAAATTGTTATTGTCGTCAATTGCGGGATCCAATGCCGCTATACTAGGCGCAAGCGCGCTGGCATGGAAATCAGCAATTTCTAAATAAAAAACCCGGAGCCTAACCTCCCCGGGTTTTTTGTCATAAGTTATCTAATCCTTATCAAACAGCCAGTATCAAATCATTTCATGAATAACCTGTCATTTCGTCAATATCATTGTCTTTGTCATTACAACATCGTTAGCTCTAAGTATATAGTAATATACTCCGCTTGCCATGTTTGTAGCGTCCCATTTTACATCGTGCCTGCCCTGGCTCATCTCGCTATTGATCAATTCATCAACTTTCTTTCCGTTCACATCGTATATAATAAGACTAACAGAAATGTTCTTTGGAAGTTCGAAGCTGATATTAGTAGAAGGGTTAAACGGGTTTGGATAATTCTGACTAAGGGTGAATTTAGCTGCATTCCCATTATTCTGAATACCGGTTAGGCTGGTAACAATTATGCTTTTTTCAGGCGACCAGTTGAATCCATTTGAATATCCTGCTACTACATTTGACCAAATAGTGTCTATTCCGGGCGAGCCCGGAGCAGTGTAACTGAACTGAACGCTGACTGTGCCGCCGGCAAATGTAAGCGCGCTAATATGGGTAAGTTCATCGCCTACCTGTTTGATAAAAGAAGCGCCAGGCCCCGGTGTTAATGAACCTAGTCTACTTGCAATATCGACTCCGCCATGCGTACCGCTATAACCTGAGCGGGAGATTGTAATTGTATAAGTAGCTGTTGTTCCGGTCAACATGGTATCAGGACCGGTAATTGCGCCTGTTATAGCAGTGTTGTTTGTATGGCAATGACATCCCGTTGCCGAGGTCTTTTTGGTAGCTCCTGTGTAGCCACCGGGATATGATTGCAATGAAACAGTGTAAAAAATGACTAAAATGAATAATAACGTTCCTGAAATCAGTATTTTTGTAGTTTTCTTCATAATGTTAATCGATAATTTAAACAAACATTAGTTTGGCATTACAAATATTAAAACAATTTTTGTGCCAAATTATTTAGTTAAATTCAGGGCTGTATTTGTAGATTTTTAATGTTGATGATGATATTTTCCACAGATTTATTGATTCTTTTCAGGCTTCTGACAAAAAAGAATGAACTCTTAACTATTAATTAATATTTAGAATAAAAGATTTGCTTAATTTTGTGGTATAATATCGATAAAAAGCAACATTTTAGATTAAATTCAGTGAGGAATTATTTTTCTGAAAAGCAGGTTTTAATATATGTCATATATAAGGGAATATGATTATATTATTGAGGTTTGCAAACAGGCTGGTGGCCTACGCTTAAACTTCAGTCGACATACCAACTTTTTTCCATTCTCGGATTTACACACGCTAATTTTCGATGTTCTGTTTATCTTAATTTAGCTGGGACTAATTAAATATATAGAACTGAACTACTCTAATAAAATTTTGTCAATCAACTATAAAGGATATCTTAATGTTAAGGTATAAAGCAGATATAAAGACCATAATCTATATGGCCATCACTACTTCACTATTAATACTTCAATGGAAATACATTGGGATGAATCCCTTTGCTTATACCGCTTATTTGTTTTTCTCAATTGCAGTTTCAGTTATCACTCACAACCACAACCATGTCAGGATGTGGAAGTCAGACACCATGAATACTCTTCAGGACTGGTGGCTTACAGTATTTTACGGTTTCCCCGTATTTGCATGGATCCCGACGCACAACAAAAATCACCATAAGCTTAACAACAGGCCGGGAGATTATACAATAACGTACAGGTTTAGCGAGAAGAATAATCTGCTAACTTTGCTTACTTATCCTTCAATCAGCGGGTATTACCAGCAAAAAGCTATTAAGCTGTTCTTAAAAGATCTGTGGCACAGCAAAAAGAAAAGGTTCTTTTTGTGCATGGCGCAATATGCAGTACTTGTATTGTGGATTGGGGTTGCGTTATGGGTCGATTGGCGTAAAGCGATTTATTATGTAATTATCCCGCAGCAGGTTTCATTGTTCAGCGTGCTTATATTCAATTACGTGCAGCACGTGCATGCGAACGAAGAATCCGAGTGGAACCATTCGAGAAACTTTACAGGATTTTTAAATTTTATGCTTTTCAATAACGGACTTCATACCGCGCATCATGAAGTGGCAGGCCTGCACTGGAGCGAGGTCCCGGCAGAGCACAAAAAAATCGAAAAGAATATTGACCCTGCTTTAATGGAACGCAGTTTCTGGTGGTATATCTTCAGGAATTATGTAATGGGATTTTTTAACAATAAGTTTAAGACAGATTCTATGCGTTTAAAGCGGATTGAAGCTGAGCGTTTGAAACAGAAACAGGAGCAAGTGGCAGAATCATCAATGCATCCTGTTGCTACGTGAATATAGTTTATCATAAAACAAAAGCCCGTCCGGCAGCTCACAGGACGGGCTTTTATTATTTATGAAACTGTCATGACTTTCTGTAAGATCTGCCTGTGAGCAGCCCTATAACAAATAACACCAGCGCAACGGCTCCAACTGCAAAAACAGTATCGCCAACCACTCTGAGCCAGCGGAACGTTCCCATAATTCCTGACTGCAGGAACTCTGAGCTTCGCGCATACCAATACCCGGTTTCAACCGAAGCCATTGTTTGCATGAGCCCAATTGGCAGCAGGCTTAAGAGAATCATTATAATAAGTCCCGAATTGATCGACCAGAATGAAAAACTGATAAGTTTTTCTTTCCATGGATCCTGCGGTTTATATGACCTGAAAACAAACAGCATCAGCGCTATTCCCAGCATACCGTATACCCCGAACAAAGCGCCGTGAGCATGCAGCGGCGTTGTATTTAACCCCTGCATATAATAAAGAGCTATCGGCGGATTTATCATAAACCCAAAAAGGCCCGCGCCTACAAGGTTCCAGAATGACACTGAAATGAAAAAGTAAATTGGCCATTTGTAATTTCTGAGCCAGCTATCATGCTGTGAAATTTTGTAATTTTCCCAGGCCTCGTATCCGACAAAAACAAGCGGAACGACTTCCATGGCGCTGAATACCGAACCTAAAGCAAGCGCAACGGTTGGCGTACCTGAAAAATATAAATGATGCATTGTGCCTATTATTCCGCCGGATAAAAATATCGTGCTTGATAGCAGCGATGCACGTGCGGCTGTTGAAGGCTTTATTAACCTCAGGTTGGCAAATATTAAAGCAATTACAACGGTGGCAAATACTTCAAAAAATCCCTCTACCCAAAGATGCACAACCCACCATCTCCAGTACTCAACAACAGGCAATGAAGTGTGCTGTCCGTAAAACAGGCCGGGAATATAAAATATAACAATTGCTATGGTTGAGACCAGGAAAAGGGATAGCAGCGGTTTCGTATTTTTATCGGCTTTTTTAATTGCCGGAACAATGGAACGGGCCACCAAAAACAGCCAAAGAAATAATCCGACCAGCAGGGCAATTTGCCATATCCTTCCTAAATCAAGATATTCATATCCCTGGTGCCCAAACAGGAAACGGCTGTCGCCGGTAAGTTTATTCATCACGCTTAACCATTGTCCGGCCATTGAACCCAGCACAACAACTATCAAAGCTCCGAACAATACATTCACTCCGAATCTCTGGCCCTTAGGTTCCACGCCGCTAACAGACGGGCCTACATACAGGCCTGCTGCAAGCCACGATGTAGCTATCCAGAAAATTGCCAGCTGCAGGTGCCAGGTGCGCGATACGCTGTAAGGTAAAATTGATGACAGGGGAATCCCGTAAAATCCGTTTCCTTCAACGCCGTAATGGCCGGTAATTACTCCCATGATTATCTGGAGCATAAATAATCCCGTAACCAGAAAGAAATATTTAATGGTCGCCTTCTGCGAAGGTGTGGCTATGCCGCTTAGCATCGGGTCAATCACGCTAACCGCTATAGCTTCTTCTTTTTTATCTTTGCCTATAATGTAAAACAGCGACATTGCCCCAATACCGATCAAAAGCATAATTATGCTTACGCCGGTCCATACTACTGTATCGCCGGTGGGCACGTTGCCGATGAGTTTTTCATGCGGCCAGTTGCTGGTGTAAGTAAAATTTTCTCCCGGCCTGTTGGTGGAAGCCGCCCAGGATGCCCAGAAATAAAACGCTGCCAGCTGTCTTATTTTCAAGCTGTCCGTCAGCGCATTTTTAGGGATTGCATAATCGTTACTTCCCTTTGTAAAAATATCGCTGTAGTGTTTCAGGTTCGATTCAAACGCGTCTGCAACTATTGGATCTACTGCAATTGAATTTGTATTTGCGTTAAAAGTATTGGTTCTTGTAAGAACTTCCAGCCGCTTTTGCAGTTTTCCTTTGTCTTCTTCCGGCAAAGCGTCATAGTTTTTCGAGTATTCCGCGTTAGACCACCTATCAAGAATATAAACGCATTGCCTGTGAAGCCAGTCTGCGGACCAGTCCGGCGCTACATAACTGCCGTGTCCCCATACAGAGCCCAGTTCCATGCCGCCCATTGTTTGCCAAACGTTTTGCCCTGCTTCAATATCGCCGGCGGGTATCATTACTTTTCCTGTTGTTGTTTTAATATCGTTAGGTATTGGAGGCTTGTCATGGTATATCCGGGTACCCACCCAAATTAAAACAGTAAACGAAATCAGTATTACGATTAAAAAACCATACCAGTATCTTTTCATTAATTTTCTCCTAAAGTTTTGGGATATAAAAATTCATTTAAAACTAAGCATTCGCAGCCCCGGAATGTATCATTGCCAGTTTGCTTTCTAGCTCAAGCGCTTTTGGAAACAAGATGTTGTTTTCAAGATGAATGTGCATATGCAAATCGTTTTCGAATTCATTAAGCTCATTATATAATACTCTATATGTGCCGCATGCATCCTCAGGCGGCTTGTAACCGGAGCTCAGCTTATTAATATCTGACATCATTTTGCCCGCGGATTCATGTTCTGATTCCAAAACTCTGAGGGGATTTTCCACTGCTCCGAACGGGGCTAAAGGAATCGCATGAGAGTTATCAACAGCCAGTTTCAGCTTTTTAATGTAAGGGAACAGCATTTTTTCTTCCTTCTGCATGTGGTTTAAAAGCTCATCTTTCAAGGCGCTGAATATCTCCTGTATTTCAACTAATTCATGATGTTTCTCTCCGTGTTTTGATGCAAGTTTTTGCAGGTGGTTTTCAATTGCCGGAATAGAATAAACAACGTATTGATGATGATTGTTAATGATGTAATCTATTAAAAAATCAGCTTCCCATTTTTCAAATCTCTGCAGGTTTGCCTGCTTTTCATCGATCTTTGAAAGCTCTGAAATTACTTTTTCGGGGTTAAGTTCCTTTTCTTTGCATGCGTCTGATATAGATTTCTTACCGCCGCAGCAGAAGTCAAGGCCAAAGCTCTCAAAGATCTGCGCTGCGCGGAAATTTGCGGCTACAATTTCACCGATTTTGTTATCTTTTTGTACCTGCATAATATTACTCCAATTATTTTTATTGCACAAAAATAAAGAGAATACCGCCTAAACCCTTTGACCTAAGTCAAATGGCGAAAATTTTCATATAAACTTATGGTTGTACCGGATTGCTAAGGTTTACGAAGCAGTTTCTTTGAGCTTATTTATGTCCAGGACGAGGATGGCTTTACCTGTTACTTCCAGGATGTTATCTTCATTTAGTTTTTTGAAAGTGCGGGAAAGAGTTTCGGGTATGGTTCCCAGAAGTGAAGCGAGGTCGTTTTTGCTTATTTGAAGAGTAATTTCCGATTTAGTTTTTTTATTTTGTTTATTTGATTTGTTAAATTCTGCGAGCACAAAACCTGCCACTCTTTTAGTGACGTCTTTAAGCGTTAATTCCTCAATATGATGATTCAGATACCTGAGCCGTCTTGCAAAGCCGGAAATCAGCTTAAGGCATAGCTTAACGTTATTTTCAAATAAGTCAGTGAATGCCCTGGCGGGGATCAAAATAACCTGCGTGTTTTCTTCAATTGCCATACTGTTGGCCGGGTATCTGGAATCTTCTTTGGGACTCTCTCCAAAATTTTCGAAGAGTGGCACTTCTCCAAATGTGTTATCCGAAGCGATAATATGAAGTATATGCTCGCGCCCGTCATTTGAAATTTTATATATTTTTACAAGCCCCGTCTTTACAACATAAAACCCCAAATACGGCTCGGTGTCAAAAAAAATAATATCGCCTTTATTGAAGGTTCTTGA